>CZCA01002383.1_pt1 | contig 10753 bp, 6 predicted proteins | sample 591981 | NCBI WGS metagenome assembly CZCA01 (sample SAMEA3556810, study PRJEB10932) | anaerobic digester metagenome
GAGTAAATTTCAAAGGAATCATCAACAGCAGGTGCTATAAAATAAGGGTGCAGTCCGCACAATTCGATGGCATGATATACAGCCTTGTGACAGTTACGGGCTACCAGTACACTGTCACCATAGCTTGTAGCACATCGTATGCCGCTTAGAATACCACAGGTGCTGCCGTTTACAATAAAAAAAGTTTTTTTGCTGTGCCATAGGCTAGCAGCTTTATCCATAGCGTCTTTGATAATACCGTCAGCATCGTGTAAATCGTCAAGCCCGTCTATCTCTGTATAATCATAGCCCCCTCCCAACGCTGTAAGATAGTTGGCGGCGGCTATGTTGCGTTTATGCCCCGGCATATGCATAGGTGTTATAGCTTTACTATTGTATTCTGTTATAAAATCTAAAATGGTTTGGTTTTTATCAGCCATAATACTGCCCCTAGTTTAAACATTTTTTTATTATCAATATAGCACATAGGCTACATATTGTAAAATTTGATGTAAAATTTTTATGAAGTATCTTATCTATTTTTTATAAATGGCTGTTAAGGGGTAAAGACAAAAAATTAAAATTTTGTTTTTATTCCTATATATAGCAAAAACGGACATTAATTATAATGTCCGTCTGCATTGGAAGGTATATATGAAAAAAGGTATAAGCAAGTTAAATAACAACCGGTGATGTTGTTGTGTCCTCTCTCAAGGATTGTTAAAATTATAACACAGTCTTTTGTGCATGTCAACAATTTATTGAAAAAAATATAAAAACAACAAGAACTACATATATAATTGGCAGTGTTTACCAATAAAATAGTAGCCGTTATCAAACTGTAGAATTGTTATGCACTTTTATTAATTCTATAGCTATACAATATATCAAATAAATTTATCCAATACACAGAAGATGTTGTGTGCATTTTAGTAATTTTTTCTTTTTTGCCACCTGTGTTGCAGAGAATTGTAAAAAATGATATAATTACCTCATATGAATTTGTGTTATCTATATCTATAGGAGGAAATTAAATGACCACATTATATCTAGCTGTACCTTGCTATAACGAAGAAGAGGTTCTTTTTGATACAGCTGAAAAACTTATTATCAAGTATAAAAATCTTATTAAGGAAAACAAAATTTCTGAAAAAAGTCGTATAGTTTTTATAGACGATGGTTCAAAGGACAAAACATGGAAGATAATTACTGAGCTGCACAGTCAATTTTCATTAATTTCAGGCTTAAAGCTCAGCCGTAACCGTGGGCATCAAAATGCTTTATTATGTGGATTAATGACATTGAAGGATTACGCTGATGCGGTTATATCTATTGATGCAGATTTACAGGATGATATTAATGCTATTGATGAGATGCTGGCTGATTATGAAAACGGCAGTGATGTTGTGTATGGAGTTAGAAAGAAAAGGGAAACAGATACCTTCTTTAAGCGTTTTACAGCAGAAGCTTTTTATAAGATTTTAGAAAAAATGGGTGGACAGATAATCTTTAATCATGCGGATTTTCGTTTAATGAGCAAACGTGCCTTAGAAGGTATGGCAGAGTTTAAGGAGGTTAACCTGTTTTTGCGTGGGTTAGTTCCTATGATAGGCTATCAGTCATCTATTGTAGAGTATGAACGTTTTGAACGTACAGCAGGGGAAAGCAAATATCCCCTGACAAAAATGTTAGCCTTGGCATGGGAGGGTATAACCTCACTTAGCATTAAACCAATTAGAATGGTAATGTGGTTAGGAATTATTATATTTATAGCCAGCATATTATTCCTAATATATTCGCTTATTATGTTTTGTGCGGGTCATACAATTTCAGGTTGGGCAAGTACATTTATTTCTATATGGGCAATAGGTGGTTTACAGCTGTTTGCTATAGGTGTTATCGGTGAATATTTAGGTAAGGTGTATTTAGAAACAAAAGCAAGACCACGCTTTATTGTTGAAAAATTTATAAATAAGGATTAATTGTATTTATGTATTATTGAAAACCTATTTAGTTAAGGTAATATAATAACTCATATTAATTTAAGGTGATATTAATGAAAAAATTTACTAGCATTTTTTGTGTAATTATATTGGCTGTTGTGGCGTTTACAGGCTGTAGCAGCTCTAAGCTGCCTGATAAATATTATCAATGTAATAGCGACTTTGCAGGTATTCAACATGAATATTATTCGGATAGTGACCGTGGCAGTACAAATGCTGTTGACACTATGGTTTATACCGATATGCCAGATATAATTAAAAAGGATTTAGAAGCAAAGGGTAACAATATTAGTTCTATTGAGGTTTCCAGCGCTGAGGGCAGTGAGTATGGTGATGGTGGTACGGCAGCCATAATAGAAATGGAAATAACAGCTGACAGCGGAGATATTAAAACAGGAGAGTACACTGTTGCAGCGTACTTTACCTATAGCGTTGCTGGTGAAAGCCACCGTATATATTTTATAAATTATGCATTCATTGACAGTGCAAAGGAATTTCAGAAGAATAATGGTGCATCTATTTTTGATGAATCTGTAAAGGCTGAAAAAGAATTTAAAGATGAGGCTAACACTAACGCCACAGAATCAGTTACAGAGAACAAAACCGTTGAAGCACAATCAAACACATCCGCCACTGAATAAAAATCAAAATTAAATAACTACTAAATAACCGTGTACTATCACAATTGTGCAGTAGCGGTTATTTTTTGGCTTAAATTAGTGTGATATATAGCCTTTCTGGTAATGGCTAGGGCTTTATATCAGATGCTTTTTTAAAATTAATTACACTGATATTATATAAAGTAAAAGGAGCATATTGTGGATAATACAGAACTTAAAAAACTACGAAATAGAATAATGGAAAATGAATTTTCCAAAATGAACGCCATGCAAAAACAGGCGGTTTTTACAACAGAAGGTCCATTGTTGATTTTAGCAGGAGCAGGCAGCGGAAAAACAACTGTTTTGGTTAACAGAATAGCTAATCTAGTTTCATATGGCAACGCATATAATAGCGATGTGTTTTACAGCGAGCTTTCTGATGATGAATTACAAATGCTGGAGAGTGGTGCAAAGGGTCAGGATATTTCCCGTGAATTAACAAAAAAGCTATCTGTTGGTGCGTGTAAGCCTTGGCAGATATTGGCTATTACATTTACTAATAAAGCGGCTGGAGAATTAAAGGAGCGTATAGCCGCCAGAGTACCAGATGGTGACGATATTTGGGCAGCAACCTTTCACTCTACCTGTGCCAGAATACTGCGTCGTTATGGTGAACGTATAGGATATACAAATAGATTTACTGTTTATGATACTGATGACCAACGCAGATTAATGAAGGAAATACTTAAAGGTATGGGTATAGAGGAAAAAGCCCTGCCACACAGGAGCGTTTTGTCAGAAATATCTAAAGCTAAGGACAAAATGATAACACCACAGGAGTTTGCAAAAGAGGTTAGCACCGACAGCAGACGCAGAGCTATGGCACAGGCATATGCACTATACACTAAACGACTAAAATCAGCCGATGCAATGGATTTTGATGATTTGCTGTGTAATACAGTCAAGCTGTTGGAGGAAAATCAGGATGTATTAGAATATTACCAAAATTTGTTTAAGTACATAATGGTAGATGAGTATCAGGACACTAACAAGGTTCAGTATAGGTTTGTGAATCTGTTAGCAGATAAAAATAAGAATATTTGTGTAGTAGGGGATGATGACCAAAGTATTTATAAGTTTCGTGGTGCTACCATTGAAAATATTTTAAACTTTGAAACTGCTTATAAAAATGCAAAGGTTATTCGTTTGGAGCAAAACTACCGTTCTACACAGAATATTTTGGATGCTGCCAACGGGGTTATTTCTAATAACGAGGCTAGAAAGGGTAAAACCCTGTGGACGGAAAATCCAAAGGGTGACAAAATAATTTTGCACACTGCATTGTCAGAGCGTGACGAGGCTAGTTATATTACAAACACTATTTTAGAACAGGTCGGCAAGGGCAGACATTTTTCCGACTTTGCTGTGCTTTACAGGATGAACGCACAGTCAAATATAATTGAGCAGAACTTTGCACGCAGCGGTGTGCCTCATAGACTGATAGGTGGACATCGTTTCTATGACCGTGAAGAAATTAAGGATATGACGGCGTATTTACAGGTTATTAACAACCCATCAGATGATGTGCGTTTACGCAGAATCATCAACAAGCCAAAACGAGGGATAGGTGATGCCACTCTAAATAATGCAGCAGAAATAGCTGCTGTTTTAGGTGAAAGCATTTATAGTGTCATTAAGCGAGCTGACGAGTTTGAACCTTTGAAGCGTGCTGCTGGCAAGCTAAAAACCTTTTGTGATATGATGGATGACTTTATTGACGCTTTAAATGATGACAGCGTATCAATCTCTCAATTATATGCTCTGATATTAGATAAAACCAATTATATAAATAACTTAAAAAAGGAAAAGGAGGATAGCGAAACTCGTATAGAGAATATAAACGAGTTGTCATCTAATATTATTAACTATGAAAAGGATAATATGGAGGAAGCCTCGCTGTCAGGATTTTTAGAGGATATAGCACTTATTTCTGATATAGATAATTATGATAATGATGCTGACTGTGTTGTGATGATGACTATACATTCTGCTAAAGGGCTAGAGTTTCCAGTTGTGTTTGTACCAGCTATGGAGGATGGAATTTTCCCTGGAATGCAGTCTATAATTAATCCTGAAGAATTACAGGAGGAACGTAGATTGGCTTATGTATGTATAACCAGAGCTAAGGAAAAGCTTTATATGATTCGCTCTCAGGAACGTATGCTGTTTGGTTCAACAAACAGAAACAGACCATCCAGATTTATTGGAGAAATTCCGCCTCAGCTGTTAGAAGAAACCACGCCGCCACGTGTGATGGCAACACCATCACAAATGCAGGGATTAGGCGTGCGTCAATCACAGCGTTCAGGCTTTGCTGGTCACACATCAGCTGCTGGTGCTACGCATAATGGCAGCGTAGCTACGGAAACCTTTAAGGCTGGTGATGCAGTTATGCATAAAGCCTTCGGTAAGGGTATGGTGGTTACAGCACAAAAGCTAGGTAATGACACGCTGTTAGAGATTGCTTTTGATAAGGTTGGCACTAAAAAGTTAATGGCAAATTTTGCTAAATTAGTAAAAATGTAATTTTTGCAGAAAAACATCACCAAAAGCATTTAATATAGACAAACGGGGTATTAGATATTTAAATCTAATATCTCGTTTTTTTATTTTTATTCTGATTTTTTCGTAGACTTTATTTTCTACCTAAACATTTATTATAGAGCCTGTATAATATATATAATATAAGGTGTATTACATAGCTTTATCATTTCAAATTATGTAATTTAATGGGATTTTATACATAAACTTAAAAGTATTAAAAATATTGTGAAAACTATTGACAATTATTGCCAAAAAGGGTAATATATACATATGGTCATGACTAAATATTATTGTAAAGAGAGATTAATATGATTAGAAAAATTAGTAAAAGTATTGCTGTACTTGTTATGAGTATGGTAATGATTATTGTAGCCGTCGTGCCTGCGTTTGCAACCTCATATGTTGAAAATCACAACTATGTGGATTGTGCAAGCTATTATGTAGATGGTTCCTATTACCGTTATTTGGTTAAGGTTCCCACAGGTACACCCTTGAGTGCAGTAAGCGTAAAGGACGTTTATACAAATTATGAGCAGACTTTGTCTTACGCACAGTCAAATTCTGGTTACACAAGCGTAGCATATCAGTACACAGATTCAACGTCAGACTGTTATCTTGTATCATTTTATGTTTATCCTGGTTCTCCAAAGTATTTGTGGTATCAACATGGTATAAAGCTGTATTACAATTACAACGGAAATAGCTATATGGCTACTAATACATCATATAACAGCACAACTGAGGGTACTGGCTATTGTCTAACCAGATAATAGTTTAGCAATTTTATATCAAGCAAAAAGGCTAGGTCTGCGGACTTAGCCTTTTTTCGATTGAAAATTAAGTGGTACGTAAATACTGATAAATAAGCTATTGTGGCAAATAATATTTTGGAAGTGGATTTTATAGATAAAAAACGGTAAATTTCATTTTTTGAAAGTTCTATAAATATGACAAAATGCTTAACTAAAACATATTCAGATTGTATATTATTACAATAAATTAAAAATTTGCTTGTATATATTAACTAAAATACAGGTGGATAACTTATGATTTAGTGCTAAAGAACAAGAAAAAGTCTTATTCTTTATATCAGCAAAGAAAAAAACAAATAAATTAGCAATTTTTAAAGGAAAAAAGATATTGACAATTTTTTAACAATCCCGTATAATTAAATCAATGAGTTGAACAATAAATATGTTTTGAACTTATTAAAATGGTATAGGGCAATAACAAACAATAAAGCTTGTTATTGTAAAGTGGCGAAAGTCGCTTGGGTTCACCGTAAGGCGGACATATAATAATCCGAAATTTATAAACAATTAATTTTAGGAGGACAAACAATTATGGCAAACAAAGAAGTTGCTACACCTGCAACCACAGAAGTTCCACAGATTATTGACAATGTAGATGCATTAAACGCAAAAATCGCTAAAATGAGAGAGGCTCAGAAGGTTTTCGCTACTTACACACAAGAGCAGGTAGACAAAATTTTTCGTGCTGCTGCATTAGCTGCTAATAAACAGCGTATCCCTCTAGCAAAAATGGCTGTTGAAGAAACAGGCATGGGAATCGTAGAGGATAAGGTTATTAAGAACCATTATGCTTCAGAGTATATCTATAACGCTTACAAAGATACAAAGACCTGTGGCGTTATTTGCGAGGATAAATCATTTGGTACTACAACAATCGCAGAACCTTTGGGCTTGATTGCTGCTGTTATCCCTACAACAAACCCTACATCTACAGCTATCTTTAAATCATTAATCTGCTTAAAGACAAGAAATGCCATTATTATAAGTCCTCATCCAAGAGCTAAAAAATCCACTATCGCAGCTGCCAAGGTTGTTTTAGATGCAGCCGTAGAGGCTGGTGCTCCAGAGGGTATCATAGGCTGGGTAGATGTTCCATCACTAGAATTAACCGATACAGTTATGGGTGCCGCTGATACTATTTTGGCTACTGGTGGTCCTGGCATGGTTAAGGCTGCTTATTCTTCAGGCAAGCCTGCACTGGGTGTTGGTGCTGGTAATACACCTGTTATTATTGATGATACAGCAGATGTTGTTACAGCTGTTAACTCAATCATTCATTCAAAGACATTTGATAACGGTATGATTTGTGCGTCAGAGCAGTCCGTTACTGTTCTAAAGGGCGTGTATGCTAAGGCAAAAAAAGAGTTTAAGGCTCGTGGCTGCTACTTCCTAAAGGATGATGAGCTGGAGAAGGTAAGAAAGACAATTATAATTAACGGTGCTTTAAATGCAAAAATTGTTGGTCAATCAGCATATACAATTGCTAAGCTTGCTGGTGTAGATGTTCCAGAGGCTACTAAAATCCTTATTGGTGAGGTAGAGTCTGTAGATATATCTGAGGAGTTTGCTCATGAGAAGCTATCCCCAGTTTTGGCAATGTACAAGGCAGAGGATTTTGATGACGCTATTGCAAAGGCTGCTCAGCTAGTAGCTGACGGCGGTTACGGTCATACATCTTCTCTGTATGTTCATCCAGCACAGAAAGAAAAAATTGAAAAACATTATCAGGCAATGAAGACTTGCCGAATTCTTATTAATACACCTTCTTCTCACGGTGGTATCGGTGACCTTTACAACTTTAACGTTGCTCCATCACTAACACTAGGTTGTGGTTCTTGGGGTGGTAACTCAGTATCAGAAAACGTTGGCGTAAAGCACCTGTTAAACCACAAGGTTGTTGCCGAGAGGAGAGAGAATATGCTTTGGTTCAGAACACCACAAAAGGTTTACTTTAAGAAGGGCTGTATGCCAGTAGCACTAGACGAGCTAGGCACAGTTATGAATAAAAAGAAAGCTTTCATTGTTACTGACTCGTTCCTATACAAGAATGGTTATGTAAAGCCTATCGAGGATAAGCTAGATGCTATGGGCATTCAGCATACCTGCTTCTATGACGTTGCTCCAGACCCAACATTAGCATGTGCTAAAGAGGGTGCAAAGGCAATGCGTGATTTTGAACCTGACACAATCATCGCACTAGGCGGTGGTTCAGCAATGGACGCTGGTAAAATTATGTGGGTTATGTATGAGCATCCAGAGGCTGACTTCATGGATATGGCTATGCGTTTCATGGACATCCGTAAGAGAGTTTACACATTCCCTAAAATGGGTGAAAAGGCATTTTTTGTTGCCGTTCCTACCTCTTCAGGTACAGGCTCTGAGGTTACTCCTTTCGCAGTTATCACCGATGAAAAATCAGGTACAAAATATCCATTAGCCGACTATGAGCTATTACCAAACATGGCTATTATTGATGCTGATAACATGATGTCACAGCCTAAGGGCTTAACAAGTGCATCAGGTGTTGACGCCCTTGTTCATGCATTAGAGGCTTATGCTTCAATTTTGGCTACTGATTATACAGATGGTCTAGCATTAAAAGCTATGAAAAATGTATTTAAATATTTACCATCAGCATATGATAATGGTGCTAATGACCCAGAGGCTAGAGAAAAAATGGCTGACGCTTCAACAATGGCTGGTATGGCATTTGCTAATGCGTTCCTAGGTGTTTGTCACTCTATGGCTCATAAGCTAGGTGCTTTCCATCATCTGCCACATGGTGTTGCTAACGCTCTGCTTCTAACCGAGGTTATGAAATTTAACGCTAATCCTGTTCCTACAAAAATGGGTACATTTAGCCAGTACAAATACCCACATACTCTTGAAAGATATGTTGAGTGTGCTAATTTCTGTGGCTTTAATGGTAAAACAGACGAAGAAACACTAGATATCTTTATAGCTGCTATCGAAGAGCTAAAGGCTAAGGTCGGTATTAAAAAGACTATCGCTGAATACGGTATTGACGAGCAGAAATTCTTATCTACATTAGATGATATGGTTGAGCAAGCATTTGATGACCAATGCACAGGTGCTAACCCAAGATATCCACTAATGAGCGAAATTAAAGAAATGTATTTAAAAGCTTATTACGGTAAATAATCTTACTAAATTAATCTCCTAATTAAATTTTATATACTGCATGGTAAAGGTTCACACATTATGTGTGAACCTTTACTTTTTTTACATTTATGAACAAATTTGTGTTGTTTTAATAAATATAGTTTGGTATAATAAAATAAATACTATGAAATGATGGTGATTACAAATGCTAGATAATGCAACAAAACCACAGTTAAATCCAAATTTGGCTAAATCTATTGCAGCTATGCGTGAAAACAATACAGAGGAAACCAGAAATTTAATGGTTAACGAAGTTATGCGTACAGGATTTTTAACACCTGCACAGATGGATCCTATCCCAGAGGTTGATGCAGACGGCAGAGCTATATTAACAAAGGATACGAAAATTAGCTTTATGAATTTAAAAAACAATGATGGGGGATCGTACCTAGGTGCTTTTACTGAAAAAGCAGAGATAGAGCGTTGGAATGCTGAGGATAAGCTACAAACCATTATGGTTACCTTTGATGACTTGGCTCATATTGTTCTGACAAGTAATGGTCAATTAAATGGATTTGTCATTAATCCCTTTCATGAAAGCATTACTTTTGAAAGTGATTTAATCGCCAATTTGGCAGAGCAAAAGAGGGCTTTTCAAAGTAAAACCAACGAGGATATAAAAAAAGAGATGGACCGTCAGGCTATTGAGAGAGCTGCTCAGGGCCCTTTCTAAAAAAATAATAACACCTCCTGTGTCTTTCTGTTTGGCTGATTAAGCTATCAGAAAGATACAGGAGGTGTTTTGTTTTACATTAATTAGTGGCTCTATAATAAATGTTGGGGTAAGAAAAAATAGAGCCTGCTAAAAAAATTAAAAATAATTCAAAAAAGTAGAGCATATTTAAAAAAATCCTTTAAAATAGAAGCGCTAATCAGCTATTGAAAGGATGACAAATATGCTCTTAAATTATTATATCGAAAAACTTACAGGTTTGCAAGACATTGAGATTAAAAATATTGAAAATTCAGGTGATACTACTCATTTATTCTGCGAAATAAAACGAAAACCACATAAATGCCCACACTGTGGAAAGATGACCAACGCTATCCATGATTACCGTATGCAAATCATCAAGGACGTACCGTCATTTGGTAATAATTTATATATTCATTTAAGAAAACGCAGATATCGTTGCAGCTGCGGTAAGCGTTTCTATGAAAACGTCAGCTTTCTTCCCAAATACCATAGAATGACTAATCGTCTAGTTTGTTATGTTTTAGACAAGCTACGTAATGAGTGCTCATTTACTAGCGTAGCAAGAGAAGTAAATCTTTCTCTAACCACAGTTATTAGAATATTTGACCTTATATCTTATCCAACACCAACCCTGCAAAAAACCTTATCTATAGATGAATTTAAAGGTAACACTGGAAAAGAAAAATATCAATGTATTTTAACAGACCCTGTTAACAAGGTTGTTCTTGATATTTTACCTAAACGTTCTAAGAGCTTTTTAACTTCATACTTTAAGAAAATCCCTAGAGAACAGCGATTAAATGTAGATTTATTTGTTAGTGATATGTGGAAAACATATTACGATTTATCTGGGACTTGGTTTAAAAACGCTGT
>CZCA01002025.1_pt1 | contig 10697 bp, 9 predicted proteins | sample 591981 | NCBI WGS metagenome assembly CZCA01 (sample SAMEA3556810, study PRJEB10932) | anaerobic digester metagenome
TTTTTCTATATTTTTATCTATTAGGAACTATAGTGGGAAGTAGTCAATTACTAAGTAAAAAAGTAAGGCCTATATTAAAAGACCTTACCTTTATAGCCTTACTTTACGGATAAATAAACTCTATTATTTAGCAGCAAGCTCCTTTTGTAGTTTGAAATACTGGATATACTTGCTTACCTTTGATTCTATTGATTTTCTATAGAGCTGTTCAAGCTTTGCTAAAGTACGATAGTCAACAGAGCCAGTTTGGGGTATACCATTATCCTTTTGAAAGGCTGTTACTGCCTTTTCGGTTAATGGACCAAAGCTGCCATCTGCACCATGAGGCTCCATAATACTGCCATAGCCTAATGCTATAAGGGCAGTTTGAATCTCTGCTATTTCTGGACCTTTATCACCTCTTTTATAAGGCACCTGGTCATCACCCTCCTTTCCATTTGCTGCAACATAGCTTACACCAAAGTATTCACATATTCCCTGGGCATGCTCCTCTGCTACCTCCCTTTGGAAGTTTTCATCAATCATAAGCAATGCCTCTTTTCTATCATCCATAAATCCGCTCTCACTTAGTGCAGAGGGCATCTTGGTCTCTCTTAGCACGTAGAAATTGCCAGTCAAAACACCCCTATCATACTGCTCAGTACCCCTTTTTAGATACTTGTGAATCAGTTTTGCTAGCTTTCCGTCCTTGTTTGGATGGTGAAAAACAGACAGACCGCCCTTGTGGGTATCAAACTTGCCATCATAGGCATTGTAGTGTATTGATACAAAAATATCTGCCTTGGCATCATTGGCCCTTTTTACCCTAGTCGCTAGGGGCGTATCATCTCTTTCAGGTGATACGTCAATATAGTTAATACCACATCTTTTAAGTGCAGTTTTCAGTTTTTCCTTAACAGCATGGTTAAACTCATTCTCCTGTATCTGCCTCCCTAACTCGGGAATAAAAGGGGTCCTATTTCCTGGAGTGTCCAAGCCATGGCCGTCGTCTAATGCAACTAAATAGGACAAAGTCCTCCCCCTTTCATATGCTCTATTTTACCTAACTATAGGCTGGCCCTACCCTTTCTATTATTCCGCAGGCAAGCCTTTTCCCTGCATCACCAGCAGGCTGGGTCCGGTAGTCATCTGGGCTCTCATGTATGATCACAGCCTTGCCGATAATATCATTTACTTTGAATTTATCGGTGAAAAAGGTCATAGAGGCCCTACCATTATTGGAAAACAAGACAGGGAAATCCCCTGCATGGTTTCCATGGGGCTGCATATAGGGGTTAAAGTGGCCTCCAGCTGACATAAAGGGCTGGTCCCTATCCCCAATATCACATGACCCATACTCATGGATATGAAAGCCATGAGGCCCTATTGGATTTTGGCCCTCGGACCCTGGTCTGTAATCAGGTAAACCAGACACCTGCACCCTAACCCAGGTGCCTCCTAAGGCATCTTCAAAATGGACAAGGCCCCTAATCTCAGGCCTAAGTGGCCCACCCTTTAGATATGCTACTGCTCTTTGATTATCATTTGGTCTGTAATAGTTATGGTAGCTGTTATAGTTACCACTAGTCCTATAATAGTAGTCCAAGTCTAATACCCCCATATACTTTTCATATACCTTTTATCAGTATATGTCTTTATATATAGGGGTGTTAATGTGAAATGAAAACTGAAATATTCCGATATTTGATTTACAAAAGTTTAAAGTAATTTACCCTTCTAGCAGTCATTTCTTAAATGCTTTTGTAGCTACCTGCAAATTTTTCAAGGATAAATTCCTTAAATTTATTAAGATCCTCTATATCCTTTTTCCTAATAAGGGATGCCTGATTTGCTGAATAATAAAAGATAAAATAGTCCTTACTCTCCATCAGGCAAAAGAATTGACTATAGCTTAGCTCACCTTTAGACTTTAATTCCTCATTCTCCATTACAAGTCTATCATCATAAAATTTTAAGCTGTTAATACTATCAAAGGTGCCTGTTTGATCTGTCTTTATTCGCTTTGCCTTTTTCATCTCGACCTTTAATACGATAATGACAATTGCCAGTAGAAAAAATAGGGCCCAGCCTATAATAAATTTTACCCAGTTAAAGGGCTGACTATCTAGGCTGATTATCAAGCTGCCAGCCAATGCTATTAGGCCTATGACTGGAAATATGGCCTTGTTTTTCTTAAATGTCGCAAGGTATAAAAATCTCTTGTAGTCTTCCTTTGTCATAGTGGTCTTAATTAAGAATTTAATGTCTCCCATCTTTATCCCCCTGGCTAGTTAACAATTTCCTGCTTAAACATTTTACCAAACCCTCGCTATGCAGGTCTCTATGAGCTAATAATTTTCCTAAAGCTGTTTAATTGTTATTAATCTACAATAATTATAGCACCTATATTTTAGTGTTCAATATTTATACTGGATAAACTGTTAAACAAGTCTACTATTTAATATAGAGCCTACTTTCCTTTGGCCATTTATAGCTTATAAGCATTGCCTAGTCCCTAGATGGCAGGATTTATCAATACAATGTAGAATGTTTAAAGATGGTTATACTAAAACTAGCTAACATACTCTGTAAGAAGGAAAGGAGCAATTTTAATGTCATTTAAAACTGGAGAGCTTTATCATGGCTTTCGATTGAATGAAGAAAAAGATATACCGGAGATAAAAGCTACTGCAAAGCTTTTTGAACATGAAAAAAGTGGCGCTAGACTATTTTACTTGGATTGTGAGGATGATAACAAGGTATTTTACATAGGCTTTAGGACACCACCAGAGGATGATACGGGTCTTCCCCATATCCTGGAGCACTCGGTCCTTTGCGGCTCTAGAAAGTTTCCTACAAAGGAGCCCTTTGTTGACCTTGCCAAGGGTTCGCTAAATACATTTTTAAATGCAATGACCTATCCTGACAAGACCATATATCCTATTGCTAGCCGAAATGATAAGGACTTTGTAAATCTTATGGATGTCTATCTTGACGCTGTCCTATATCCTAGGATTTATGAAGAGCCACAAATCCTAATGCAGGAGGGTTGGCACTATGAGCTTGAGGACAAGTCAGAACCTCTGACCTACAAGGGAGTTGTCTACAATGAGATGAAGGGGGCCTTTTCATCGCCAGAGCAGGTACTACTGAGAAAAATGCAGGAGTCCCTCTATCCTGATACCCCCTATGCTAATGAGTCAGGCGGCGATCCAGACTTTATACCAGACCTGACCCAGGAGCAGTTTTTAGACTTTCATAAAAAATACTATCATCCTTCTAACTCCTATATCTTCCTTTATGGAAACGGTGACATAGACGCTCACCTCAGCTTTATAAACGACTACCTAAAGGATTTTGATAGACTAGACATAGATTCTTTAATCCCGGATCAAAAGCCCTTTGACCAAATGAGGCGGCTAGAGGTTGAATATCCTGTTTCAGAACATGAGGGTACAATGGACAAGACATACCTGAGTCTAAACTTTTCAGTTGGTAAGTCAACAGACCCCTTTATGTATTTGGCAATGGATATCCTATCATATATACTGCTAGAGAGCCCCGCTGCACCCCTTAAAAAGGCCCTTTTAGATGCTAACATCGGAAAGGATATATTCGGTCACCATTCAAGCTATATAAAGCAGCCTTCCTTTAGCATTGTAGCAAAGGATGCCAATGAAGAGGACGAGCCGGCCTTTATAGAAGTAATAAAAAATACCCTAAAAGACCTAGTTGACAAGGGCATAGACAAACGCCTGGTCGAGGCAGGCATAAACAACAGGGAATTTAGACTCAGAGAGGCCGACTTTGGTGGCAGGCCTAAAGGTTTAATCTATGGTATCAAGTGTCTTGATAGCTGGCTCTATGACCAGGATCCAACCATGCACCTTTATTTTGAGGATACCTTGGCCCAGATTAAGAAAGGACTAGACGAGCCCCTTTTTGAAAACCTAATTGAAAAATATTTACTAAATAATAGCCACTCTAGCATACTCATTGCAAGGCCTAAGGTTGGCCTAGCAGAGGAAAGAGAAAGGGAGATCCAGGCAGAACTACAAAGCTACAAGGACCAGCTTTCAGATGAAGAGCTAGAAGAGATTATTAAAAATACAAAGGAATTAAAGCTAAAGCAGGCAATGCCCGACTCTCCTGAAGACAAGGCTAAGATACCCATGGTAGCCCTTTCCGATATTGATAAAAAGGCTGAAGTATTGCCCCTTGAGGAAACTATGGCAAGTGGCATCAAGGTTCTTAATCACCCAATAAACACAAATGGTATAGCCTACCTAAACCTATGGTTTGATACAGGCTGTGTACCTGCGGAACTTTTACCCTACTCTGCCCTACTGACCAATGTCCTTGGCAAGATTGCTACCAAAAACTATGGCTATGAGGACCTATCCAATGAAATAAACATCCAAACAGGTGGTATTGCCTATAGTAATCAGGCCCTAGCCCTAATAAATAGTGATACCGAGTTTGCAGGCAAGTTAGCTATAAAGTCCAAGGCCCTAGTGGAAAAGTTACCAGACCTTATCAGGCTATTGAATGAAATAATAAATGAGACTGTATATACCGATAGCAAGAGACTAAAGGAAATTATCCAAGAGGCCAGGTCCCGTATGGAGATGGGTATCACCCAGTCTGGTCATATAATCGCCTACTACAGGCTAAGTTCATATATACTACCGTCAGGTAAGTATGATGATATAACAAGTGGCTTATCCTTTTATCATTTCCTAAACGGGCTTGAAAAGAACTTTGAGTCCAAAAAGGATGAAATAGCCGAGAACTTAGCCAGGGCAGCCTCCTATATCTTTACTAAAAATAACCTGGTCGCAGGTATTACCATTACAGAAAAAGACTATCCCAAATTCGCCAGCGAATTTGAAGGCCTAGTAACAAAGCTTAGCGACAAGGACCATCCTATTGTGCCCTTTAACTTTAAGCCCCATAAGGGCAATGAAGGCCTTATGACCCCTGGCAAGGTACAGTATGTGGCCAAGGGCTATAACTATATAAAATTAGGCTACAAATACAAGGGTGCCATGACAGTCCTAAATACCATCGCTGGCCTAGACTATTTGTGGAACCGAATTAGGGTCCAGGGTGGGGCCTATGGAGCCTTTGCACGATTTTCAATGAGCGGTGCTGCCATCCTATTATCCTATAGGGATCCAAACCTAAAGGAGACCCTAAATACCTACGATGGCTTTGCCGAGTACCTGGCTAACTTTGATGCTGATGAACAAGAAATGACCAGATATATTATTGGAACAATCAGCAACCTTGACTACCCCTTAACACCTAAAATGAAGGGTGAAAGGTCTGAGATTCATTACTTTACAGGTATTAGCCAAGAAGATAGGCAAAAGGAAAGGGAAGAGGTGCTCTCAACAGGTGTAGAGGATATAAGGGCCCTTAGCCAGATGATTGGCGATGTTATGAAAAATGACCATATCTGTGTACTAGGTAGCGAAGGAAAGATAAAGGCTGAAAAGGACCTATTCAAAGAGCTTGTAAATGTCTTTAGCTAAGTAAACATCTTTGAGCCTCATAACCTGCAAAAACAGGCTGTGGGGCTTTCTTTTTGTAAAATTTAAAGCCCCTCTTGTAATTGAGGGGCTTACTTTTCTAACTTGCATATAAGGAGATATACACTACTAGATAGGCCTAGATAATATCTTTTGCAAGCTTTAGCCATTCTTTGGCGATCAGGGCATGGCCTGCATTAGTAGGATGTACTCCGTCTTGAGCCCAAAAATCAGGCTTTTTGTATACTGACACATGACTAAATATCCCATCTAAGGGCAATAGATGAGCATTAAACTCCCTTGCTAGCTCACGGACTACATTTATTTTAGGATCAAGGTCCTCCCTCCACCTTTTCCTATCCTCTGGGACTGGTAGGACAAAGGGCTCACAAAGGATAATCTCAGCCTCAGTCTTCTCCCTTACTTGCTGCAAAATATATCTATAGTCCTCTTCAAATTTTTGAACTGAAGTTGGATCATTTCTATCATATCTGCGCCAGCAATCATTTATCCCAATTAGTATAGAAACTAGTGAGGGTTTAAGATCAATACAATCCTTTTCCCATCTTTTCTTTAGGTCTCTTACCCTATCGCCACCAATACCCCTATTTAAGAACATTACATCCTTTGCTGGGTAGTTTGCAAAAAACTGAGCTGCTGCCATCATTGCATAGCCATATCCTAGGTGGGAACCGTCCTTTCTGTCTCTACCTACATCGGTAATACTGTCTCCTTGAAATAGTACGATTTTTTCTTGTCCTGTTTTCACTATTGTCAACGCTCCCTTGTTTAAATCTATAATTACTATTTCGATTTAAATTCTATTTATCCTTTAATAGCTAGCAAGTGAAACAAAAGAGCATTACTCTTATTTACTTTATCTGGGCATTTCCTTTGTAAACCTAAAGAGGTCATCTGCTATATCATAGGTTTGGCTATCACTTCCAATATTGACCTTAACACTCCGCTTGCCAGTATTGGACCACATGGCACTTGGTGAATCTGCTAGCTCTAGCATATAATTATCAACAAAGGGACCTTCTTTAGCTGCCCTTAGCTTTATAGTTATCCTGTATTCTCCAGGGCCTTCTATTTGAAAGCTAGCAATATCAAGGCGGGTCTGGTCAGAGATATCAAGTTCACTAGTTAGTATGTATAACCTGTCACTTTGATCTGAATTAAGGTATAGGCTTAAGTCTTTTAGGTAGTCTTCCATCGAGTCTTCAGCCATTTGTAGCTTTTGCTTAAGTATTGCCCCTAGGGTCATGGTTTTAGATGCTATATCCTTGTTTTCTACCTCTAGCTTTACATCTTTTGATCCATCTAAAACAGCAAACCATTTTTCTATAGCAGTTTGTGATTCTATGAAAAAGTCATAATGACAAGTTCCTTCTTCTTTGTCCTCATGCCATGATGAAACAAGTACCGGAAAATCCTTTTTGCTAAATATCATCCATAGGTCACTGCTAGCCCCTGCGACTGAAAAGCTAGGATTGTCAGGGTCGCCAGCCTTTATTTCTGTTATATCAAATATCTTAAAGCTAGTATCAAGGTCTATATCATATGCTCTACTATCAAGAGAAGCTAGTAGGAGCTCATAGCTATTGTCTGGCTGCTTGTCTAGCTTTAAATGATCTGGCATAAAGTAGACCGATTGCTTGTTAACCTTATTGCTACTTACCAAGGGACGATCTACATAAGCCATAGGATGGATAGAACTTTTATAATCTATAGCTAGATCATCTATTAGTATTTTAGGTGGCACTGGATTGTTTATATGATCATATGGGAGCACAAAGTCTGTAGGTCCATTTGTTTTGACCCTATACTCCATAACAAGGTCATAGCCCTCCTTATCATGTGTGACTTTTACCTGTTCAGAAAGGAGTTCTGTTTTCCCTGCCTCTAAAGGGGAAAGGCCAAACACAGTTACAGGTCCATACGGTGGAGGCGGCTCTCCTAGTGTCCTATTACCTTTTAAAAACCCAGGCAAAATAATTACAAGGAGAATAACTGTTACAACAACTATTGCTGTGCACAAATATATGGTTTTTTTATTAGCAAAAACACTTCCTTTGCCTTTAACTTGGAACAGTTTGCTTTCTTTTTTTTCGCTCATAAAAAACACTCCTTTATTAAAATTCTGCCTGCATAAAGCTTTCTTTATGTTGTATTTTTCTATCATTCATTGAATGACGCCGTTGGTTGCACTACAGGTTACAGGGCGTCAGAACACCACCGGTAAGATTAAACGTTCTGTCACATTGTCTTGCAACATCCAAATCGTGGGTAACTATCACCACGGTTTTTTTGAAATCGTCGACTAATTCGCGCAGGCACTTCATTACAATCGTTGAATTATCCTTGTCCAGCGAACCGGTCGGTTCATCGGCCAGTATGATTTTCTGATCGCAAACCATGCTACGAATGATTGCTATTCGTTGTCTCTCGCCACCGGAAAGCTTCTTAACCGTACTTTTCAGTTTATCGGAAACCTGCAGTTTTTCAGCCATGCTATAGATTAGCTTCCGATACTCTGATGAACTCTTTTTATGCTTGCTATATAATGTTGGAACAAGAATGTTTTGCATGGCAGTGTCTTCTTCGATCAAAGCGAAGTCCTGCACAATATAGCCGAAATACTGATTGCGCATCCGGCAGCGCATAGTTATAGCCGAAATACTGATTGCGCATCCGGCAACGCATAGTATCATTCATCCCGCTGGCTTTTTGCCCTTCCACATATACTTCACCGGAATCGGGAGAGATAACGATTCCCATTAGATTCAAAAGGGTGGTTTTTCCGCTCCCTGAAGGGCCGATGATTGCAATCATTTCTCCCTGATGAATGTCGAGAGAAACATCATTGACGGCATGCACTGTATAACTGTGATCCTTAAAACTTTTGCTGACATTTTGAACGGATAACAATTCCATTAGTAATCTCTCCTTAGATTTTGTAAGTTGTTCATCGTACCAATTCTCTTGCTTGCATACATAGCGGCAAATAAGCACAAACCGGCAACAAGAGCAATACCCAGCGGCAAAACGTACCACAGGGTCATTTCGTTTCTAAACAGCACAAATACTATCCCGACGATAGGGAGCATATTTAGAGCAAGAACAAAGCCGCCCACTCTTTTCTGAATTGTGCGAATTGGTGCACCGTAAAGATGATGTACTGTGTAATCTGCAATATGTGTTTCAATAACGCGAATAATATTGCAAATCAAAAGGATCAGCAACAGAACACCTGACAGGATATAAAACCAAATATACAGCCGGTGTGCTCGAATAGAAGCCGATGTTGTAACCTGAGTAAAATCCTTTGTAGAGATCCCTGTATATAACGTTCCTGATTGTTCGTAGAAGATTCTTTGAAGCTGATCGACTTCCTTGTCGGACGGATCTACAAGCACCATTCGCCCAAATACTTCACTGCTCAATCCCCACCACGGGAACATCCCGTTTACGGTTTGGAAGTCCCTCGTGCAAAGGATTAAAGTGTTCGACAGCATAAGGTCGTCAGAATCAATAAAATGCAGCGGGTGGAACAGACTGTATTTTGACCCGGCACTATCTACAATTCTCAGGTTTTGACCCGAAATCAAGAACTCCTTGCCTACATCCTCTTTATGCGCTTCGGGGACAAATAGAGCCATGCTTCCATCATAGTGCAACCCTGACAGGTCACTGTATTTTCCAAACAGGATCAGTATTTGCTCGTATTTAGAATCAACATATCCATCATTCCCTACAAACACAAAGCTACCTGCATTTCCTTCTTTGGACAAATTGCGCTGCAAATAGTCCATAATATCAACAGGGTCTTGTTTCGACTCATTCGATAGTACAGTAGCTTCCCGATTCGCTTCCATCTGCACCGTCTTCAATTGAAACATGATTACGTTCTGATCAACAAAAGATCGAATTGCTGCAGATTGTCTTTGTACCGAGGAGAAGCTTACAGAAAGATACAGTATTGCCATAGCAATCATGGTTGCGACAACGGCATAAAAGAATGCCCAGGACCACTCTTTCCGGAGATCCCTAAGTATTTGTTTTATTACCATATCAGTAACGCCCCTCCTTCCCACTGTACTTCTGTTTCCAACTGAAAAAGCTTATTGTTTGAATCACACAAACAAAGATAGCGTTAAAGATTCCGGCAAACACCGCGACATTCAAATACGCCGCTCTGTGTATTAAGTAAAGCTGCGTTCGCCCAAGGAAATATCCGAAAATCGTACCCAATATGGCGATGCCAACCAGACGAAGAAGCAATTTCACAAACATCGATAAATAAGTTGCCCCATACAAATGGTGTACGGTCATGTGGCGGTTGCTTTCACGATACATCATGGAAACTGCGAACACCGCGCAAAAGACAAGTCCTAAAAATGCAAATAGCATAGAGCGCGAAACAAAATCATCGAGGAACATTTTCTTGGTAACGTCGAAAATATTTGATCCGCTGTCGCTGTATGTTTGAAACTGCACACTCCGGCCGGTTTTCTCTACAATATCAGTCAGTTTACCGAGAGCATTTTCGTTGGTAACATCTGTGAATAGCATTCCCTGCATATCGGTAATATCGGAAAGCGGAAAATAAAAGAATGCATCACCTTGAAAGGTTGGAACATTGTTGCTTTCAAATTCGCCGACAATTTGATAGTTGTATGCTCGCGGAAACAGCACATCTCCCTCTATATAAGGGCTTAGATTTCCATTGTTCTTTGTGACGATAGCTGTTTTCGCTTCGGTTCCATCAAAAGGGACATGCAATGTTTTTTCAAACCAGTCAGAGTAGTCTACGGCAGCAATTCCAGCAGCGGAAAAACCTTTGTAAAAAATTATTGCATTATTTTCTTCCGCCCAATTAACTAAGTCCTCTCTCAACGTTCCAAGCCCTGAGATGGCTTGCATACCTGGTTCACTCTGATAGTCAAATATGGTAAAACCGGTAAAGTCATCCGACGCGGAATCATAGTGCAAATTATAAACCATAAAGAAGAATAGAGTTGTTAGCATAAACACAAATATAAGTGCAGCGAAAGAAAGCAGCTCACCTTTTCTTTTTCCCATTATGATCCCCCGTTTCTAACTCTTATGCACCCCACAGGGCTTACATCGGTTGCTTAGTCCTTGTCAGAACACTATTCGGTAACTGTCTCTTATACACAT
>CZCA01001205.1_pt1 | contig 10682 bp, 7 predicted proteins | sample 591981 | NCBI WGS metagenome assembly CZCA01 (sample SAMEA3556810, study PRJEB10932) | anaerobic digester metagenome
CGGTCTCGTGGGCTCGGAGATGTGTATAAGAGACAGCTTTTCTTTTCTGCAGAAAGCCAGCACCTCGGGCAGCTTCTCAAGACCAGGATTGCCAAAGGCGGGCTCGGCCACAACCGCAACGGGAATGATCCTTCCAGATAGCTCGGGTACCTCCCATTTGTTTGGCAAAAGCCCCATAGCTTGTTTCTGCCGAATCATCGCCGGAATGCTTTTGCGGAGCTCCTGTTGTAAACCCGGAGAACTCCAAATCTCGTAGTACACACCGATTTGAAACGGCAGGAAGAAGATCTCAGACTCATCAGCCGATCCGCGCTTAAGCTCAATGAGCAGGATGTTACCCTGCCTATCCACTGCTATAAAGTCAACCTCATTCCCGTCCGTTTCCGCCGCTCTCCCGTATCGCCCATCTTTGCCGTACGCTAGAAGCTTCCTTTTTAGCTCCAGATACTCTTGCTGAATGGTTCCCAACACAGCCTGTCGCTCCATCTCGTCGCTGTGGCCAACAACCGCCTCCCGATCGACGATAACGAACTCAGAATCAGCTTCGCCACATACACCGTACCGGCGGGAGAGATGATTCTGATAGAAGCCTTCTTTGTTGTTGCCATGGGAGGAATCCTTCTTGTCCTGATCCTCTAGGGATTGCCTGATCCTCTCCATCGGGTCCACTTTGACAGTGGACGCTGGTCTGGTGCCTGCGAGGTCTGGAGAGATATCCTTGTAAGTTTGGTGGGCATCGAGCGTCACCTGTCCCGCCGTCCTCGTCCGCAGAATGTTCGTAATCACATTCCCGCCGCGATAGATGGAAACCCACTGTCCTTGGGCATTGCGTCGAACTTGGAAATCGAGATCCTCGTATTCTCTCACGTAGTCAACCATCCATCGCAGCTCACCACCCTCCATGAACAGCCTTGCGAAATCATCCCGCAATATCCTGTGATAGTACACAGCGCACGCCTCCCTGCAATTTCCCTATTTCCGCATTCCTTCAGTCCCCATTCGGATGCTCCGATTCACTTCTCCTTTACATAGAAAAAACCCCTACCCACGACGGTAGAGGTCTTACTCAAGCTCTTTCATCCACATACAGGCCCATGAGCCTTTTCATGCGGATCCTGTGGTCAACCTGCGTGGGAGTTGGATTCTGCTTAACGGTCTGGCCAGTGGAGTTATCTATGATGTGGGCTACGTTCTCTCCCAGATCTTTGTTGTACCTGAAACTTACCCGGTGGTTTTCCTTCGCTCCCTGGAAGGTGAGATCCTCAACATGATCCACCTGCCTGGCAGCCACTTTGGGCACCTTGCCAGTGAGCAGATCCTCGTAGCGTATCTTGCCCGTAGAGGCAATTTCGACTCCCGCAGAAATCCTCATCTTCCTCACTTCCCCCCGGTATTCCAGGACAGATTGAAATCAAGAAAACCTTTCACAGATAGTGTTCGCTGCAGAGCGCTCTATTCCTGCCGCTGGCCCCAAGATATGGGTCGGGGGCGCGCACCCAGCGGCACGTTACTGCTGCCTTTAGTCGTAACGATCTACCCTTTAACTTGGACACCCCAAGAGCTCTTGTCCTGGCCCTTTTTGCGATTAGCCCTGGATGAGTTGGAGAGCAAAGACGATATTCGCGAGAATTCTCCGAGTTCAGTCGAGATTTAGTAAATTTACCTAAGAATAGAGCAGGATATTTACTTTATTTGCTCAAAGTTTACAGACGAGAAGGGTTACCAACAACAAATGGAGTCTGATGAGCGATGAAAAAACTGACAGGAAAACAGCTAGCCGAACTGCTCAACGTTTCTCCCTCCACGATTTCCAATGTACTCAACGGGCGCTATGATAGGGTGAGCGAAGCCACAAAGAAGCGAGTCTGGGATGCGGTGGAAAAATACGGAGTCAGGCATTTGCCCAGCCGTGATCGCCGCATCAGCCTGGAAAAGCGGAACATCGCCTTTATTGTCCTGTCCGAGCATTCCAATGAATGGTTCCTGGAAAACCTGCACGGCATCGCTGACACCTGCAGAAAGCGAAACTACATCCTCTCCCAAGTGCTCTTCCCTGTCTGGGACCCTGACTACTTCCGCTTCATCTTTTCCACCCTCGACTTAAGCGGCGCCATTTTGATCACTACCCTCAACCATCCTGTCACTGATCTCTTGCGGACGTTCGGCATTCCTTACGTGATGGTTGATAGCTATGATGATGAAACCACCCACAACACAGTGCATCTCGACAATTTCAAGGGAGCTTTTATGGCAGTGGAGTACTTGATTGGGCTGGGCCACAGGAAGATCGGGCTTTTGGCAGGCATCCCCCATTGGAGCTCGGCCATCTACCGGGAACGGGGCTACCGGGCGGCTCTGGAAAAGTACCAAATTCCCTGGCAGGCCGACCTGGCATACAATGGCTGTTTCACGTTCTTTGGCGGTTTCATGGGCACGGAAGTCCTGCTGGATCGCCATCCCGACCTCACAGCAATTTTCGCTGCGTCGGACGAGATGGCCGTAGGAGCCCTGAAGAAGGCCGCCGAGTTGGGCCTGGAAGTCCCGGGAGATCTGTCCGTTGTAGGCTTTGACGGTCACAGTATAGGCCAGCTGGGCAGCGTTCCTTTGACTACTGTGCAGACAAATCCCTTTATGGTAGGAGTCAACGCCTGCGAGATGCTCATCGGCATGCTGGAATCAGATTCCAGTGAAGTGGCCAAGGTGGTCATGGATGTTTCCCTCAGTATCAGGGGCACGACCGGCAGGCCGAAACCTGCAGCAGCGGCTAGATAACAGGCGAAAGGAGGGTTGGACGCAGATCAGTTGCCGTTTGGCACCCGAAGAGAAAACGAAGGAGGAAAAACGGTAATGAAACGCTTAGTTTTGTTTGTTGTGCTGGCAATGGTCTTGGCCAGCAGCACTGTGGCGTTTGCAGAGAAGGTAACACTGCGTTACATGTTCTGGGATCAAAACCAGGAAGAAGCCTACGCTGCTTCCATCGCGGAGTTCATGCAGCGCAATCCCGACATCGAAGTAGTGATGGAACTGGCGGAATGGGATGACTACTGGACCAAGCTTACCACTGGCGTAGCGGCCCGCAACATGCCTGATGTGTTCTGGGGTCATGCAGCCTACTTCTCGGCGTTCGTGGCCCGCGGCGCCCTGCTTGATCTCAAGCCTTTGATCGAACGGGACAATGTTGACACTTCCATCTACTACCCAAGCCTGCTTGACTTCTGGGCCTACGAAGGAGCCCAGTACGGGTTGGCCAAGGACTGGGACACCATCGCCTTCTTCTACAACAAAGACCTCTTTGACCAGGCTGGAGTTCCCTATCCCACCGATGACTGGACCTGGAACCCCCAGGACGGCGGCGAGTTCGTACGCATCCTGCAGCAGCTCACCCTGGACGATCAGGGCCGGAACGCACTGGATCCCGATTTTGATCCCAAGCGCATCGTACAGTATGGGCTGGGTGATATCTCCGGTTCCAACATGCAGGCTGGCTGGCTGAACTTCGTCTGGATGAACGGCGGCACCGGGGTTATCGACAAGCCATACGGTTCCAAGTTCGTCATGAACGAACCAGAGTGTGTAGAAGTGCTGCAGTTCTGGTCCGATTTGATCAATGTCTATCATGTGGCTCCGCCTCCGGAAGCTACAGTTGCAGGCGGCAGTCCGTGGGACCTTTTCACCGCAGAGCGCTTTGCTGTGATACCTGCGGGCTCCTGGATGCTCACGGCAGGCCGCTCCATCGAAGGGTTTTCCTGGGACGTAGTGGGTATGCCCTGGGGCCCCAAGGGACGCTTCAGCGCGTTTAACGGTCTGGCACACAATATCTACGCCCACACCCAGTATCCCGAAGAAGCCTGGCGCTTGGTCAAGTGGCTGGAAGGCTATGAATCGCAGAAAATCGTTGCCGAATATGGAACAGTGTTCCCAGCCATCGAAAGCCTTGTTCCAGTGTTCTTAGACGCCTATGCCGGGCGTGATCCCGCCAACGTAGCGGTCTATACGGAGATGGCAGGCAACACCGGAACCTGGCCCATGCATGTGAACTGGAACGAGATCTTTGACATCATCCAACGTGAACTGGATATGATGCTGCAAGGATTTGTGGATGCTCAAACAGCAGTGGACAGCATCGAAATGCAAGTGACCCACTTGCTGCAGTAGGACTCAAGGGCACCTTGCGGTGCCCTTATGCACTTCTTGGGGGTGTTGATGATGCGACAGCGCAGTGAAAAGCGCCGACGTGAAGCAATTGCAGGCTATTTGTTCATAACGCCCAATGTCCTGGGGTTTTTAGTGTTCCAGCTAGTACCCATTGCGGTGGCAATCGGCCTGAGCTTCACCCAGTGGGACCTAATCAACGACCCGGTTTGGGTTGGTCTGGACAACTACATAAACCTGCTCAAAGAACCGGTTTTCCACCTTTCAGTGAAGAAAACTCTGTACTTCGTGCTGATTAACGTGCCGACCCAGTCCTTTTTGGCTCTGCTCATTGCCATTCTCCTGAACCGTTCCATCAGGCTTAAAAACCTGATCCGCACTTTGTTTATCGTGCCCTGGGTATCCATGGCTGTAGCTGTGGGACTAACCTGGACCTGGATTTTCAACTCGCAATTTGGCCTGCTCAATGAAATCCTGCTTAAGCTCGGTTTGGAGAGGATCCCCTGGCTCGCCCACCCCGACTGGGCCATCAACTCAGTGATCATCGTCAACATCTGGCAGTATCTTGGCTTCCACATCATCATCTTTCTGGCTGGCTTGCAGATGATCCCTAAGGAAGTGGAAGAGGCGGCTATCGTGGACGGAGCTTCGTCGCTCAGGAGATTCTTCAGCATCACACTGCCGCTGCTGAGCCCGGTTCTGTTCTACGACCTGGTTGTGAACATCATCGGAACATTTCAGATCTTCGATCTGCCTTACGCCATGACCGGCGGAGGGCCCGGAAACGCCACCAGGGTCTACAACCTGTACCTTTACCAAAAGGGATTTCAGTTCCTGCGCATGGGCGAAGCCACCGCCATGGCCGTCATGCTGTTGGTCATTATCGGCGTAACCACCGCCTTCTTTTTCAGGTTTGTGGGCAGGCGGGTCAACTATGATCTTACCTAGGGAGGGCGCAGCCATGAAAGAACGCCTAAGCCTTATGCGCGAAGTCTGCCTGTATCTTGTCATCTTTTTGATCCTGTTTGCCTATCTCTTTCCCCTGATCTGGCAGCTGTCCACGTCACTTAAAACCATGGATGAAGTGTTTCGGGGCTTCTCCTTGATCCCTAGCAAGCCCATCTGGGAGAACTACACCGTAGCTTTGCGGGATTTCAACGTGGGCGCCTACTTGCTGAATACCATGCTAGTGGCCGGCCTGATCACTGTGGGGCAGGTGATCTCCTGCTCCATGGCAGGTTACGCCTTCGCCAAGCTTAGGTTTCCAGGGCGGGATTTCATCTTCTTCCTCTATCTGGGAACAATGATGATTCCGGCGACTGTAACCTTGATTCCGAGTTACATCATCATTTTGAACCTGGGCTGGATGGATTCTTTACCGGGCCTGGTTGTCCCCTTTATCTTTGGCAACGCCTTCGGCACCTTCTTGATCCGCCAATTTCTGCAGAGCGTTCCAAAGGATTTGGAGGAGGCAGCGGAGATTGACGGCGCCGGCTATTTTGTGATCTGGGCCCGGATTATGATTCCCATCGCCAAACCGGCCTTGGCAACGTTGGCTGTGATGACGCTGGTCTCACAGTGGAACAGTCTTGTCTGGCCCTTGATCGTGACCCAATCAGATAAGTGGAAGGTGTTAAGTGTTGGCTTGGCAGCCTTCCGCCTGTTCCGGGCCATTCAATGGAACAGTATGATGGCTGCAGTTGTGATGGCGAGCCTGCCCATGATCATCATTCTCTTCTTGGCTCAGCGCTTCTTTATCCAGGGAATCCAGTTCTCGGGCTTGAATAGATAATTAGGAGGCTAACCATGGCGAAAATCACGTTCTTAGGTGCTGGCAGTACAGTCTTTGCGAAAAATGTCCTGGGGGACAGTATCCTCAGCCCCGCTCTGCGGGATTCCGAGTTCGCGCTGTATGATATCGACCCGGAGCGCCTGCGGGACTCCGAGGCCATGCTCAATGTACTCAACCAGAAGTACGGAGGCTACGGTCGCATCGTGGCGTATACGGACCGGAAAAAGGCCCTGGCTGGAGCAGACTATGTGATCAATGCTGTTCAGGTGGGTGGGTACAGACCGGCCACGGTCATCGACTTTGAGGTGCCGAAAAGGTACGGGCTGCGGCAAACCATCGCCGACACTTTGGGCATCGGCGGTATATTCAGGGCCCTGCGGACAATTCCTGTCATGCAGGACTTCGCCAGGGATATGGAAGAAGTGTGCCCTGATGCCTGGTTTTTGAACTACACGAACCCCATGGCCATCTTAACTGGCTTTATGCTGCGCTACACCGGGATCAAAACAGTTGGGCTCTGCCACAGCGTGCAGATCTGTGCGGATCATCTCCTGCGGGATTTGGGCATGCCCAGGGACAACGTGCGCTACCATATTGCCGGGATCAACCATATGGCCTGGCTTTTGGAGATCACCAGAAACGGAGTGGATCTGTACCCGGAGATCAAAAAAAGAGCGGCGGAGAGGCCCACTCCCCATGATGATATGGTGCGCTATGAGATCATGAAGCGCTTTGGCTACTATGTCACGGAGTCAAGCGAGCATAATGCTGAGTACCTGCCCTATTTTATCAAGAGCAGGTACCCCGAGCTTATTGAACGATTCAACATTCCCCTAGACGAGTATCCAAGGCGCTGTGAAGAGCAAATCAGGCAGTGGAACTACCTCCGGGACAAACTGGTGGAAAACCCCGATCTAACCCACGAAAGGACCAACGAGTACGGGTCGTATATTATGGAGGCCATGGAGACAAACAAGCCCTTCAAAATTGGCGGCAATGTGCTCAATAACGGGTTGATTACCAATCTGCCGCGGGAAGCGGTGGTGGAAGTGCCCTGCCTGGTGGACAGCCAAGGAGTAAGCCCGACCTATGTAGGGGCGCTGCCAACTCAGCTGGCCAGCTTAAACATGACCCAGATCAACGTGCAGCTCTTAACAATTGAGGCGGCGGTTACCCGCAAGAAGGAACATATTTACCATGCGGCACTGCTCGATCCCCATACATCCTCGGAGCTGTCCATTGACGAGATCATCTCCCTTTGTGACGACCTGATCGAGGCCCACGGGGACTGGCTGCCGAAGTTTGAGTGATAACGTCGGTCAAGCCATGGGCCATCAGGGATGCTGGCCAAGAAGTCACGGTTCGCAGAGCTGCCTAACGCAGCCGCCAGGACCTGAACGAGCTCCTGCCCTGGTCAGAAACTCCACCGGAGCGAACAAGTCAGACCGTTCAAACACATCGTTCAGCAATGGGAAAGGCACAGAAGACGACCCTCGGAGTTACTTCTGTGCCTAACTGCGTCGTTATCGTGCGATGGAGTGGTACTCCACTCTATTTCCTAACCTTGATCTCGATGGTCTCACTCTCAAGCCTTGTGGTGACACCTTTGAGCCGTATGGTTCCTACCTCTTCGGTGGTCCTCACCCAGGTGGCGATGGCACCGCCGATTAAGGCGGTCTTGCTTGGCCCGATGATGGTGCCGGGGCCTTCCAGCTGGAACTCAATGGCATCGTTCAGGTACGGCAGGGGGTTTCCCATCTGATCCACCACCATGAACACCACCCTAGTGGCATCCATTCCATCTGCTTTCAGCTCAAGATCATCAGGTTGGATCACTAGTTTTGTGGGCACTGGAGCTGGAGTGAAGCGCCTCACGATCACCTCTTCCCCATCCACAATCCCAATGAACTCGCCCTCAAACCACTGCACTCCCCAGTCGCCGACCTCCACTTTGTCGATGACCACTGGTGGGTAAGGCACCCCCGGGTAGCGGGCCTTGCTTGGGTAGAACTCCCCTATCTCGTGGCCGTGGAGCTTGATTTTCACCTTGTCGCAATTGGTGAAGATCACCAGGGGCAGCACCCCGCCGATACTCCGATCGCCCCAGGTCCAGCGCGTGGCCGGTTCCAGGACGGGTTTGATGTTGGGATCGACCTGGCTGCCGTAGAAGTGGGCCGCGAACTTAGGGATGCGGAACATATCCATCACCCCGTGGTAGCAGATGCGATCGCCGGATCCAAAGTCGTAGTGGGTGTTATAGTCAAAGGCGCACCAGCCGAAGGCACCGGAGATATGGGGATCCAGGGCCGCTTGGTTCTGCACCCTGAGGTGCCTCAGGGCATGCTCAACTAGGCGTTCTTCCTGGTCAAAGCGCTTGGTGGGAAACATGTGTCCATTGAACTCCGTGACCATGTAGGGCACATACTCCTTGGTCTTTGTCACCTGTTTGGGATCGCGCAGGATCTGCTCTCCCCCGCTGTGGATGAAGTCGTTCATGGTGTACACATCTTCCAGGAACTCGCTGCCTTCTATGTAGCGCACACCTGCGGTCTGGCGGGTGGGATCCAGCTCCCGGGCGATGCGGTTCGTTTCCACGTAAAACCCATGGCAGTCCTGGGATTCGTTGATGCGCACGCCCCAGAGGAAGATGGACGGGTGGTTCCAATCCCTTTGGATCATTTCCCGCACGTTTTCACAGGCCACAGCCTGCCAGTCATTGTCGCCAATGTGCTGCCAGCCAGGGATCTCCTCAAAGACCAACAGCCCAATCTCATCGCAGCGATCCAGGAAATGGGGGGACTGGGGATAGTGGCTGGTGCGCACCGCGTTCAAGGAGAGTTCGAATTTGAGAATATCCGCATCCCTTCTCTGCACCCGGGCCGGCATGGCATAGCCCACATAGGGGAAAGCCTGGTGACGATTGAGACCCCGGATCATTACCTTCTTCCCGTTGAGGTAGAACCCATCAGGTTTAACCGCCGCTTCCCTAAAGCCGATGCGGGTGGTGTAGTTGTCCCTTATGCCCGCATGGTCCGCGGTGGTCACTTCCACCTGGTAGAGTTGGGGATGGTCAATGTCCCAGAGCTCGATGCCTGCGAGGTCTGAAAGCACGAGATTCAGACTGCCCTTTCCCGGCTTCACCACTGCAGTTTGACTTTGCTCGGCGATGGGTTTTCCATCCTTCTTGAGCTTAACAGTTACGGTTAGGATCTGCTCCTCTGCCGTGGTGTTGTTCAGAAACACCGTGGTTTCCAGAGCCTTCTTCTCTTCCAGCACCTTCTGGGGCTTGGCGAAGATGTTTTCGATGAACACGGGATCCACAATGCGCAGGAAGACATCGCGGTAGATGCCTCCGTAGCAGAGGTAGTCGATGGTATAACCAAAGGGCGGGATGTCCGGCCTTTCCGTGGAGTCCACCTTCACAACAAGTACGTTTTCACCGCGCTGCAGTTCCGAGGTGAGATCCACGGCAAAGGGCGTGTAGCCTCCCTTGTGGCTTGCCAGAAGCTTGCCGTTGAGGTAAACCTCCCCATAGGCCATCACCCCGTCGAAGTCGGCAAAGACCCTCTTCCCCGCCCACCTTTCTTCGTAAGCAAAGGTCCTGCGGTAGCAGGATACGAACTGGTAGTCCTTTTCATCGAAGTAGTTGTAGGGGATCTCTTTGTTGGCATGGGGCAGATTCACCCGCACAAAACCCTCTGCCGAGGCCCCGGGTTGAACAAACTCATCCCGCCACTGGGGGCTAAATTCCCATCCTTGGTTGAGCAAAATCAGTTCCCTCACGTCCTTACCTCCCCGAACTGCTGCTTGTGCTTTGCTGTACTACTACTCGATTAACTGTCGCAATCCTGCAATTCTTTCGCAGGATTTTAACGTCTTTGAGAGAACAATAACTTACAGTGACCAAATAGCGAAGAACCTAAAGGGGGTGTACCGGGAGGAAGCTGGGTGTGTGTTGAATTATCAGTACCTTGGGAAAACAGGAAAGGAGTGTAATCATGCGCAAAACGTTTGGGCTGTGTCTATTTCTGATTCTAGCACTGACCCTGGCGGGGGTGGCCTCAGCTACCGAGATCACGGTCTGGTGCTGGGATCCCCTCTTCAACATCTATGCCATGGAAGAGGCGGCTAAGATCTATGCGGAGATCAACCCCGATGTGACCATCAACATTGTGGAAACTCCCTGGGATGATGTGCAGACCAAGCTCACCACCGCCGTGATGGCAGGTCAGCTGGATACTCTGCCGGATATCCTGCTCATGCAGGATAATGCCCTGGTGAAGAACGTCACCAACTACCCGGGAGTGTTCTATGACTTAACGGAATCCGGCATCGATTTCTCCCAGTTCGCCGACTTTAAAGTGAACCACACAGTGGTAGATGGACGCAACTTCGGCGTACCCTTTGACAATGGCGCCGCCATCACTGCCCTGCGGGTGGACATCTTAGAGCAGGCAGGCTACACCGTGGAGGACTTCACCGACATTACCTGGTCCCGCTTTATCGAGATCGGCAAGGACGTCTTAGAGAAGACAGGCTATCCCCTGCTCTCGGCGGTTTCCGAAAGCCCGGACCATATCATGGTCTGCCTGCAAAGTGCGGGAACCTGGATGTTCGATGAAAATGGCGATGTGTTCATCGCCGATAACGAAGTGTTGAAGGAAACTGTGGAAGTCTATGTGGAGTTGGTCAAATCCGGAGTGTTGGTCCAAGTGCCCGATTGGGAGCAGTATATCGG
>CZCA01000173.1_pt1 | contig 10653 bp, 7 predicted proteins | sample 591981 | NCBI WGS metagenome assembly CZCA01 (sample SAMEA3556810, study PRJEB10932) | anaerobic digester metagenome
CGTCCAATGATTCATCCAAAGCAATCAGTATGGCATCTCTGAGCGGTGCTATGCTCGGTTGATCCCACTCTATTGTGTCTGCCAAGAAAACGACTTTGTCTAATGGTGAAGCCCCCTTTTTCAATGTTGTGTGGCATCCAATGGCACTAAGGATGGATCTGTTGTCAATCTGAAAAATCTCCCGTGCCATTTCCGCGGATAGCCTCTGATGGAGAATAGGAGGAAAGTGTCGTTCTTCCGGCAGGATTTCGAGGCTGAAGGCCTCCGCCAAGGGTATCATTTCAGAGCTCGGCACAATATCGCTTATGTCGTGTATCAGACCTGCTATCTGAGCTTCATCTGTGTTGACGGAGAATCGAGCTGCCAGTTGATGGGCCTGTCGGGAAACCCGCATGCAGTGCTCAAGCGTATACGAAAGGCCCCATTTCATTACGAGAGTTCGGACATCGGTGAGTACATCTCCGGTTAATACTACTCCATCAATCAACTGCTGGACGATATGGTGCATTCTTTTGGCTCTCCTTATGGTAATCCGAGGTTCACGCGTCTTTAGTCTTTGACCCCACAGATATCAATGTTCTCCTTTCAAAGAGGAGTTCCTTTGGAATAGTATCATATTGGTTTTGACCTTGCGACAACTTTCCCTTGGGTGGAACCGGGCGGTGGATCGCTCACGAAATATTTCCTTCCCCGTGGCATCCATGGGAAGGAATTGTAGACAAAAGGTAGAATATACTAAATGTAACATTAGTTGAGCCAACCAACAAACTAATAGGAGTTGCTATATGAGTACTGAGAATCATAGGCAGTTAGATGAAAACAACCGGAATTCATCGCCTACCACAGGGAATCAGGGCTTGGTCAAGGATCTGAACAAGGCCATAGTTCTCAACATGATATGGAGGTCTGCTCCGACGTCGAGGGCGGACATATCCAGGGCTTCCGGGTTGAACAGGAGTACTGTGTCATCCCTTGTTGATGAGCTGATTACCGAGGGATACGTGGCTGAGGTGGGCGTCGGAGAATCCGCTCTGGGGCGGAAACCCATCATGCTGCAGTCTAATCCGGATGCAGGAATCATCATAGGCGTTGAGTTGGGAGTCAACTACATCAGGCTTATCGCGTCCGACATTGTCGCGAATGTCATCTCCTCAAGCGAAATTGCCATAGAACCTGCAGACGGCATGGACAGAATCGTGAAAACCATGTTGCAGGCCATCGAGTCCATGGCGGCATCTGTTCCCTCTACGCTGCGGGGACTTATCGGAGTGGGAGTCGGAGTGCCGGGGCTGGTGCGGTCAAACAGCGGCGTGCTGGCGTTTGCGCCCAACCTCAAATGGAAGAACGTTCCACTTAAGGATATCATGATGGACCGGCTGGGAGTCCCGGTGTTTGTGGATAACGAAGCGAACGCAGCCGCCTTAGGAGAGAGATGGTTTGGCGCAGGGGTAGACGTGGAAAACATGGCCTACGTGAGCGTTGGGATCGGACTGGGCGTCGGCATTGTAATCAATGGCGAGCTTTACCATGGGAGTTCGGGCTATGCAGGGGAAATGGGGCATTTCACTATGCAGCCAGACGGGCAGGAGTGTGGGTGCGGCAACAGAGGTTGCTGGGAGACTCTTGCGTCAGAGAGCGCCACGGTCGTACGGGTCATGCAGGCTATTGAAGAAGGAAGGCCCACGATTCTTGCAGGGTGTGGGAAGCATAGACTGACAATGGACGATTTGGCAAACGCATGCGTGCGCGGTGATGAAGTTGCCCGAGAGGCGCTTATGGACACAGGCAGGTATCTCGGAATTGGAATTGCTGGGTTGATCAACACTTTCAACCCTGAATTGGTTATCGTCGGGAGTACAGTCGGACGATGCAGCCGGTTTGTGCTGGACGAGGCTGAGAAGGAGATCCAGGCAAGAGGGCTCGGTCAACTGACTAAGGAAGTCAAGGTGATGCAAGCCGCCCTTGGCGCGGATTCATGTGTCATGGGCGGGATCTCTCTGGTTCTAAATGACCTTCTCAGTCTTCCCAAGATTGCCTTGTAGGAATCGGAACGATGCATAGCCCCTGCCCAGGGGCAATATTCAGAGTTGATGCAGGCCAAGACCTACAGTGCCCCACAGGGGCTACGTCAGATGGGAGGATGTTGCCATGACTGTAAAGAGAGTAAAGAACAGCGTTGGAATTTGGGCATTCGGCCCCAATGCGACACGGTTCATGCCCGGAGGCTATCATCCTGAAGCCCTCACGGAAGACATGCCGACGAAGGTGCGCCGGGTAGTCGACGGACTTGGCGACCTTGTAGACGGTTACGAATTTCACTACCCCGGAGAGGTCACGGAGGACAACTTCGACCAAGTCATGGAGGCCTTGGGAGACTCGGATCTGTATGCTGTGGCGCTGGGACTGTTTTCCATGCCCAAGTATGCCTTGGGTTCGTTTGTTAACCCCGACCCGAAGCTGCGCCGGGAGGCGACCGAGACTGCGAAGCGCGGGGTGGACATCGCTGCGCGTGTTGGCGCTAAGTTCATCATATGGCCGGGTGGAGAGGGCTACAACTACCCGTTCCAGGTACCGTACGGCCAGGTTTGGGACCGCTTAATCGGCGCAATCGCCGAGGTCGTCGACTATGCCCACGGCAAAGGCGTAACAGTTCTTCTTGAACACAAGAACTCGGAGCCTGCCATGAAGATACTCATGCGAAACATCGGCATGACTCTATATGTCATACACAAGGTGGCGGAGGCAGGCGTGCCCACTGATCTTCTCAAAGTGAACATGGATTGGCAGCACCTTATCATGAACGGTGAATCCCTTGCAGAATACGCTGCTCTCTTGGCAAAGGAGGGCCTCCTTGGACACCACCACGGAAACTCAGGGTGGGGTACGTTCGATGACGATAATATGACAGGAGCTACGTGTTTCATGGAAACCCTGGAGCTCGCCGTGGAGCTGAGGAGAGCCGGCTATGGGCGCCATGGAGAACGTATCGGATTTGACCTGTTCCCATATACCGAGGACCAGATTGAGGCCGTTCGGCAGAACGTCTATCAGTGGGAATTGATAGATTCCATTGCAGCCAGGATCGATGAGCGTGCGCTTGCCGAAGCGCAGGCGCAGCACGACGCTGTGGCCGCGTACAAGACGGTATATCAAGGGATGGGGCTGGATGAAGACTTCCGACGCAGAGTTGACGAAGGCAGGCGTTCATAGGATAGGATGCGGTCTTGAAGCAGCGTCCTGCTACATAGGGCGGCACGGAGAGTGATCTTCATGGAATGTGTCATGGGAATAGACATCGGAACCAGCGGGGCCAAGGCTTTGATCGTCTCGGGCGATGGCCGGGTGATCGCATCTTGCGGGGCAGAGTATCCGCTGCTCCATCCCAGGCCGGGCTGGGCCGAACAAGACCCCTGCGTATGGTGGGAGGCTTCGGTCAAGGCCATTCGCGGGTGCCTTGCCAAGGCGGAGGCAAGCTCTTGTGCTCTCGGTGGCAATGGAGGCGGACTTACCGCGACAGAACAGGTTAAGGTAATTGCTGTTGGGCTCACCGGGCAGATGCACGGATCGGTGTTTCTCGATTCTAACGGCGAGACACTGGGAAACGCGATCCTGTGGTGCGATGGCCGTACTGAGAAACAGTGTGAAGAGATTACAGAAACCATAGGGAGAAAAAGGCTTGTGGACCTCACGTTAAATCAGGCGTTGCCTGGGTTCACAGCTCCGAAGATACTATGGCTGCGGGAGAACGCTCCGGAGACGTACTCGGCCGTGCGGAAGATCTTGTTGCCCAAGGATTATGTACGGTACCGCCTCACCGGTTCTTTCGCGACTGACGTGTCGGATGCGTCAGGTACGCTCCTGTTCGATGTTGCCGGGAGACGTTGGTCTACTGTGATGCTGGACGCTCTTGACATTTCCCCGGCGTGGCTCCCTGAATGCTTCGAGTCGCCGGAGGTAGTGGCGCATGTGAGCCGGACTGCAGCACGAGAAACAGGCCTTCCGGCTGGGATACCTGTTGTGGCAGGGGCAGGGGATCAGGCTGCAGGAGCAGTGGGGAACGGTGTCGTCCGCCAGGGACAGGCCGCCTGCGTCCTTGGAACCAGCGGTGTGCTTTTCTGGAGCTCCGACACACCTGCCTACGACCGAGAGGCCAGATTGCACTCATTCTGCCATGCGGTCCCGGGTAAGTGGCACTTGATGGGCGTCACGCTTGCAGCCGGCGGTTCGCTCAGGTGGTTCAGGGACACTCTGTGCGAGATCGAGAAGGAGCGGGCAAGGCTTGAGGGCGTCGACGAATATGAGCTGATTACTGCCCTCGCGGAAGAAGTCGAGCCGGGCTCTGAGGGATTGATCTTCTTGCCGTACCTGTCTGGTGAACGTACACCGTACAGCGATCCCAAGGCGCGCGGCGCGTTCATTGGGCTTTCTCTCAGGCATTCCAAGGCCCACATGGTCAGATCGGTATTGGAGGGTGTGACGCTGAGTCTTCTTGACTGCATTGAGCTGGCACGAGAGGTCGGTGTGGATACTACCCGTGTCTATGCGTCAGGAGGAGGCGCGAAGAGCGCGCTTTGGAGGAGTATTTTGGCTGATTCCTTTGAGGCTGAAGTTGCACGGGTCGGAGTGGACGAAGGACCTGCATACGGTGCTGCGATACTGGCGTCAGTTGGGGTGGGGATGTTCGATTGCGTGGAGCACGCATGCCGGCTGCTTGTGAGTGAGAGTGGTGCTGCTATGAAACCCTGTGCGGAGCGCGTTGAGATCTATAGAAGACTGCATTCGCTCTACCGGCCCCTCTATAGCGCTCTTCGGGATTTCTACGAACGAAACGCCGAGTTCGTCAGTTGCTGATTAATCCGGGGCTTGAGAACGGGACAACAAAGGGGTGGTTCAACTTCCATGCCGGTAGAGGAGGCCTTTTGCCACTCAGATGCAAGAGGAGGTTCCGATTATGAAAGAAACAAAAGGAACACCTGTTTTCATGGATCCGGATAGTCCAATTGAGGACAGAATAAACGATCTCTTGAAAAGATTGACTCTGACACAAAGGATAAGTCAGATGCTATATCAGTCTTCGGCCGTCAGTGAGCTCGGAATACCGGAATACAATTGGTGGAATGAGTGTTTACATGGTGTGGCCAGAGCCGGAGTGGCTACTGTGTTTCCGCAGGCTATCGCGATGGCAGCATCTTTCGATCAGGAACTGCTTTATCAGGTTGCGCAGGTCATTTCTGACGAAGCCAGGGCGAAACATCATGAGTGTGCTCGCAGGGGAGAAAGGGGCATTTATCGAGGATTGACCTTTTGGAGTCCGAATGTGAACATCTTTCGGGATCCCAGGTGGGGCAGAGGACAGGAAACTTATGGTGAGGATCCTCACCTCACCGGTAGGCTAGGGGTGGCTTTTATCCGAGGGCTACAGGGAGACCATGAGAAGTATATGAAAGTCGCGGCATGTGCTAAGCATTACGCTGTTCATAGCGGACCCGAGATTCTCCGTCATGAGTTTGATGCGGTGGTCAGTGAGAAGGACCTCCGAGAGACATACCTTCCGGCGTTTCGTGACGCTGTTAAAGAAGCCAAGGTTGAAGCGGTGATGGGCGCATATAACCGGGTCAATGGCGAACCGGCTTGCGCCAGCAAAACTCTTTTGAAGGATATTCTGAGAGGGGAATGGGGTTTTGAAGGGCATGTGGTTTCTGATTGCGGCGCTATCAGCGACATTCATGAGCATCACAAAGTCAGCTCATCCCCTGAGGAATCTGCTGCTCTGGCAGTGAATAGCGGTTGTGATTTGAACTGTGGCAGGGTTTATCAGCATCTTAGAAAAGCCGTTCAAAACGGCTTGGTATCTGAAGAGAGAATTGACCAGGCTGTGACAAGGCTATTTAGAACAAGAATTAAGCTGGGCATGTTTGATCCTCCGGAAATGGTTCCCTATGCCAACATTCCATACGAGATTAATGATTGTGAAGAGCACCGGAGGCTTGCTTTGGAGGCTGCCCGACGAACAATGACTCTACTCAAGAACGAGGGTTCATTGTTGCCTCTTGACAAAACGAAGATAGAAACCATCGCTGTTATTGGCCCAAATGCGAATAGTAAGAAAGTGCTACTAGGTAATTACTACGGCCTACCCTCAAGCTATGTCACTCCTCTGGCCGGAATCCGGCAAGCGGTTGGCGAAAAGACCAAAGTTCTTTTCGCTGAAGGTTGCAAGCTTAGTGTTACAGACAGAAGTCCTTGGGGAGAAGAGCCGACTAGTGGGTTTGCTGAAGCCCTGGCAGCGGCGGAACGGGTGGATGCGGTCGTTATGTGTTTGGGGATCTCGCCTGAGCTGGAAGGAGAGGAAGGAGAGGTCGCCGGCTCCGACGCAGGTGGGGACAGAATGAACCTTGAATTGCCCGGGATGCAAGAAGAGCTGTTAAAGGCTGTTACAGCAACGGGAAAACCGGTGGTCCTCGCGCTCCTTAATGGAAGTCCTGTAACGATTAATTGGGCTCAGGATAATGTGCCTGCTATCATCGAGTGTTGGTACCCTGGACAAGAGGGAGGAAGGGCCCTGGCTGAGGTGGTTTTCGGTGATTACAACCCAGCAGGTAGGTTGCCGGTTACCTTTGTCAGGTCCTTAGATCAGGTCCCGCCTTTTGCCGATTATAGCATGGCAGGTAGGACTTATAGGTATATGAAAGAGGAACCCCTGTATCCCTTCGGCTACGGGTTAAGCTATACAGAGTTTGAATACTCGAATCTTTCCGTTGACATGAAGAGCTTAGGCACTGCCGAGAAGGAAGATCTTAAGGTGACGGTGGAGGTTGCAAATACCGGAGCGCGTGCCGGCGATGAAGTCATCCAGCTCTATGTTGAGGATGTTGAGGCCGGCGTTGTCATACCAAAGTGGGAATTGAAAGGATTCAAGCGTATCCATCTGAAGCCTACGGAGAAGAAGCAGGTGGAGTTTGTCCTGACCGAGAGAGATCTGGCGATTATCGATGAGGAGGGGAGCTGTTGGCTGGAGCCTGGGAGGTTCGTGATTCATGTGGGAGGACAACAACCCGGCCTTCGCAGCAGAGAACTCACAGGTAAGGAAGTCCTTTCTATGGAGTTTGAGGTTACCGGATCGCCTAAGCAACTGGAATACTGATTCAGATGAGAACATGCAGTCCCGGCCCGGTGCTTTCTCTGTGGTTCGGTACTGCGACGCGAAGTCGTTGAGTAGTTTTTGTGTAGACGGAAAGGAGGTGATCAGTTCGGCGAGAAATCCTGGTTTTGTAACAAGAATTGCTCCCGCATTAAAAAGGAGGTATGTGAGTCGTGAAAACCAAATTTTTGGTAGCGATGATCCTTGTGGTCCTGTTTGTCGGGATACTAACTCCGGCCTCCGCACAAAAGGTGAAGCTGGTCGTTTGGGGGCGGGACCTTACCGATGATGATCCGGCTCATGCTTACATAAGGGCAGTAGTAAACGGTTTCATTGAGAAGAACCCTGATATTGACCTGGAATATGTCGCTCTTGGTGATCCGGGACTCATGGACAAAACCAAAGTTGTTATGGCTAGCAACACGGGATTGCCGGATATTTTTCAGAGTTGGGGCGGTTCTGTCATGGGCGGTTATGCCGATGCCGGCCGGCTGCTTGATTTGACAGAAGAACTTGCGGATATTCCGACCAGCGCAGCTGCACGCCAGGCCATGACCTGGAAAGGGAAGACTTACGGAGTAGCTCCGTTCTTCGCCATCGCCGGAATCTTCGTGAATGAAGACCTGTTCAGAGCCTACGGGCTCGAAGTACCGACCACTATAGCTGAGTTGGAAAGCGTGGCTGACGCTCTTCTTGCTAAGGGGATCCAGCCGTTGGCATGCGGTGCGAGGGATAAGTGCCCACCGTTAGCACTCTACATGTATCTGACCAACCGCTACGGCGGGGTCGATGCTTTCCAAAATGCGCAAGGCAGACGAGGCCGTTTTGACAGCGAGTCTTTTGTCAAGGCCGCCGAGAAGTATCAAGAGTGGGTGAAGAAGGGTTATTTCGGGGACAAACCGCTTAGCGAAGCCTACGGTGACGCCCAGCAACTGATGGCCACCGGGAAAGCCGGTATGCATATCACCGGTTCCTGGATGTGCGCTCAATACTCCGACCCGGAATTCACCGACCAGACCATGGGCTTCTATGCGTTCCCGATTCTCGAAGGTGGTATGGGCAAAGCAACTGATGTCATGGGCCAGACAGATATCGGTTTTGCCGCCACCCACGTGGCAAAAGGGAAGAAAGATGCAGTTGTCCGTTTCATGAAATACGCCATGGATCCGGAACCGTGTTCTGCCGAGCCGGGGCGTATCTGTTCCGTGCCAGGCGTCAAGTCGCCTTCGCGCCTGAACGCAATGGCTTCAGCCGTTTTCGCTACTGCAGAAACCGTCCAATTCTGGTGGGATCAGGACCTGCCGCCGATGGTGACCACGCCTTTGAACGATACAATGCAGAATTTCTTCCTGCCCGACGCTGATGTCAAGAAAGCATTGACAAAGTACGAAGAACTGGTGGAAGAAAACATGGGCCCTGCCAAGTAGGAGTAAGCATCCTCATCACTATCCAAATGGCTACCGGTGGGGGCGTGAACTTCGCGTCCTCACCGGTCTGCCAACTTGGCTCCCTTTTAGTTTTGGACTCTCCCAGTATAGGAGGTGGTCAGGGATGCGGCGACCCTCTGCAGGTACCACGCATAATACCGGAACGAGGAGGGGGAATCTTAGACGGAAACAACTTGACTGGCACAGCATCGTTTTTCAGGCAATCTTACTTTTGCCTGCTGTAGCGTTCCTGGCAGTATTCTTGTTTTATCCGATTGTAGAGACCTTTCGTACGTCGATGATGCGAACGAGTGCGCTGGGGAGTGCAGACTATATAGGGTTTCAAAACTACACCAGGCTGTTTGCAGACGAGGAATTTCAGACCGGATTCCGTAATGTTTTGGCCTGGGCTTTTTGGAGCGTGGTAATCCAGATTCCCTTGGCGTTCTATATCGCTTTCACTCTGACTACGTACAAAGACAAGCTTTCCGGCGTGTTGCGTGCTGTTTATTACTTGGCCAGTGTTATGCCTTCGGCAATTACGGCCATGCTCGGTAAGTTTATCTTTGCACCCAAGTTCGGCGTAATCTCCAGCCTTGCTGATAGACTTGACTGGAAGTGGCTGGCGAGTATTGATTTCTTGGGCGATCCCAATATTGTGTTTTGGTCTTTGTTCGCAGTCGCCACTTGGGCGTATATCGGCTTCAGCATCGTCTACCTTATGGCCAATATCGAGCAAATACCAAGTGAAATTCGGGAAAGCGCTCAATTGGACGGGGCGAACCTGTGGCAGGATGCCTTTTATATTACCGTCCCGATGGTTTCCTACCCGATTCGGATTCTGGCTATTATCAGCACAGTCGGAAGTCTGAAGCTTTTCGAGCTGCCGTGGCTGATTACAGCCGGTGGGCCGGTTTATTCCTCGACAACCCTGGCAGTTGTCCTCTATAAACAGGGATTTGTCAACTGGCAGTACGGAAGGGCTGCCGCGGTAGGGGTTGTCATCTTCTTGCTCTCGTTGGTCTTCACCATAGCCCAGTTTTCGTTCCAAAGAAGGAGTGGTGAACTTCAATGAAAGATTTCAGACCATCCAGAGTTCGTACCACGAGCCTGGTCGCTGCACGCCGGCAGGCGAAGGTGGCGAAGATTATCAATATGACGATCCTTGTCATATTGGCCTTAGCGGTTATCTTGCCGATCCTTCTTCCTTGGTTCTTTGTGTTCAAAAGCCGGCTGGAGTTCTCCTATAACCCGTGGAGCCTGCCGAAACAGATACGCTGGATCAATTTTCGGGAGGCCTGGGTGGCGGTTGACATTGGACACGGTCTGCTCAACACATTATGGGTCTGTGCAGGGGCTATTGTGTGCACCGTACCACCGGCGGCCATGGCAGGTTATGTCTTTGCCCGTTATCAGAGCAAGGTGACGGAGGTTCTTTTCTACATTGTCCTAATCGGCTATTTCATCCCAGTCCATATGGTATTGATACCACTTTACCAGCTAAATACCAGGTTGGGTTTAGTTGATTCTTTGCCTGGGCTATTCTTGCCGATGGCTGCGTTCGGGATTCCGTTTTGGACTATCATTTACCGATCGTTCTTCCGCGGAATCCCGGGCGAACTGGCGGAAGCAGCCCGGATTGACGGCGCGGGGCATGCCGATATATTCTTCCGTATCATGCTGCCGTTGGCTAATCCTGCGACTGTTCTTGCTGTGTTGTTGGTTTTCATCGGAGCTTGGAGCGATTACCTTTTGAGTCTGATTATGATTAGCAGCCCACGGCTTTTCACTATCCAGCTAAGGGTCGCCCAGTTTCTCAGCCAGTACGGGACGGATCACATGCCGCGGTACGCGGCTGCAGCAATTATCGCTTCTGCCCCCACCCTCTTGCTGTACCTCTTGGGTCACCGCTGGATTATCAGAGGAACCCTGGCCGGAGCTTTAAAAGGTTGACGGTAGGAAGGAAAGGTTTTCAATGCACATATGTGGAATCAGTCATATGTTCTGTGAATTCTAAGAAGGTAGAGCATCTTGACGCATTCGCATTTTCGGACAACCTTCTCTCCTTTTATGGAAAATATGGTA
>CZCA01007003.1_pt1 | contig 10595 bp, 8 predicted proteins | sample 591981 | NCBI WGS metagenome assembly CZCA01 (sample SAMEA3556810, study PRJEB10932) | anaerobic digester metagenome
GTATAAGAGACAGGTTTTGCAGTGTCCAACGGGTCATCAATGTCGGCTGGGACTGCATACACTGCATCAGCGCTGACACTCACCGCAAGTTCTCTGCCTTTGACGTCTCGGATAGTCCCCCTGCGAGCGTCTACAGGCACGGGATAGAGCCGTTGATCCAGAGCCAGCTTCCGGTAATGCTCATTTTGGGCAACTTGTACCCAGAAAAGTCTCCCGATGAGGAAAAGGGTGACTGCTGCCCACATAAGAAAAAGCGAGCCTACCCTCTTTTTCATGGTAATGCTCGAGTGATTAGACACAGACTGTTCCCTGCCTTATGAGTCTATTTAGGTCTGACTCTCGGATGATCACAACTGGGAATATCGTAGAACCATCTTGCTACAAAGGGTGAAACAAGGCCTATGAGGATGTCTTCAGTTCGAGCTGAGACCTCAGCTACCAGCCCTGAAAGCTTCTGCGATGTTTTCCTCGGAGAAGCGTCAGCCACATCCAGGCGATGGGTTACAGATGCTACCATAATGAATTCGGTTTTCAGAGGTTTTGTCATACCCAGAGATATCATAGCTTCTCTTTCAATCCTGGCAAGCGAACTCAGCTGTGCCATGGATAGACTAAGGCGATCGTATTCTGTCTGAGTAGCCGCAAGCGTTCGCTCAAGCACATGTAATCGATAACCGGTATCGATTACGTGAGCTCTCAGTGCCAGGCTGCCAATGAGGAGTCCGGTGATAAGCAGAGCCCCAAACATTCGTTTTCCGAGGCCGGCGCGTTTCCTTGATTTTCCGGCGGCCTCTCTTGGTTTTGCCGGAGCCTGTTTAATTCTTCCTTTTGATCTAGGTAACGACCTCGCTGCCGCTGGTACCATCTGTATTCCCTCCCCGATTCCCTTAGAACTTCTCTGCTGCTCTAAGCTTTGCACTCCGGGACCTGGGATTTGAGATAACCTCTTCCTCACAGGGAACAATAGGCTTCTTAGTCAGAATTCGAAGACAGCCTTGGTTCCTCGACCCGGACATCTCAAGAAACATCGTTTTCACAATTCTATCTTCCAGGGAGTGATAAGAGATAACTACCAATCTTCCCCCTGGGCAAAGGATTCTTATGGCCTGATCTAAACCTTCGTGCAATTCATCCAATTCATGGTTTACTGCAATCCTGAGAGCTTGAAACGTGCGACGTGCAGGATGAGGGCCCGACCTCCTGGCTCTTGCCGGGATGGCTGCTTTGACGATATCCACAAGCTCACCTGTGGTAACTATCGGTGCCTTCTCCCGTCGCCTCACTATGAATTCAGCTATGCGCGCCGCCCAGCGTTCTTCGCCATAGAGCTTGAGTATTTCGGCAAGTTCTTCAGCCGGCAGGTTGTTTACGAGGTCTCGGGCAGACTCCCCTGTTCCCTGCCTCATTCGCATATCAAGTGGACCGTCTTCCATGTACGAGAAGCCTCTTTCAGGTTCGTCCAATTGATAACTGGAGACTCCGAGATCGAATAGGATTCCGTCAACCTGCAAAACGTTAAGGCGCATCACGATATCCTGTAAGTCGCTGAAGTTTCCATGAACGAAAGTTACGGTATCGCTGAAGTGTTTCAGTTCTTGCTTTGCAGCTGAGATTGCGTCTCGGTCCCTGTCTATCCCTATGATTTGAGCCCCTGCACCGGCGAATTCCAGAAGACCGAGGGTGTGCCCTCCGCTTCCCAGCGTGCAGTCGATGTAGACCCCGCCTGGCTTAGGATTCATTAACCAGACTACTTCGTCTGGCATGACCGGGGTATGGTATTCTCGCTTGATGTTTTCTGTCATTTGGTTCATCAGCCTGTTCTTGTGACTTCTCGGTCTATACCACCGTGAGCCAGTTTCTCGGCTATCTCCTCATAGGATTCCTCTGCCAGGCCTCTGTAACCCGTCCAAACCTCCAGGCTCCATATCTCTATTCTGTTCATGACACCGATGACTATCGCATCTTTGGAGAGGCCTGCATATTCTCTGAGATAAGCGGGAATGTTGATTCGCCCTTGCCTGTCCAGTTCGCATTCGCATGCCCCTGAGAAGAACAGTCTGCTATACGCTCGCGCGTCTCGCATTGTAAGGGGGAGTTTTGAGAACTCAGCAAGTTGTCTCTCCCATTCATCCCTTGGAAAGATGAACAGGCACTTGTCCAGCCCTCTGGTGGCAAAAAAGTGGTCGCCTAGGTCGTCCCTGAATTTGGCGGGGATAGCCAGTCTACCTTTATCATCAATATTATGTTCATAGGTCCCGATGAACATTGGTGCCTGCAAATTCACCACTTCTCCCCACTTTGCCCCACATTGGTAACAATTCTCTTCTATACTTATCCGTAAACTCCTTCTTGTACATGGAAACTTTTTCGAAGTAATTGAGAGTTGAGGTATAGGAGGGGATTACTGCTATTGATGCGGAAAAAGATCGGGCTGTATAGATCCAAAAAGGGACGGGCCAGAAGCAAGACTCGTCCCTTGTGGAATAGATTCTCTTTAGTGCAATCAGCCGACTACTTCGTCGTCTACCCGGAACAGCCAGATTTCGCTATGACCGTTCATGTGTGATATGACAGCTATTTGACCCCTGATCGACCAGGTGAATTCAGCTATCCCAGGTGCGCTTATTATCTGTTTTAATCTACCGCCACCCGAAGGGCATACTGCAAGACCTGCGGGGTTTGTCATTAGCCATTGGCCGCAAGGCGAGATTTCCAGCAAATCTCCGGCTTTCTCAGCCAGAATTCGGTGCAAGCCGTTTGATCTGTCAAAGCAATAGACAGTCTTGTTCATTATGTAGTAGATGGACATTCCATCAGGTGATGCCTGTATTGCGCTGATGGCGCCCGGTAGTTGGAACAGTTCATTTGTGGTGCTGCCCTCTGACAATACCAGGACACTGGAGGTTTTGTTGCCCGCGGATTGCGTTTCCAGTAATGCAAAGAATTCATAAGATCTGGAAGGACATCTGAGAGCAAGCAGAGTTCCACTCTTGACGGAGTAGAGTGTCTCATGTGAACCTGACCTTGGATCAAAGACGCCTATTTTGTATCCTCCGCTACCTCGAGCGACGTACCTAAGCACAGCGTTGTCAGGGCGCCATTCAATCTCAGAAACGGTCCATCCAGAGCCTGCGCTTTCAGCCTTCTCTTTCTTGTCGTCGGCTCTGAATAAGATTTTCCCTTTACTGAGGTATGCGAAGCTGCTCGCGTTTTTCCCCGGTTCCGGACGTTCATCCGATGGAACGTCTGTAACCTCACTGATATCGCCTGTCATTGCATCAAGCACCTTAAGCCCTTTTCCTGCCGAGACAAAGAATACTTCGCTTCCGTCAGCTGCCCATGCCGGATTCTTCGAGCCTTTGGCGCCTGCATTGAATCTTGCTATTTCTGTAAGTGGAACACCGTTATCCACAGGGGCCAACGGAGGCCTTACAGGACAAGCGATAGCCGGTAGGTAGCATGTGGGTTGGTCTCCACATGTTCTGCTGCAGGTTGCCGCGGAACCGCATGTAGGCACGCAGGTGTAATAACCTTTACAGGTGGCGCTACATGTTGACATGCCCTGGCTGCATGTGGCTGCGCACGTAGGCGTAGGACTGCATGTTGTTCCGGTTGTAGCGTGTTCAATGTCGCACCCTGATTCACACGTGGGTTGACTCCCGCATGTCTCAGCGCAAGTTGCGCCACACGTCGCGCCACAAGTTGCACTACACGTTTCCGCGCAAGTGGGGCCGGTTCCACATGTCACGCTACATGTCGCTGTACAAGTAGGGTTAGTTCCGCACGTCGCTGCACAAGTAGGATTGGTTCCACAGGTGGCTGCGCATGTGGGGTTAGTTCCGCAAGTCGCACCGCATGTGACTACGCACGTAGGCTTTATCCCGCAGGTTACAGCGCATGTAGACCCGCACGTCAGCCCGCAAGTGGGTTTAGTTCCGCAAGTCGCTGAGCATGTGTCTGCGCAAGTAACTTTAGTTCCGCATGTTGCAGCGCATGTAACGAGACATGTAGATGAGCATGTAGACCCGCACGTCAGCCCGCAAGTAGGTTTAGTGCCGCATGTCACGAGACAGGTGGGCGCAGTAGTAGGAGCAGGGCATATCCCGGATGTAGCCATAGGTTCTACCTGGTCGTTTTTCTCCCCTGACGAGTCGCTCTCCGGAGTCTCATATTCACTTGATTCGATACGCCAATACGGATTCTGAAGACGCTTATCCGCGAGTTCCGCCGAGTAAGCGAAAAGAGGTGAATCCATGACTTCCTCGGTAGCCTTCACCTTTGCGGCGGAAGTCCAAAACCCTACTACAAGCATGCATGAAAGCACTAGTACTACAGTCAAGAACCTTACTCTTTGTCTATTCATTTCATTTTCCCTCCTTTCCTTTTTCAATCAGCCGAAACTCTAAGTCGTAGATGGACTTAAGGGTCGAGTCAGGTATCGTGGAAGTCGTTCCCATGAGTTCATCAGAGAAAAGTCTTGACGCTGCAAATACAAAGACCTTACCTCGTCCGATTTGTTTTTCTGCAGCCACCGTCCTTTCCAGGCTATCACCCACTTGCAGATTACCGCCGGCTACTTGGTAAGTGAGGACATGTCGCTGGATTGGTTCTCCGTCAAGGCTGATGACAGATGCGATTTTGGGTTCTTTGACGGAAAGTCCGAAATTCCGCAAGAATTCATTGGCCAATCTGTCCGAGGATCCGTTTCCATGCATAACTAACAGGTATCCACCGGATTCCACGTATTGCCTTATCATATGATATTCACGATTTGAGAAACGTTTAGCAATATTCATAAGCACGACGACGTCGCATTCCAGCGCCTCACGAAGAGATGCAACCCTGGGGCGGCCTTCTACCCGCTGAATCCAGGTATAGAATGTATGGTAGGCTTTGGATGAATCAAGGAATATTGTCTCCTCCGGCAGCAACATCAAGGTATGATCTCGTTCAAAAGCTACTTCCAGAGTATCGCTGCGAATCTTGGGGGGATGCCGATAAGCGGCAGAGGTGAGGCTCTGACAGGACCATATGGCCAGATAGATACCTATGAGCGCTGCAAAGGCCATAGAAGGAGCAAGTGGTGCGAAAGCACGGCCTCTTCTGCGTATAAGCAGGAAGAGCCCGCATAGCAGGACAGCCGCAGCACCTAGAAGAACTGCCGGTAACCAGGTCAGGTATGCATTGCGATTGAGCCAACTGATCATGCCTATGAGGAGTTCCCATTTGCCCGGGATAAACATGAAGAAGTTGGACCACACTGTGCTGTCAGTGAATGCTACTACCCTTCCCTTTCCTGATGAAGCTGCAGCAGACTGAATCAAGAGTCCATATTGCTTATCCAGATCCGGCCTGTCAGTGGCGAAGAAGTTCTCATGACTATAGTCAAGATATAGACTCTTCACTCCATAACCTGTGATTACGCCGGAGGCAAAGGGTGATATCCCCATTGAGCAGGAAGTCGCAAATAGAAATCTCGGAAGAAGTATTGCCGCAGGGTGACGGAATATGCTACGGTCTTCGTATATTGAGAGGCCTCCGGTTCTGAGATCGTATGTGCCGTCATACTTAAAGCGTAATCCAAATCTCTCTGCAACAGGATTTAAGTACGTACTGGTTCCAAAGACATTTGTATGATCACCTACTAGGAAAAGCCCTCCGCCTTTCTTGACAAATTCGCAAATAGCGTCGATTTCTTCTTCGTTATATGCCTCAGTGGGTGTTTTCAACATCAAGATGTCACAAGTCCTGAGGAGTTCACGGGAGATCGGTGAGTCAAGGTTCTTTGCGACGTCATAGTAATCTCGAAGATATGCTGCAAGGGAATAGTAATTGTATCCGGAATCTTCTCCGTACCATAGAGTATCGTATGGCCTGGTAGTCTTCTCCCAGATAGTGTGCTTTTCATCTATGAGGATTCTGCCCCGTTTCTTGATTCCCGGATCTCGAAATCCAAAGGCAAACACCAAAAGAAATGTGATTACACAGGCAAGAGCTTGAGGAGCCCACTGTTGGGATTGATGTTTGCCTATTTTGGCAGCTCCTTCATGCCGTTTCTTCTTTGGCGAATCTTGTGTGGTTCTTATTGGATCTGCGGTATCTTGCGTATTATAGGTATGTGCAAATCCTTTCCAGGCCGGCATTAGGGCGAGAGGCAAGAAGCTTCCTAATACCCATGCAGGCAACCAGAATATGTCATAGTCCCGGTATGAGACGGTAACAAGCAGAAGAAACACGTATCGTGCCAGGAAGAATGCAGCCAGAATGCTGAGGACTTCCCCGGTTTCCCGCATTATATTGATTAGGTTTCTGTTATGTTTCTTTCTTAGGATGACCTTCATGGTGATCCATCCGGCAAATACCATAATCATGAGGAGCAGGTTCAGTTTCTCCGACGTGGTGGCTAAAGTGAACTCATATCCCGGTGTGCGAATGAAAACACCATTTGCGCAAGGAGCCGCAGTTACTGAAAATATTCGAAGAAGCCAACAGATGACCGGGTCTAAGACTTCTATGTGGTGATAACGGGACTCAAAGGCGACGAAAGACGGAAGCACGAGGGCTTGCACAGTCATGACAATTCCTGCAGTGGCAAAGCCTGCGGCAATCCTACGTAGACGATTTGCAAGAAGAGTCAAGACCAGGCCGCATGCAATGAGACAAAGGCCCAGATTTTCAGGGAACGGAATGTGCGTCGAGATAAGCACCAGCGGGACAGCGCATAGGACGTACTGCTTGAGTATGGTTCCCGAGGTATCTGCGCCTCTCGAAGAAGGGGATGAGACGCAAAACAATACCAGCCCCATGAGCAAGGTTAACGTTCCAAGGCCACGTGAGGGGCTGTAATATGGTAGAAGCAATACCCAACTGAGTGAAAGGCTGACTATGCCTACCCATAAACCTATGGCGCTCCGTTTCCCTATCTCAATATCCATTGTCCCTCTTCCTCTGTGGATTCTCCGTTAAAATGCTATGCTTCTTAAGAACTCGATGTTAGCGAGGTTGACTTCTGACAGAGTCTCAAGATTCATGTTTTCCAGGAACATAGAGTCGCCTACCACCGTGACCCTGCCCTGCCCTACTTGCCTGCAGACCGCGACAGGCCTTCCCCACGCTGAGACTAATGTAATTGCATTCTGACGGGAAGTTGATACAGGCCAGCCTTCACGAAATTCTAAGACACCCCAGGTTGTCTCTGCGTGAAATCCCCCAAGAGGCACAGGTTCCACCCTAAATCCAAATCTCTCTGCAAGGTTCCTTGTTCCTCGGCTCTCCTCCCAGCCTGTGGCGATTACAAGTCTGCCTCCGTCTTCTGCATACTTCTCAAGAAAGTCTATTTCCTTGCTGCTGTATGATTGTTGAGCCCCGATAATGAACACGGTCTCAGCCCGATACAACACTTCTTCATCAAACTGTTCCATTTGAACAGGAAGAAGCTGGTTTCTTAAGATATTTTGATATAATCCGCCTATGCCTCGCACCCCCCATAGTTCAGAAGAGAAGGACGGCGAGTGTGACCGGTCTACTACAGCAGTTGCGCCTTGAAATCTCACCTTCTTGGGGGCACAGAACGAAACAGGTATTTCAAGCAGGATGAATCCGGCTATCGCCGCTGCTATGAGGCTACATAAGATGGTTATTCCCAGCGCAGTCCGGCGAGGCGCCGCCTTGCTTGTGGCTCGCCAGGCCAGAATGGCAGAGGCTGTAATACAGGCCACAAAGGCGAAGTGAGGCAGCCATCCGGAAGGTGATGCTCTCCTCTGCGAAAGCCAGAAAAATACATTATCAAGAAAATCGTGGGATAAGGCTAGCGCTCCATTTTGAAAAGGAGATGTATCACCGAAGACCAGGACTTTTCCGCGCCCGAATGACCCTTCAGCTACAACAACTAGATCCCCCAGACGCTCACCGGGACTGTATTTCAGATCTCCTAAGTATCCTGAATTGCAGTTCATGAGATCTGCTGCGTCAGCAAATCCACAAGTTGCGACAACTACAGGCTTACCCGGTAACTTTACCCTGAGCGATGCACCGGTTCCGATTTGAGTCTGGCTTTCATCTATAATGTTCGTGGTGATTGGGTGTCGGCTGAACATTAGATTGCCTCTACCCCACCCCTCCTCCAAAATACTCCGGGCAGAGTCGAAGCTCACGCCGATGCCTGCAGGCACCATAACACAGTCAAACGGGTGAGATTCGTCGGGATAGAACGTATGATCCGCGAGGACAAGCAGAGACCCTCCGTGATAGACAAAGTCTTCCAAGGTTTTCTGTTGATCTTCGTTCAAGTTATCTCTGACATTAATTCCGACAACTATCTGCACACCGGATAAGTCCTGGGATGAGATCTCGCCCCAGGATACATCATACCCTGTTCCCTCAAGATATACAGGAAGCCATCCAAATGAAGGCCTGAACTTGTCATTGAAATCATGAGGCGAGGTAGGCTCAAAGTCTACGTCCGGAGCAGCTAGGAACATTACTGACTTATGAATCTGTCCCACTGCCATGGGAAGTGCGCCTACGACACACAGCAGTAGAGCGATAACTACGCCTGCAAGTCCTTTCACTCGGAACGCCGGGTTCCAAACCAGGTAATAGCTGTTAGAGGAAGCATAGAAGCCTACCAAGACGGAGAAGCAAACAGCCAGGCATAGTACAAAGGGAACATAGCCCAGTCCGTCCAAGCCCAGGGTCTTGGCGAATATGAGTAAACAGGTAAGGTAAGAAGCCGTGCCCATAAGGAAATAAGTGACTAACATGCCTGGATTGCGCTGATGGCTTAGGGTAAAAATCACTAGACATACGAGGGTATAGAGCAACATCAGATCAAGGCTAAGATAGGTAGGCCCGTACACCCCAGGCCTTCCCGATAACACCGTAACTATCCTTGAGATAAATCTGTTGAGTCCCAGTATTTCAGCGTACTGAATGGAAAGGGCGTCCAGAGAGAGGGCCATAGCAGATCCAGTTACGGCTATGGCAAACCACAAGACAGGGTACGCCTTTTCATCCCTTGCTGCTATGGACAGGACGAGAGGAATTGTCATGACGAACATAGTCACGTATAGTTTCCCAGTGTAGCTGAGTCTTTTGGCAGAAAGAAGGAGGAGCGCTGCTAAGATGCAAGTAAGGAAAGGGATTTTGGTTTTGTTGAAGGGAGTCTTCCTCACTAATATGTACATGCACAGCAAGAACCAGAGGGCTTCCAAGGCATGAGAAAACATGGTTATTCTACATGCAATTACCGACGTGGCAAGGAAGGTACAAAGAGAGCCCCATTCGATGCGGAATTGCCGCATCACAGGGCTTTCACTTTTTTGAGGAAGCAACGCCATAGACCGAAGCTTTCCTTCTTTCTGGCTTAGGTCGATTAGTCAAGAATATAAGACAATGGTGATAGAGGGCGGAAAGAACGGTATTCGGTACTGCAATCATACTACGCGTGAATTGTCCTGTAAATAGCATAAATAGAGAATTAACTGATAAGTCACAAGCATGGCCCCGGCATCAATTTGCCGGGGCCATGTCGATGTGCTCTTCTTCTGTTATGTATTATGAAGCCTTGTTTGAACCTGTTTCTCTCTCATTGATATTTCTTTCAATTGCCATGAGAAAGAGTTTCTTAGGATTCCTCTCTTTGGCAATTTGCCTGGTCATTACCCAATTCTTGCGGAATCCGCACCTCTCGAAGCACCTTACCGCCCGTAGGTTGTCTGCCAGTACCCGAAGGTAAATCCGGTCCAGTCTTGTGGTGGAAAACACATAGTCCAGTAAGGACGAAATCGCGTCATGCCCGTAACCTTTACCGAGGTACTTCGGGTGTCCTATACGAACCACGAGCTCAGCTTCACTTCTGCGCCAGTTGATTTCTACAAGGCCAATGTCTCCAATTAGCGTGCCATCTTCTGCCTCTATTGCAAACATTCTTGTGGTGCGAGCATTTATCCGAGACATGTATTCCTCGCTTACTGTGAGGCGCCTGCTAGAATGTTCAAATGCCGCAGTCGCGATGTGCTGCGCTGCTTCCCACTGACATATGACTTCCAAATCGGCGCCGTTTAGCGGACGAAGTAAAATCTTTTCGCCTTTAATCACCTGCGTGACACCTCTTCTTCCAGTCCACCACCCCACTTGTCGCAAAAAGACTTCGCCCTGACCCCTCTGATACCTTTAAGTATTTTTATCCGCTTTCGGCATCCATGACCATGTATTATTTCCTGTGAGCTCACCTTGGCTGTACAATCAACTTGATCGCGGTCCTTTCTTCCCCGTCAATCTGCACATCAGTAAATGCAGGAATCATCACCAGATCTATGCCACTTGGCGCCACAAAGCCCCTGGCAATAGCGACAGCCTTAACAGCCTGATTCAGGGCGGCCGCGCCGACTGCCTGAACTTCAGCACCTCCTCGTTCTCTCACAACTCCTGCCAACGCACCTGCCACGGAATTGGGATTTGACTTAGCAGACACTTTGAGGACTTCCATACTAAATTCCTCCTTGTATGGCCTGGAATGCCGGTTATGGATGAACTATTATATACCAAGGTATTACATTCCTGCTATATTTTCATATACAGTTAAAAAAACGTGG
>CZCA01000634.1_pt1 | contig 10583 bp, 5 predicted proteins | sample 591981 | NCBI WGS metagenome assembly CZCA01 (sample SAMEA3556810, study PRJEB10932) | anaerobic digester metagenome
GCCGGAGAGACCGTGTCTGTTAAGGTGCCCCCGGAGACCCAGAACGGTCAAGTCATGCGATTGCGCGGACTTGGGATGCCGTCCGCCAAAGGCAAGAGTCGAGGGGATCTCATGGTACGGGCAAATGTGGTCTTGCCCAAGAATCTGACGGAACAAGAACGCGAACTCTTTCGAGAGATTGAACGGTTGAGAACGGGTGCGAGCAGCAAGGATGCCAGCCAGGGAGGGATGATGCATGAGATTTGATGAACTTACAGTAAAATCCCAGGAAGCGATAGCACGGGCGCAGCGGATCGCCCAGGAACGGCAACATCAGAGCGTGGACCCGCTGCATGTACTTGCCGCCCTGCTGGAACAGGAGGAAGGTGTAGTCCCTCCAGTCCTTGCCAAGCTGGGCCTTGCCCCGGATGCCCTGGCAAGAACAGTCCGTTCTTCTCTGGACAAGCTTCCCCAGGTTTACGGACAAGAGGCCGGACAATACCTTTCTACGGCGGCGGCCAGGTTGCTCGATGATGCCTCATCCGAGGCCAAACGGCTGAAAGATCAGTATGTCAGCACAGAACACATCTTTCTTGCCATAGCCGGGCAAGACGATGACGCTGGGCGGCTCCTCAGGTCCATGGGAGTGACAAAGGATGAGATATACAAAGCCCTCGTAGATGTGCGGGGAACGCAGCGAGTAACAGACCAGAATCCTGAAGACAAGTATCAGTCTCTGGAGAGATATACTGGAGACCTCACCGAGCTTGCCCGCAAGGGGACACTCGATCCCGTTATCGGGCGCGACGAAGAAGTCCGCCGGGTAATCCAGGTCCTCTCCAGGCGAACGAAGAACAATCCGGTCCTAATAGGAGAGCCGGGAGTCGGCAAGACGGCCATCGCCGAAGGACTCGCACAGCGAATAGTTGCCGGCGATGTGCCTGACAGCCTGAAGGACAAGCGCGTGCTCTCGCTCGATCTGGGCGCACTGGTTGCAGGAAGCAAGTACAGGGGCGAGTTCGAAGATAGGCTCAAAGCTGTTCTCAAGGATATCGACGATACAGAGGGACAGATAATTCTGTTTATTGACGAACTTCACACACTGGTAGGCGCCGGCGCTGCTGAAGGCTCAATTGACGCATCGAACATGCTCAAGCCTGCCCTTGCCCGTGGTGAACTTAGAGCAGTCGGTGCAACCACAATAGATGAGTATCGCAAATACATCGAGAAAGATGCTGCGCTTGAACGGAGATTCCAGCCCGTGCTGGTGGAAGAGCCCACTGTGGACGACACTGTTGCCATACTCAGAGGGCTGAAGGAAAGGTACGAGGTTCACCACGGGGTTAAGATAAAGGACTCCGCTCTTGTGGCCGCGGCTGTTCTTTCACACAGATACATCTCTGACCGCTTTCTGCCTGACAAGGCCATTGACCTCATGGATGAAGCGGCATCCAAGCTGAGGATGGAGATAGACTCCATGCCTGCCGAGATCGACGAGGTGGCGCGGAGAATAATGCAGCTGGAAATCGAGCGCCATGCCCTCGGCAAGGAGGAAGATCAAGCCTCCCGCGAGAGGCTGGCCAGACTCAACACTGAACTCGCTGAACTTAACGAGAAGTCCAATGCCATGAAGGCGCACTGGCAGAAGGAAAAGGAGACAATTGGTCGGATCAGAGAGATCAAGCAGAAGATCGAAGAGGCCAGAATTGAAGAGCAGGCCGCAGAGCGCGCAGGCGACCTCGGGCGCGCAGCCGAACTTCGCTATGGCGTGCAGCTGTCGCTCCAGAACGAGCTTGACCGCGCGAACAAGGAGATCGCAGAGCTCCAGAAAGAGCAGCGCTTCCTCAAAGAGGAAGTGGATGATGAAGACATCGCTGAAATCGTGGCCAAGTGGACTGGGATTCCTGTGACAAGGCTGCTGGAAGGCGAGACGGAAAAGCTGCTCAACATGGAGAAGCTTCTGAAGCGGAGAGTAATCGGCCAGGACGAAGCGGTAGAAGCCGTATCCAACGCAGTAAGGCGGGCCCGCTCCGGCCTCTCAGATCCCGAGAGGCCGATTGGATCATTCCTGTTCCTTGGCCCCACTGGCGTAGGCAAGACGGAGCTGGCCAAAGCGCTTGCAGAGTTCCTTTTCGATGATGAACGCGCCATGGTAAGGATCGACATGTCCGAGTATCAGGAGAGGCACACGGTGGCCAGGCTGATAGGCGCCCCGCCAGGATATGTGGGGTACGAAGAAGGCGGCCAGCTGACCGAGGCTGTAAGACGGAGGCCTTATGCAGTCATATTGCTTGATGAGATAGAAAAGGCTCACCAGGAGGTCTTCAACGTTCTGCTGCAGCTTCTGGATGATGGCAGACTCACCGATGGCCAAGGCCGCACGGTCGACTTCCGGAATACTGTGGTCATAATGACGTCCAACCTGGGCAGCCAGTACATTATGGAACACGCAGGCAGCAGCGAGGAACGCATGCGCGATCTGGTCATGGAAGTGCTCAGGCAATCTTTCAGGCCCGAGTTTCTCAACAGGATTGACGAAGTGCTCATCTTCAACAGGCTAGGACGAGAAGAGATTTCGAAGATCGTCGAAATCCAGCTGGGCCTGGTCCGTGATCGCATGGCCTCACAGGGCTTCTCATTGGAGTGGACTCCCCAAGCCCGGGAGTCGCTGGCCGAATCCGGCTATGACCCGGTGTACGGGGCAAGGCCCCTCAAGCGTGCGATTCAAAGAGAACTCGAGAATCCACTGGCCATGGAGATACTGCAAGGCGGGTTCGTGCCTGGCGACAGAATCACAGTAGACGCAGCAGAGGACGGCGAGACCAACGGAACTCTGGCGTTCCATTCAGCCTAGGACATCTGCAATTGACTTATGCCGATTCTTCCGTAGTATCAGGCCAACAGGATCGTACGCAATCCCCGGGTCTGCATTGCCACCAATTCAGGGCTTGACCGCCCGACAAGACTGAAACACTTCTTGCAGGTTACTCAGCCCCCACTTGGTATCCAGGTGGGGGCCATTTGATGCTTACGGCAAGTCAGCATGATCCAGTCTTGGGGTAGGACGCCGGGGTCAATCTATGCATTCAATATAGGCACAAGAAGCGTTCACCGATCTGCACTTGTGGGAGACGTCTAGAATTTGGTCGTTTTTCGGGCGATACGGTATAGCTTTTAGACTGCGCCAGCCTAATTTCTAGACGCTTGAAGTTGTAAGGCAATATATGTCAGGGATAACCAGGGATGTAGTGGCAGGCCGATCCAGTTTAAGGGGGTAACTGGCTATACGGAAGTGCATATGCCCACATATTGGATTGGTGCTCGGAGAAGTGTCTAAGTTTTAGACCGCCACCGTTCAGAAATTAGTCACTTGCAATCGCAAAGCGACTCAAAATTAGACCGATCCGCTACAAAACCCCGCACATCCCCCCAGCCCGCGTCTGATCTTGCCCACGGCACCCGGCCTCATCCATCGCGGCCAGCCTCATCCATCGCGGCCGACCTTGCCCGGACCAAGCGGCCAAGTCATGAACGGCAGGCACTTGGCTATGAATGTCGAAATACTTGCAATAGCCCGTATTGGGAGGGGATCAAATGACTACGAAAATCGGCAAGTATCATGGGACTGCCAGGGGGCCTCTTCTTTACAGCCTGGGATCGTTCACTGCCGCTCTTTTGGGCCAGGCTTTCAACGCCTGGGTTCAGCTTTACTACGTAGACATTCTCAAGATGCCTCTGGCGTTGTATGGGACTGGCATGCTTCTCTACGGTATATGGAACGCCATCAACGACCCGCTGGCGGGGCAATGGTCAGATAACGCGCGCACGCGCTGGGGACGTCGGATCCCCTTCATTCTTTTCGGCACTATTCCGTTCTGCATCGTGTTCGCCCTCGTATGGTGGGTTCCCGGATGGGCTCAAACAAGCTATACAGCACTCTTCACCTACTTCCTCATCGTCGCGTTTCTCTTCGACGGATTCTTTACAGTCGTCATCCTGAACTGGACCGCTCTCTATCCTGAAATGTATCCTTCGCTGGCGCAACGCTCGCATGTGTCAGCGCTCCGCCAGGCACTCGGAATAGTGGGAATGATCATTGGCATGGTCCTCGCCCCCCAGTTCAGGCAATGGTTTGGATGGGCCGGCATGGGCCTTATCTTTGCAATAATAGGCGGAATCGGCATGTTCTTGAGCCTGCTAGGGTCGAAAGAAAACCCGGAGTTCAGCCAGCAGCAGGGACTGCGCGTAGGAGAAGCCTTCAAGCACACCTTCCTCAACAAGTCCTTTGTGACATTCGTCCTCGCAAACCTGCTGGTGCAATTCACCTTCGTCCTGTTGCCGGCCACAATGCCCTTCTACTGCAAATACGTTCTCGGTTTGAGCGACGCGCAGAACACGTTGATGTTGGCGCCCATATTCCTCGTGGCGCTTCCGATGGTCTGGGTGTGGGGTCGAGTGACGAATCGCTTCGGGCCGCGGCGCACTGCAATGCTCTCAACCGCCATCTTTGCCCTCGCCCTCATCCCATTCACCTACGTCAAAAGCCTGGTTGGCGGCATGATCACTTCCGCCTTCGTCGGGATAGGCCTTGCAGGCCTGATGGTGATCGTCGACGTTCTCATAGCTGACGTGATCGACGAAGATGAACTCAAGACTGGCACGCGCCGAGAGGGCGCATATTTCGGCGCAAACGCCTTCATAATGCGCCTGGGCGTCTCGCTCGAGGCGATAACATTCAGCGTCATCATGGGGCTGTACGGATACGACGCACACCTGGCCGTCCAGCCGGACACGGTTGCCCGTGGCCTGAGGATTCTGATGACAGTAATCCCCATCGTCTCGCTCGTTCTGGCACTGGTGGCGCTCTACTTCTACCCTATCAACGGAGACCGCAGAGAGGCTATTCTGCGTGGAATAGACAAGAAGCGAAAAGTTGAGGGGTAAAAGCTTCCTGTAGACGCTCGAAATGACTGCGGGAGGCAACACACTCTGGATGGAGAGGTCAGCCCTGTGGATTTGACTTAGCTCTGCCCCCTCCCGGATCTTGACACGTTTCACCTATTGCCGGGGCACCCGGCAGAATGTGCTGCGAAAGCCGATCACTGGCCCCTTGATGCGGGCAGCAGGCCGCACGCCATGCTCTGACCTGCCCTTGCGCAACCCTGGAACTTTGAAGGCGCGCTGACGACCACTCGCCTGCGCGCCTTTTCGTTGGCTTATGCGCAAATCAGCGCATCATATGAGCCGGAAAGCATTCAGGCCCGCCTGTCCAATTCTTCCTTGAGAATCCTATTCGTCTCCTGAGGGTTGGCCCGTCCACGAGTCTCCTTCATGACCTGGCCTACCAGGAACCCCAGGGCCCTCGTCTTGCCGGCATGGTAATCGGCTACAGGGCCGGGATTGGCATCGATCACCTTCTCGACAATGGAGACAAGCTCTCCGACATCGCTGATCTGGAGCAATCCCCTATTCCGAACTATGTCGCCGGGGCGCTTGCCTTCATTGAAAACCTCTTCAAATACGGACTTTGCAATCTTGCCCGATATCTTTCCAGTCTGCACAAGCTCTATTAGCTCTGCCAGCAGCTCCGGCGTCAGCTTCGACTCCGAAAGCTCTATGCCTGTAGCGTTCAGAGATGCCAGCACCTCCCCGAGGATCCACTTGGCAACCTCTCTGCCATCTCCCACAATGGCGCAGGTCTTCTCGAAAAACTCCGAAAGATCCCGGGAGTCCGCTATCTGGGATGCATCATACTTCGGTAGATCCCACTCGCGCATGTACCTTTCGCCTTTGGCATCAGGCAGTTCCGGCATCTCATCCCCGATCCTATCCACCCAGGGCTTTTCAATCACGATCGGGCCAAGATCCGGGTCAGGGAAGTAGCGGTAATCGTGCGCCTCTTCCTTTCCCCTCATGAATGCAGTCTCGCCCCTGGCATCATCCCAATGCCTCGTTTCCCTCGCCACTGCTCCTCCGGAGCTCACAACCTCTATCTGCCTTGCGGCCTCATACTGTATGGCCCTGTGCACAGCCCTGAACGAGGCGATATTCTTCAGCTCCACCAGCGTTCCGAACTCCTTTGATCCGCGGGGCATCACTGAGATATTGGCCTCACATCTCATAGAGCCCTCCTCCATCTTGCAGTCGGACACGCCCATGGCAAGCAGAATTGAACGCAGCTTGCTAAGGTAAGCCCTGGCCTCATCCGCCGACCTCATGTCGGCCTCGGAAACGATCTCCACAAGGGGAATCCCCGCCCTGTTGAAGTCGAGCAACGAGTGGGTGGCGGAGATGATGTCATCTCCTGCATGCATCAGCTTGGCCGTCTCTTCCTCAAGGTGGACCCTCTTGATCCTGATGCGCTTGGCCTCCCCCTCAACGTCCACGTAAATGTACCCGTTGCTTCCGATTGGAAGGTCATACTGGGATATCTGATAGCCCTTGGGCAGATCGGGATAGAAGTAGTTCTTGCGGTCAAATTTCGTGCGATCTGCTATCGAGCAATTGAGGGCAAGGGCAGTCCGAATCGCGTACTCCAAAGCCCTTCTGTTGAGCACAGGCAACGCGCCCGGCATACCGAGGCATACAGGGCATGTCTGCGTATTGGGTTCAGCCCCAAAAGCTGTCCTGCACCCGCAGAACACCTTTGATTCAGTGGCGAGCTCTACGTGGACCTCTATTCCAACGACTACCTCATAGTCTTGCATCACTTGCCTCGCCTCCCATCCGCGGCTGCAACAGGTGCCCGCCTGTCCGATATCGCGCAAGCCTTCTCCAGGCTATATGCAATTCTTAGCAGTGTGCCCTCATCAAAAGCTTTTCCTATTAGCTGGGCCCCAACAGGCAGCCCACCAAGGGCTCCGCATGGCACGGATACCGCAGGCACTCCTGTGAGATTGACTATGGTGGTGTAGATGTCCATCAGGTAGACAGCCACAGGGTCATCGGGCTTCTCTCCTATCTTGAACGCCACCGTTGGGCATGTGGGACAGATCATGCAATCACACTTGTTAAATGCTTGATTCATGTCCTCAATGAGTAGAGTTCTCGCCTTCAGAGCCTTGACGTAGTGTTCCTCGTAATGTTTTGAGCTGAGGGCGTGAGTGCCCAGCATTATGCGGCGCTTCACCTCAGGCCCGAACGCCTCGCTTCTGCTCCTTCGTATCAGTTCCTGAACGCCAGAAGCATCCGGAGCTCTGTACCCATACCTCACCCCATCGATGCGCGCCAAGTTCGAGCTGGCCTCTGCACTTGAAATCAGGTAGTAGACTGCTATCGCGTGCTCAAAATGGGGCAACGATACCTCGGCTACCTCAAGTCCTGCCTCTTGCAGCATTCGAATGGCACCATCCATAAGCTCTCTTATGCCGCTATCAAGCCCTGAGTGGAGAAACTCAGCAGGAACTCCCACAGTGAGGCCTTCTACACTCCCCTCCAGAAGGCTGGAGTAGTCCGGAACCGGCTCGGGTGAAGATGTGGCATCCCGCATGTCACGGCCTGATATAGCAGCCAACATGATCGCGCAATCGCGAACATCCTTTGTCATAGGGCCAACCTGATCAAGCGACGACGAAAACGCCACTACTCCGTACCTGCTGACCCTTCCATACGTGGGCTTCATTCCTACCAACCCGCAAAATGAGGCAGGTTGCCGTATCGAACCCCCGGTGTCAGTACCGAGTGCACCTATAGCCTCACCGGCTGCGACAGCCGCCGCCGATCCACCGCTTGACCCGCCCGGCACTCTCTCAAGATCCCAGGGGTTCCGAGTAACATGGAATGCCGAGTTTTCCGTAGATGAACCCATGGCAAACTCGTCCATGTTGGTCTTCCCAACGATTACTGCACCCAGATCTCGCAAGCGCCCTACCACAGTGGCATCATATGGCGGCACAAAGTCCGCAAGCATTCTCGACGAGCATGTAGTCCTCGTGCCCTTGGTGCAGATGTTGTCTTTCAGCGCCAATGGAATCCCTGTCAGGGGGCTAATGCCGGAGAAGTCTCCGCGTTTTCGAGCAATGGCTATTCGCTCGTCAGCCGCGTTTGCCTGCTCCAGCGCCTCATCGCGCGTAACCGTCACGTATGCACCGATCAATTCTTCTACCTCGTCAATCCGGTCCAACACAGACTTCGTTATCTCCATAGATGTTGCTTCGCCCGCCTTCAAGAGCATGGCGAGTTCATGAATTGTCATGTCACAGAGCTTCATTCGCCGTCCCCCTCTCCCTGTATGATGCTTGGAACACGGAGAAACTCGCCCTGCCTGTCAGGGGCATTGGCAAGCGCCTCCTCACGGCTGAGCGAAGGGAGGGCCACATCTTCACGCCAGGCATTGGAAACCGTGCAAGGTTGAACGGTCGGGGCTACCCCGTCTGTGTTCAAATCGGCAATCTTGTTCACATAACTCACTATCTCAGAAAGGTCGCCTTGAGCCCGGGCAAGCTCTGCTTCATCCAGGCTCAATCTAGCCAGCTCAGCAATACGGGCTGTCTCCTCTTTTGAAACACCCAACTTACTCACCACCATCATCACCAAGTTCGTATCCTGCCTGTTTCAGCATCTCAGCGAAGTCTGGCTCAGTCAGGACAGCGACGCCAAGTTCGCGGGCCCTGGCAAGCTTGGATCCTGCGTTCTCCCCTGCCACAACATAATCCGTCTTCCCGCTCACACTGGAACTAGCACGTCCGCCAAGGCTCTCCACTGCCTTCTCCGCTTTCTGTCTTGTCAGGCTCGTAAGTGTCCCCGTAAAGACAAACGTCTTGCCATCAAACTCCGCGGCAGCCGGCCTTGCCTCGGCGGGCTCAGCCGACATTCTCACTCCTGCTGCAGCCAATCTCCTCACGGTCTCAACATTCATCTCAAGGGAGAAGAAGGAGACGACACTATCGGCAATCTCAGGCCCCACTGTTGGAATTTCCAGCAGGTCATCGTAGCTCGCCCTCATAATCGCATCCATAGATCCTAATGACTCCGCCAGCAACTTCGAGAGTGTTATTCCCACGAGGGGTATGCCAAGGGCGAAGACGACTTGCTGAAGTCCATTGGACTTGCTCCGTTCAATGGCCGCCACGAGCTTCGCCGCCGACTTCTCGCGTATGCCCTCAAGTCCGATGAGGTCGTAGGCGGTCAGAGAGTATATGTCTGCCACGTCTCTTATCAGACCTGCATCCAACAGCTTGTCAATCGTGGAAGGCCCCAGTCCTTCGATGTCCATGGCACCCTTTGAGGCGAAATGGATCAACCCTTCACGAAGCCTTGCAGGACATGACAGGCTGATGCAGCGCGTCGCCGCCTCTCCGGCTTCGCGCAGGACTTCGGAACCGCACGCCGGACAGGTTCGCGGCATCTCAAACTCTCTTTCTTCCCCGGTCCGTTCTTCCGTGACTACCCTGACCACCTCAGGGATGACGTCTCCGGCCCGTTGGATCATGACGACATCGCCCACGCGCACATCCTTCGCCCGCACATAATCCTCATTATGAAGCGAAGCACGGCTCACCGTTACGCCGCCGACATCAACCGGCTCGAAAACAGCCGTCGGAGTAAGAACCCCTGTCCGCCCCACCTGCACTACTATGTCGCGAACCCGAGTCCTCGCCTGCTTTGCCGGGTACTTGTATGCCGAAGCCCATCGGGGCGAATGAGAAGTGAGCCCGAGGTCTCGCTGAAGATTGAGCCTGTTGACCTTGACAACCACACCGTCTATCTCATAAGGAAGTGCTGGCCGCAGCTCTGCCACTCGGTGAATGAACTCGAAGGCCTCCTCAATTCCATCGCAGAGGGTAATCTCGCGATTTACCCGAAACCCCAATGAACGGATGAATTCAAGTGCATCCCAATGGGTCTCAATGCCGTAAGCTTCTGCATCTGGAAGATAATAAAAGAACACATCGAGATTCCTTGAGGCGGTCACCCGGGGATCGAGCTGTCGCAGTGATCCCGCTGCAGCGTTCCTCGGATTGGCGAAAAGAGGCTCACCCCGGCTTGCCCTTTCGTGATTGAGCCGTTCAAACTCGGGCTTGCGCATGTAGACCTCACCGCGCACTGTGATCACGTGGGGAGCGCCATCAGGCAACACCAGCGGTATCGAGCGAATCGTCCTCAGGTTGTGGGTTACATCCTCTCCTCGCTCCCCGTCTCCCCGTGTTGCCCCAACTGCAAGCCTTCCGCCTTCGTATGTAAGACTGATGGCCAAGCCGTCAATCTTCGGCTCAGCTACATATTGAATCTTGTCCAACCCGGTCGCTCTCTTGATCCGCGCGTCGAAAGCCCTCAGTGAACCCTCATCGAACATGTTGGCTAGCGACAACATTGGGATCGCATGAAGAACCGGCTCAAATCCGGCCGACACTGCGCCGCCGACCCTCTTCGAGGGTGAATGAGGGTCATAAAGTTCCGGATGAGCCTCTTCCAGAGCAATAAGCTCCTGCATGAGCGCGTCATACTCGGCATCAGTGATCTCCGGGTCATCGAGGACATAGTATCTCCAGTTGTGATGGCGCAGAAGCTCCCTGAGCTCCACCACTCTGCTGGCCGCATCCGTCAACTCAGCCACCCCCCGGCCTCTAGATTTTCTCCATGGGCGCGAAACCCTGCGCGAAGTG
>CZCA01001943.1_pt1 | contig 10544 bp, 10 predicted proteins | sample 591981 | NCBI WGS metagenome assembly CZCA01 (sample SAMEA3556810, study PRJEB10932) | anaerobic digester metagenome
AAACGTCTACGTAGTATCGTAGCCTGCCTATGTCTCCTGCCATACTCCCATTTCAAGCAGGAATCGCCCCCCTCGGTATCTTTCCAATTCAGTGTATCACTTCTCATATGCAGTGACAAGCAGCCATTTTGGGTTAACCTGAAGTTCCCTCACACTAAAGAAGGATGATGTTTAGGTTGACGTATGTTGGTAATGCTAATTACAAACATTCCCGAAGGGAAGTGGGTCTTGTGGCAAAGAAAAAGAAGAATAAAGAACGTTCAAAGAACGTACGGGGCATCGACAGGCTTAAGTTTGAAACTGCGGAACAGCTTGGCTTAAGTGATGATTTGAGAGATCCGGATGAGCTTACGGTAAGAGAAGCAGGCAAAGTCGGAGGCGCCATGGTAAGGAAATTGGTGAAAAAAGGGAAGCAGGCAATTGCAAAAGAAACTTCAAGAAAGCCTGACAGAAATCTTTAGGTAAGCCAGAAAGATCCATGCCATTCCTCCGGGCAGATAATGGACGAAGAGTTGCCGGTTGAGCAGGTGGCATACTATAACCCCGCCTGACACCGGCAACTCTCATTTTCTAACTTGCGCTGGCAGCCTCATCTACGATAACAGGCTTATCCTTCATCACAATACATTTAGTCGGACATTTCTCAACACAAATACCGCAGGCGTCACACTCTTCGCAATTAATAACAGCAAGGTTATCCTCGAGCGTGATAGCGCCCTTCGGACATGCCTTCTGACATATTCCACACCCAATGCACCCGATTTTGCAGGTCTTCCTGACCTCAGCGCCTCTCCCTTTTGAGCGACAAAGCACTGTAACCTGCTGTGACATGGGCATAAGTTGTATTGTTCCCCTGGGGCACGCTTCAACACACATACCACAAGATGTGCATTTTGTCTCATCGACAACCGGCAGCCCGAGAGGTCCCATGTGAATAGCGTCAAACTTGCACACATCGACACAGGATCCTAAGCCGAGGCATCCATACACACATGACTTGGCACCGCCTGCAATCGCAGTCTGAGCCTTACATTGCTGAAGTCCGTCATAAACATACCTCAACCCGCATTTGTCGTCACTGCCTTGGCAGAGAACCCTTGCTACTTTCTTCTCTGTCTGAGACGTGAGTTCAACGCCCATAATAGACGCAATCTTAGACGCTACTTCATTTCCCGAAACCGGACACGCATTGCAAGGCGCATCCCCTGCCACTATCGACGCAGCCAAACCGCTGCACCCGGGAAATCCGCATGCGCCACAATTGGCTCCCGGCAGGAGCCCGCATATCTCATCCTGCCTCGGATCCTGTTCCACGTGGAATTTCCTGGCTGCGACAGCAAGAACAACTCCAAAGACCGCTCCGGTCAGCCCGAGAACTAATACTGCCGGTACAACTGCCATCTAATATCACCTCTCATCGCCACCTACATCACTCCGAACAAGGCTTCCAATCTAAAGCCTGCAAAGCCTAAGAACGCCATTGACATGAGTCCGGCAGTTATCAAGGCTATGGGAAAGCCCTTTAGGGATTCGGGGATCTCACTAAGTTCCATTCTCTCCCTAATTGCAGCAAACAGTATTATCGCCAGGGCAAAGCCGGATGCGCCTGCCACACCGTTAACTGCAGCCTCTAACAGGTTATAGCTTTCCGATATGTTTAGGATCGTCACGCCGAGAACTGCACAGTTCGTTGTAATCAACGGAAGATAAATGCCCAAGGCTTGGTATAGCGTTGGACTTGTTTTCTGTATTACCATCTCCACCAGTTGCACCAAAGCCGCAATAATAAGGATAAACCCTATCGTCTGAAGGTATTCAAGCCCCAGTGGGACAAGGATCATGTTATGGAAGAACCATGTAACTACTGAGGCAAGCCCCATGACGAAGATTACGGCTGCACTCATGCCTGCAGCTGTGTCCACTCGCTGGGATATTCCGATAAACGGACAAATCCCGAGGAACCTGGAAAGGATGAAATTATTCAAAAGCACTCCGCCGAAGAATATGACCAGCAACTTCCCCATATTCTATCCCTCCTGCGCCCTCTTGTTCTTCCTATTAGCCACCAAATTCAAGAGGCCTATTAAAAGCCCCAGGGTAATGAACCCACCGGGTGGAAGGATTACCATGACCGCAGCCAAGCTCTGGTCAAAAACTCGAATCCCCGGGAACCCGAAATCAGGGATGGCCAAAAGAGTCCCTGTGCCAAGCAGCTCTCTTATCGCGCTTAGCCCACATAAAGCTAAGGTCCATCCAAGCCCCATACCGAGTCCGTCAGCTAATGAATCCACTATCCCATGCTGGAAAGCAAAAGCTTCCGCTCTTGCAAAAATAATGCAGTTGACCACTATGAGCGGAATGAATATTCCCAGCACTTCATGGAGGTCAGGCAAAAAAGCCGCCATGATTAAATCCACCGTTGTAACGAACGTGGCAATAACCACGACAAAAATCGGTATCCTGATTTTCTCAGGTGTAACTTTCCTGAGAGCCGATATAATGACGTTTGAGCCCACAAGCACAAACGTAGCAGCGAGCCCCATACCTATCCCATTAGATATAGCCAAGCTCGTCGCGAGAGTCGGACACATCCCAAGAAGCATCCGAAAAGTAGGATTTTCCTTGATGATGCCTTTACTGAATTCAGACTTAAAGCTCATTTTCCGGAGCCCCCTTGTCAGTTACAACCTCAAAGACTTGAAGAGCTTCATTTACTGCGTTTGCCACAGCCCTGGAAGAAACAGTGGCGCCGGTAATCGCGTCAATATCGCCGCCGTCTTTCTTCACCTTTACCTCTGTTCCTACAGGAATTCCCACGAATCTCATTTGAAACTCGCGGTTCGCAATATTTGCGCCGAGTCCGGGCGTCTCAGTATGGCGAATGACGGAAACGCCTGATACCTTACGGTCAGAAGACACACCTACCACGGTCTCAATAGGCCCGCCGTATCCTGACGGAGAACACATAAATGCAAAACCTCTACGTTCACCTTGTGAATAACCTGTGTACATCTTGTCAGTAATGGTAAAACGCGGTTTTCCTTCCTGCGAGGCTTCTTGTTTCAACTCTTGAAGCGCCTCTTGCTCATCACGAAATTCATCAGCTTCAGGGAGCACATCTCTTAAAGCCTGCTCTAGCTTGATAGTTGCCTGTGCTGCAATGCGGTCGCTAGTGATCCCATTAACAAATGCTAAGACAGCGCCGGCAACTGCGCATATTACAAGAAGCACAACACCTAACCGCAATACCTCACGCACCCTTCTTCACCTCTCCGAACTTCCTTGGTATGGTGTATCTCTCCACCAGAGCCGTCGCAGCGTTCATTATGAGAATCGCATAACAAACACCTTCGGGATATCCTCCGTAAAGCCGTATCAAGGTTACAAGGATGCCGCATCCGACCCCGAAAATTATCTGACCCCTGGGCGTCACAGGACTGGTAACATAGTCCGTAGCCATGAAAAACGCGCCTAGAAGAAGGCCTCCTGACAGTATGTGAAACACCGGGTCTTGCCCGAAAAGCGCTGTTAGCACAGCGACAGTGCCTACAAAGCTAAGAGGAATTCTAAGGCTTATATGGCCTCGATAAACAAGGTACGCCGCGCCCACCAGAATGGCAAGGGCTGAAGTCTCACCGATACAGCCTGCAACCTGTCCTAAGAATAAGTTAATATAAGGCGCCTTAATCTTCATGTACTTCATGAGAACCAGAGGCGTCGCAGTGGTCAGAGCATCAAACCTCGGTATCCAAGCTGCCTCATAAATCGGCCAACGCCATCTGGTCATAAACACCGGCCATGAAGCTAAGAGAAACGCCCTGCCGATAAGTGCAGGATTGAATATGTTTTGACCTAACCCTCCAAAAGTGAACTTGGCTATGGCTATGGAGAATATTGACCCAATAGCCCCTGCCCACAGCGGCAAATCAGGGGGAACAATAAGAGCCAGTAATAAGCCGGTAACAGCTGCGCTGTAGTCTCTCACCGTTAAGGGTTTGCCACAGAGCTTCTCCAGGGCCGCCTCTGTTATAACCGCTGACCCCACACATACTGCCATCATAAAAAGCGCCGGCAATCCGAAAAACCATACACCTGCAAGAGATGCAGGCATGAGCGCTAAGATAACGTCACTCATTATTATCGGAGTTGAGACAGTCGTGTGTTGGTGAGGCGATGAAGATACTATGAGTCCGCTACCTTCCATTTCCTAATCCCTCCGAACTCCCACTAATCAAAGCTTCCAAAATTCTCATCAAGAATTCATCCTCGCCTGGCGCTCTGCTTTGCCCTGATTTCAGCTTTCGCTAACCGAATCCCCTGCACTAATCGTCGCCGTGAGGGACAGACAAAGCTGCAACACCCGCACTCTATACAATCTAGCGCGCCTAGTTTCTCACAATCATCAAACCTTCCGGCTTCCTGATAACCTGATAGCCAAAGAGGCATGAGATTCATTGGGCACGCGTCGACACACTTTCCACATCTTATGCATGGGAGCACATCTTCCACGACAACTTCCTTCTCTGAAAGAAGCAGTACCCCTGACGTGCCTTTTGTGACGGGAATATCTGTAGTATACTGCGCTATACCCATCATAGGCCCGCCGATTATCACCTTTTTCGGAGGAATTTGGATCCCGCCGCACGCCTCAATAAGGTCATTCACCAAAGCGCCAATGGGAACCATTAGATTCTTCGGTTCTTTTATGCAGCTTCCGGTTACGGTAACAACTCGCCTTACAAGTGGCATGCCGTCAATAACCGCCTCTTTAACCGCAACAGCGGTACCTACGTTATTTACTACTACACCGACGTCCACCGGTAGACCGCCAGAGGGCACTTCCCTCCCTAAAATTGCGAAGATCAGCTGTTTCTCCGCACCTTGCGGGTACTTGACTCCAAGAGGCGCAATTTCAATTCCCGGATCTCCCTTTGCAGCTTCTCTCAAGGCAGAGATTGCGTCAGGTTTATTGTTCTCAATCCCTATTACCGCTCGTTCCACTCCTATAGCTTTCATAAGCAATCCGGCCCCGGTCACAACGTCAAAAGGACGCTCTACCATAAGCCTATGGTCAGCGGAAAGATAAGGCTCGCACTCTGCCCCATTGAGCAACAGGGTGTCAAAGGTCTTGCCCGCAGGCGGGGTAAGCTTAAAATACGTGGGAAACGCCGCTCCTCCGAGTCCTACTATGCCGGCTTCTCGAATTATGCCGATGAGCTCCTTCTCACCTAGCTCATCAACACTCGTCCGCATCTTGATGCTCTCATCCGGAGTGCCCTGCCCGTCAGACTCAATCACGATAGAAAGCCCGTCTACACCGCTTGACTGAGGGTGTTTCGCTATAGCTTTGACCTTTCCTGACACACTGGCATGAACCGGAGCAGTAAGAGCCGCTTTGCTATCCCCTATCTTCTGCCCGACCCTTACATCATCGCCCACCTTCACTAAAGGCTCACACGGAGCGCCGGTATGCTGATGAAGAGGGATCACAACCTTCCCGGGAGAAGGCATAGACGTGATTGGTTTCCGAAACGTCGCATCTTTGTTGTAGCGGGGATGGACTCCTCCTTTGAAAGTCCTAAGTGCCATGTTTTCAAATACTCCCCCTTCCGACAATTTCCCAATGTCCTATTCTAACAAAATACCTCAAGAAACGCGAGTAGGCGCAAAGCGCCATGATTCCCTCGTGTAATTCCTCTTAATAACCCCTATAAGATAATACCATAATTAATCATGATATGCAGAATATAAACCCGCATTAACCCGGAAACATTGCCCAAACGCAAGCGGGGGCGCAAGGTTCTTGTGCCCCCGATGTTGCTCTGTCATATCAATTCTATCTTAGATGCGGTCTTAAGACCTCAAACCGGCAGAACAGAAACCGGCCAAATCCCAAAGCAAGCCTTCGCTAGAACAGGCCGACAATATTCCCCTTATCGTCAATGTCGACAGTCTCTGCAGCAGGATGCTTAGGAAGACCTGGCATAGTCATCATTTGCCCACAAAGAGGAACGATGAACCCTGCCCCTGCAGATACTCGCACCTCACGGACGTTAAGCTCCCAATCAGTGGGCGCTCCTCTTAATGCAGGATCATCACTCAACGACAGCTGCGTCTTTGCTGTGCAAATCGGCAAGCCGCCCAGTCCCTGATTCTCAATGTTTCTGATATCGCGCTCTGCAGAACCTGAGTAGATAACTCCCTTGGCGCCGTAGATCTCCTTGGCCAACTTCTCAATCTTTTCCTTCACCGGAATATCAAGGGGATAAAGGAATCTGAAGTTAGGCTTCTCATTCTCCAGAGAATCCAGGACTTCCTCTGCCAACTCGATGCCGCCTTCACCGCCTCTGCCTACCACTTCTGAAATGGCAGCGCGAACCCCTAGATCATCACAATGCTTCTTCAAGAATTCCAGCTCTTCCACATCATCAGTGGGGAATCTGTTGATAGCCACAACAACCGGAAGGCCGAACTTGTCTCTTATGTTTTCAATGTGTTTATCCAAGTTCTCGCAGCCCTTCTCCAGCAAGGCCAGGTTCGTCTCAGCAAGTTTATCCCTTATGGCTCCGCCATGGTGGTTAAGAGCACGTGCAGACGCTACGATCACAACTACATCAGGTCTTACATCTGTTGCACGACAGATTATGTCGAAGAACTTCTCAGCCCCTAGGTCAGCTGCGAATCCGCCTTCTGTGATGGCATAATCCGCCAGCCTGAGAGCTGTCTCAGTAGCTACTATACTGTTGTTACCATATGCGATATTCGCGAAAGGCCCGCAGTGTACGAAAGCAGGCTGCCCCTCGAGAGTCTGCACCAAGTTAGGCTTTATCGCTTCTTTCATAATCACTGCCATTGCGCCGACTGCCCCTAAATCAGCAGCGGTGACAGGCTTTCTATCATATGTGTATCCCACGATAAGCTTGGCGAAACGGTCTTTTAGAGCGCTTATCGAAGGTGACAGTCCAAAACAGGCCATGATCTCTGATGCAACCGTAATGTCAAACCCACTCTCCATAGGAGTGCCGTTGGCTCTCCCTCCAAGGCCGACTACCACATTACGGAGCTGTCTGTCACTGATATCCATAACACGGCGCCATGCCACCCGTCTGGGATCGATACCCAGATCATTCCCTTGATGGATATGGTTTTCAACCATGGCTGCAAGGAGGTTATGAGCCGCGCCTACTGCGTGGATGTCCCCGGTGAAATGGAGGTTTATGTCCTCCATGGGAAGGACTTGTGAGTACCCTCCTCCTGCAGCTCCACCCTTGATGCCGAACGTGGGACCAAGTGACGGCTCTCTCAGAGCAACCATGACGCTCTTATTCATTTTCCCCAGAGCCTGAGCAAGCCCAACAGCAGTACAGGTCTTACCTTCACCGGCAGGCGTAGCGGTTATCGCAGTAGTGTAAATGAGTTTCCCGTAAGGACGGTCTTTCAATCTTTCAATAGTCTCCAAACTAACCTTCGCCATATGCTTACCGTAGAATTCAAGATCATCCTCAGTAAGTCCTATGCTCTTTGCGATTTCCACGATCGGCTTGAGCTTTGCGCTCTGTGCAATCTCAATGTCAGGAGGAATTCTACCGTAAGTCCCTTTTGACATATTTACATACCCCTTCCGTTTTTTGTGCGAATATATTCATCAATTCCATGGGCAGCGCGCTTGCCTGCGCCCATTGCTGCAATCACAGTGGCGGATCCGGTGACAATGTCACCGCCTGCAAATATCCCAGGTATGTTCGTCTCGCCTGTCTCCTCATCTGCAATAACATTCCCACGTCGTCCCAGAGCAAGCCCGGAAACTGTCCTAATCAGGAGGGGGTTGGGATTAGTGCCAACAGCAGAGATTACAGTGTCAACGTCCAGGATAAATTCTGAACCGGAAACCGGAATCGGCCTCCTCCTCCCGCTGTCGTCAGGTTCGCCCAACTCCATTCGGATGCACTCCATCCCCTTTACCCAGCCTTTATCATCCTCAAGAATACGCACTGGGTTTGTAAGGAGCATGAATTCAATTCCTTCCTCCTCAGCGTTTTCAACTTCTTCCAGTCTTGCAGGCATTTCAGTTCTTGAACGCCTGTATACAACAGAGACTCTCTCTGCGCCAAGTCGGAGCGCGGTTCTGGCAGAATCCATGGCGACGTTACCGCCACCGACAACTACGACGCGCCTGCCAACCCAAATCGGAGTATCGTATTCCGGAAATCGATAGGCCTTCATCAGGTTCGCTCTGGTCAAGAATTCATTTGCAGAGTAGACGCCATTCAAATTCTCACCGGGTACCCCCAGAAAATAGGGCAGGCCTGCGCCTGTCCCCAGGAACATAGCGTCAAAGCCTTGTTCAAAAAGTTCATCTACTGTAACTGTCGTACCTACAAGCACGTTCAGGCGTATTTCTACGCCTTGACTTCTAATATATTCCACCTCCTCATCAACAATAGCTTTAGGAAGACGAAACTCTGGGATACCATATCGAAGCACGCCACCTGTGGCATGCAAGGACTCAAAGAGAACAACTTTGTAGCCGAGCTTGGTCAGCTCTGCTGCACACGTCAAACCTGCAGGGCCTGAACCGATGACTGCGACCTTACCTAAGGATAAGTCAGAAGGCGCGGCTTCGGTCAGAGACTCCCCGTGAGCCCTTTCGTAATCTGATGAAAAGCGCTCAAGAGCTCCTATAGCTACAGGGTCACCCTTCTTGCCCAGAGTGCATACTGCCTCACACTGGCTTTCCTGGGGGCACACACGGCCACACATAGCAGGTAGACTGTTCTTTTCCTTAATCTTTTTTGCTGCTCCTAAAAAATCACCTTCTGCGATAAGCTCAATAAACTCAGGGATATCCACGCCTACAGGACACCCGGAGACACAAGGTTTCTTGGGGCATCCGATGCAACGAGTAGCTTCAGCCACTGCAAGCTCGGGAGTGTAGCCTAAGGCTACCTCTTCAAAGTTACTAATGCGCATATCCGGTGCCTGTTTAGGCATTTCGTGTCTTTGCTTTCTTACTTTTGATGACATTTGCATCCCCCCGCGCCGGCCAAATAGTGCTCCATGGCAAGCTTCTCCTCTGCCAGAAAACGCTTTTGTCTTGCTATTAGCTCATCATAATCTACCTTATGACCGTCAAATGCGGGACCCTCAACGCAAGAAAACTTAGTCTCGCCGTCGACTGTCACACGACATGAACCACACATCCCTGTGCCGTCCACCATGATTGCATTCAAGCTGACAACGGTTTTTACTCCGAATTTTCCAGTGACTCTTGAAGCCTCTCGCATCATTGGAAGAGGCCCTATGACTATTACCTCATCAGGACGAAGCCCTTTCTCCAGCAAATCATTGAGGACTTCAGTGACGAAACCCTTATGCCCGAAGCTTCCGTCATCTGTGCTGTAGTAGACTTCATCGCTGACTTTCTCCATCCTGTCCTTGAATATCAGCATATCTTTCGTCTGCGCGCCGATAAGAGATATAACCCTGGTTCCAAGCTGATGGTAAGCTTTTGCCTCAGGATATATGGGAGCAACCCCTACTCCTCCCGCTACACAGACGACACAATCCAGCTTCTCAATATCTCTGGGAGTTCCGAGAGGGCCTACTATATCCTGGATGAAATCACCTTCACACAATGCTCCCAACTCTTTTGTGCTTTTCCCAACCTCCTGAAATACCATGGTCAGAAGTCCGGTTTTACGATCGCTGTCTGCTATTGTGAGGGGAATCCGCTCTCCTTTTTCATGCATCCTCAGCACAATAAACTGTCCCGGACATGCATGACGGCAGATTTCAGGGGCGTCAACTTCCATCAGTTTGATTTTAGGCGCCAGAATTTCTTTCTTGAGAATCTTATACATTTTTTTCCTCCTAGCCCACGGCCTGACATGGCCGGTGTCTCGAAATACGACAAATCCATCTAAATGTAATTGTTAGTACGCCTAAAATAATCATGATATATATTCGATGCGACTTCAATTAATCCTCTTATTTCTCTACAGGTAGTAAGCCAGGTGCATCAGGTCTATACTGAGGTCTGTATTATGAACCCTGATTTCTTTAGGCGCCTTTAGATGTATCGGTGCAAAGTTAAGAACCGCCTCGATTCCTGCGGCAGCACACTTATCCATTACGGCTTGCGCCTCCTCAGCAGGAACTGCAATAACAACCATTCTGAACCCAAGCTCCAGGGCCTTGGCGTGAAAGGTATCTATGAGATCTATCGGCACTCCGTTGATGAGTTCTCCCAATACTTCCGGATCAGAATCGAATAAGGCTACCAACTTGAGATGGAAGTCTTTTTCCGTAGCATACTTTTGAGTAATATACCTGGCAATTGCATGGCCCAGGTTTCCTACGCCTATGATTCCTACCTTTATCTCTTTGTCCAGATTGAGAATACGTTTGAGTTCATCCCGCAGGACCGCAATTTCATATCCAAGTCCCTGCTTACCGAAGGAACCGATAATACTCAGATCCTTTCTGACCTGAGCGGGACTGACACCTGACTTTTCACCCAGTTTAAAGGAGGAAATCACATTCCC
>CZCA01002879.1_pt1 | contig 10544 bp, 9 predicted proteins | sample 591981 | NCBI WGS metagenome assembly CZCA01 (sample SAMEA3556810, study PRJEB10932) | anaerobic digester metagenome
ATTGGAGTAGCTGCTCATGAGGTGGGTCATGCTATTCAGCATCAACAACAATATGGTCCTTTAACTCTACGGCATAAATTAGTACCGGTAACCAATTTTGCCTCTTCAGCATCATTTCCAATTTTGCTGGTGGGGTTCATCATCAACAGCCTAGATTTAGTAATGATAGGTATTCTGCTGTTTTCCGCAGTAGTTTTATTTCATGTAGTAACATTACCGGTAGAATTAAATGCCTCCAGGCGAGCCGTGGTACAGCTTTCTGAGGCAGGTATTATTAACAGCAGTGAAGTACCTATGGTAAAAAAAGTTTTAGGAGCTGCTGCTCTCACCTATTTAGCGGCTACTTTAGCGGCGATAGCGAATTTGCTTTACTATCTCGCCATATTTGGGGGCAGTGATGATTAATTGAGATCAGATAAAGAAAAGCCTTTTAGGGATGAATCAGGTAACCGCTCAGTACGTGAGGAAGCCTTGGAGATTATATATGAGATCAACCAAAAGGGAGCTTTTGCTAATCTGACCTTGGACAAAAGCTTGCAGAGGAGCAGTTTACCCCTTCAGGAGCGCAACCTGATAACTGAACTGGTTAATGGAACCATACGTATGCAAAAGCACCTGGATTGGGTGCTTGCTCTTTTTTTGCAGAAACCATTGGACAAGCAGAATCACTGGTTTCTTAATATTCTGCGCATGAGCGCCTACCAGCTGCTTTTTATGGAAAATATTCCTCCCTATGCGTGTATAAACGAAGCCGTAGATTTAACCCGTAAGAAAGTAAACAGTTCCATGGCTAAAGTGGCCAATGGGGTTTTGCGCAACTTAATGCGGCAAAAGGACAAATTAGAGTATCCACCTAAACATGAGCCTGCTTATCTGGCTGTCTATTACTCTCATCCCGATTGGATTGTAGAATACTATTTGGAGGAGTATGGATGGGATAAAACCGAGTTCATACTTGAATATAATAACCGCAGACCAGCCCTGGAGTTTCGTTGTAATAAGCTAAAAACTACCCCCGAAGGTTTAGTCAGGATTCTGGCTGAAGAAGGAGTGGACAGCCATATTTCCCCCTTTGTGCCCTGGTCGGTTATTATAAATTCACTTCCCGGACCTATTACCAGCTTAAAAGCTTATCAGCAAGGATTATTTTATGTACAAAACCAGGCCTCTGCACTGGCGGTTCCTATGTTGGACCCTCAGCCGGGAGAAAAGATTATCGACCTGTGTGCTGGGGTAGGCGGAAAAACTACTCATCTAGCAGAAGAAATGAATAATGAGGGCTCGGTGCTAGCCTTTGACCTGTATCCCAAAAAGCTGACAATACTGGCACAAAATGCAGCCCGTCTAGGAATTACCATCATTACTAGCCAAGCTGCTGATGCTACCCAGATAACCTATGGTGAAGGAGAGGCAGACCGGGTTTTGCTGGATGTACCATGCTCAGGCTTGGGGGTCTTAAATCGTCGTTCCGATGCCCGTTGGCATAAACACCAGGAAGATCTTCCGGCTTTACTGGATATCCAAAGGGCTTTGCTAGATCAAGCCGCTCGTATGGTAAAAAAGGACGGTTTGATCTTGTACTCAACCTGCTCAACTCTAAAACAGGAAAACCAATGGCAAATCGGAGCGTTTTTAGAAAGACACCGGGATTTTCGACTCCAACCCTTGATAGACCGCTTACACTTTTTGCCCTTAAGAGATGAGGAGCGAAAAACAGCCGCAGAGGGGATGCTTTTACTGACTCCTGGTTTATACGGAACTGATGGTATGTTTTATGCTTTATTAAGGAGGTTAGCTGGTTGAATATGATAAACCGGACTCAGCTGCTGGGCATGAGCTGTAAACAGATGGAAGAATTTTTGGTAGACATGGGGCAGCCTCGCTACCGTGGTAGACAAATCTATAAGTGGATTTATCAAAAAGATGTTAACAGCTTTCATGATATGACCGATATCCCCCGAAGTCTAAGACAACAGCTGGATGAAAATGCCAGCATAGCAATTCCCAGAGTCTTGAAACAACGAGTATCTAAAGATGGAACCCGTAAATTCCTAATGGAATTAGAAGACCGCAAACGCATTGAAACGGTGGTGATTCCTCAAAGTGGGAACCGGGACACCAGTTATTCGCTGTGTATATCTACCCAGGTAGGTTGTCCAGTGGGATGTGCTTTCTGTGCTACTGGTTCATCAGGTTATCAGCGTAGCCTGCAGTCCCATGAAATGGCAGGTCAATTCTTAAGTTCACGTAGGGAACTCAAAAGACGCCTAAAACGAAATGAAGACAATATTATCAGCAACGTGGTCTACATGGGAATGGGGGAACCATTTTTTAACTATGATCAGGTTATAGATTCAGTCTATTTGCTAATCGAGTACAATGGTATTAATTTAGGACAAAGACATATTACTATTTCCACCTCTGGAGAAGTAAAAGGAATAAAAAGACTGGCCCAGGAGAAACTGCAGGTAACTTTGGCGGTTTCCCTGCATGCGGCCTATGATCAACTACGCGACCGTTTGGTGCCTCTTAACCGCAAATACCCCTTAGGAGAGCTGTTGGAAGCAGTTGAGTATTATATTTCAAGGACCAATCGCCGGGTTACCTTCGAATATATTATGTTGGACGATGTAAATCTAAGCCGGGATGATGCCGATAAATTAATCCATATTACAAAACCATTATTGGCAAACATAAACCTAATTCCCTATAATGAAGTAGAGACATTGCCCTTTAAGAGGCCCTCTAGTAATAAAGTGTGGCAGTTTTATCACTGGTTGGCGGAAGGCGGGTTAAATGTCACCATCCGTGAGGAACGGGGCGGGGATATAGAAGCGGCTTGCGGGCAGTTATGTATAAAAGAACGTTAATCAGATTTTGCTCCAGGTCTAGGCATTGAGGTGCGTTGATTTATGAAAGTTGTGGGGATTTCAGATATTGGTTTAGTGCGTGAAAAAAATGAAGATGCTTTTTTGATTGATGAAGACCAGGGCTTTTTTTTGGTATGCGATGGTATGGGAGGTCATCGGGGAGGACAAGTGGCTTCCCATATGGCTGTACAAACTATTAAGCAAAGTATGGATGGATTTTCGCCCGCTAATGCAAAACAGCGGTTAATTCACGCCATTGAAGAAGCCAATCGAGCGGTTCTGAAGGCCGGTCTTGAAAACGAAAACCTTTTTGAAATGGGAACCACCATTACTGCTGCCGTAATTAAGGGCTCTCAATTAATCGTAGCCAATGTTGGGGATAGCTCGGTTTTCCTCATTCGCAACGATACTATCCGTAAAATCACCCGGGACCATACGCTGGCAGAAGAAATGTTGGCTAATGGAATATTGGAACCCGGTGAAATGAGAAGTAGCGCCTACAATCATATATTGACCAGGGCGTTGGGAATAGATGAAGAGGTAGAAATAGATATTTTTATAGAAGACATAATGCCTGGTGACATTATACTGATGTGTAGTGATGGGTTAACTGATATGCTAATTCCAGAAGAAATTCTAAATATAATAAAAGGACATGACAGTGACCTGGAAATGGCCGGTCGTCAATTGCTCGGCGAAGCACTGCAAAAAGGCGGTTTTGATAATATAACCATTATATTGTTAGGCTTCAATTAGGAGGTAAACATAGTTGGCAGGGATGGTTTTAGGCGATCGCTACGAGTTAATAGAAAAAATAGGTGAGGGCGGTATGTCCATTGTCTATAAAGCCCGTTGCCGCATTCTCGATCGAATTGTCGCTGTTAAAGTATTAAAAGAAGAATTCGCCCAGGATGATAGCTTTGTGCAAAGGTTTAAGACTGAAGCCCTGGCCGCCGCCAGTCTTTCTCATCCTAATTTAGTCAATATTTATGATGTTGGCCAGCAGGATGAGTGTTACTACATCGTTATGGAATATGTTCAGGGACAGACGCTTAAAGAATTAATCGAGCGGGAAGCTCCTTTGCCAATTGAAAAAGCGATAGATATAGCTATCATGATCTGCGATGGCTTACATCATGCTCATGAAAAAGGTATTATTCACCGGGATATAAAACCCCAAAATGTTTTAATAACTGAGTTTGGCATTGTTAAAGTGGCTGACTTTGGTATTGCCCAGGCTATTACCAAAAAAACTATCACCTTTGGCGGGAACGTGGTAGGATCGGTACACTATATATCGCCAGAACAAGCCAAGGGAGAACCTTTAACCCGAGCCACTGATATATACTCGGTGGGGTGTGTACTGTATGAGATGGTCACTGGCCAAATACCTTATGACGCTGACAGTCCTATTACTGTAGCTCTGAAACATATACATGATGATATTCCACCCATTAGAGCCGTTAATTCTGAAGTGCCAGTGAGCTTAGAAGGAATTATTATAAAAGCCATGGAGAAACTGCCCCAGCATCGTTTTTCAACGGCAGAAGAATTGCGCAATGCACTGCTTAATGTCCATAGCCAGTATTTTTCCAACTATACCAGCCAGCATAAGAATGGCAAAACCCTGATCATGGCTCCGGTATCAGAAGGGAGAGAGGGAGAGGTGGCCAAGAGAAGACTGCGTCCGGCAGCCGCTATTGCTATATTGGCAGTAGTGGGGTTGTTTTTAGGAGTGTTGTACCAGCTGAGCGGCAGTTTTTTTGGCGAAGAAGTTGAGGTGCCGGATATAGTAGGGATGAGCTTAAAGGAAGCCGATCAGGAATTATCCAAGGTGGGCTTAAAGCTTGATGTATTGTCCGAACAGTACCATGATGAAGTGGAGAAAGACCATATAATATCCCAAAGGTATGTGAAAGGGTTCAAGGTAAAAAAGGGCAGGAAAATAGGAGTTGTAGTAAGTTTAGGCATTAAAATGCAAGAGGTGCCCAATGTAGTAGGTATGGACAAAAGTGCGGCTGAGGTAGAACTTCGTAATTATGGATTCAGTATTGGTCAAACCGATAATATTCATGATGAAAAGTATGAAGAAAATCAGGTTATATCTCAAAATCCCCGAGCTGGTACCAAAGCTAAGCCGGGGGAGCATGTTGATCTTATGATAAGTAAAGGACCTGCTCCCCAGCGTATACCAATGCCCAACTTAATTGGCATGAACCTGGAGGAAGCACTTAAAACACTAAAAGACAACAATTTAGAGGTAGGAGAGGTATCCAAGAAGGAAAGCGATGCTTATTATGTAGATCAGGTTATAGATCAGGATACAAAAGCTCAAGTGCTGGTAGACGAGAAAACCGCTGTTAATCTGGTGGTCAGTTTAGGGCCAGGGCCAGCAGCTCAAATTCAAAGCATCGAGTTGCTACTGCCAGAAGAACAGGACTTTTATAAAGTAGTGATAAAAGTAAAAGATGTTCGCGGGCAGCGTGAGGTATATGATCAAATGCATGGTGGCGGTGATAGAGTAATAGTAGGGGTAAGCTATTTTGGCGCTGCTCAGGCTGATATATACCTGAATGGACAGCATTACCGTACCGTTAATATATGATGAGGAGGTTTATATGACCGACAACCAATCCGTCGGGCTGGTTCTTAAAAACTATAGTGGATTTTATTATGTTCAGACCAGGGATGGTCGTATTTACGAATGTAAAACTCGTGGCAAGCTTAAACAACAGGTGGTAAGCGGGGACTGGGTTACCTTTACCCGTTTGGATAATGGACGGGGAATTCTAGAAAACATTCATCCCCGAGCCAATCTGTTATATAGACCTAAAATAGCTAACGTTACTATGGTCCTGATCGTGATGGCAGTTGACAAACCCGCTCCTAGTCTTTCTTTATTGGATCGATTGCTATTACTGGCGGGAATACAGAAAATTATTCCGTGCATTTTATTAAACAAATGCGATCTTAAACCAGATGAGAAAGCGATTTGGCTCCAAGAGTACTATCCTCAGGCTGGTTATAAGGTGCTGAGGATATCGGCTAAACATCGTAAGAATTTAGAGGCAATACGTCAATTGTTGCAAGGGCAGATTGCTGTTCTGGCTGGTCCCAGCGGGGTAGGTAAAAGCAGTCTTATAAACTCATTGACTGATAATCAATTATTAAAAACTCAAGAAGTGAGCAGTAAAATTGGCAGAGGGAAGCATACCACCCGGCATGTGGAACTTTTTTCGATAGATGACAAGGGCTGGATAGCTGATACTCCCGGTTTTAGTGTTTTAGATCTTCCCGACATGAAAAGCACCCAGTTATCTGACTATTATCCCGATTTTACAGAGCTTGGCCAAGAGTGCAAGTTTAGAAATTGCCTACATCATCGAGAAAAAGAATGTGGAGTCAAAGCAGCGGTTGACAGTGGCAAAATACCTGAATTCCGCTATCATAATTACTTGCGTCTTTTAGAAGAAATCATGGAAAAGGAGAAATGCTACCGATGATTTTACTGGCCCCGTCCATTCTGTCTGCCAATTTCGCCCGCCTGGGAGAAGATGTATCCAAAGTTGAAAAGGCCGGTGCTGACTGGCTGCATATAGATGTGATGGATGGTCATTTTGTACCTAATATTACCATTGGCCCTCAGGTAGTTGCCGACTTAAGGCCATCTAGTAAATTGATATTTGATGTGCATCTTATGATTGAAAAACCAGATTCACATATACCAGCCTTTGCCGAAGCCGGAGCTGACTTTATAACCGTACATGTTGAAACCTGCCCGCATCTGAACAGAACCATTAACCTTATCCGCGAATGCGGATGTAAAGCGGGCATTGCCCTCAATCCTGCTACTCCGGTGGTTCTAATAGAGCCTAGTCTGGAGGATATTGATTTAGTATTGGTTATGAGTGTTAACCCTGGATTTGGAGGGCAACAATTTATTCCTGGAGCACTAAGTAAGATTAGTAAAGTGAATAGTTTAGCCAGCCAATTAGATAGAGAAATATATATTCAAGTTGATGGGGGGATCAATCCCGAAACAGGCCGCCGGGTAGTGGAGGCTGGAGCTAATGTACTGGTAGCGGGATCTTACATTTTTCACTCCGAAGATCCAGCCCAAGCCATTACAGCCCTTAAACAGACGGCTGTGTATTGACCATCTTATCAAGTAAGTGTACTATATAGGCAATCAAATGAATTAAATATACGTTATTTCTTCGGGGATGGGTGGAATTCCCTATCGGCGGTATAGCCCGCAAGCCGTAAGGCAGGATCCGGTGCAACTCCGGAGCCGACAGTGACAGTCTGGATGGGAGAAGAAATCTAATGTGGTGTGCTTTTATAATCACATCATATTACTTGTGTTCGCATAAACTCCGAAGAATGATGGCGGGGTTTTTTTTATACCCTTTAACCGATGACAGAAGTGATCTTTCGTGTCATTGCTGTGAAAACGGAGGATTCCATACGTGTCATTGGCCGTTCCGGCACTCCTGATGCTCCCTTCGGTCGTGGCCAAAGTTGCGAGCCCCGAAGGGGGGAGTACCCTTAGGGTGCAAAGACACATAAGTAAACCGCACTAGTGTTTTTTGATATGAGGTGAAAATATTGGTAACCAGCACCCCCGACGAACAGTACATGCAAAGAGCCTTAGATTTAGCCGCCCTGGCCTTAGGCCGTACCAGTCCCAATCCGGTAGTAGGTGCGGTAATAGTTAAGGATGGAGTTGTAGTCGGTGAAGGTTATCACCAGAAAGCTGGTACCCCACATGCAGAAATACATGCCCTGCACCAGGCAGGTGACAATGCCCGGGGGGCAGATATATACGTTACCTTAGAACCCTGCAGCCATTACGGGAAAACCCCGCCCTGTGTTAACGCTTTAATTGAAGCGGGTATAAAAAGAGTGGTAGTAGCGGTCCTTGATCCGAACCCGCTGGTATCCGGAAAGGGTATTGACATATTAAAACAAGCCGGACTCCAAACGCAGGTGGGAGTTTTGGAGCAAGCAGCTCGCCGGCTAAATGAAGCCTTTTTTAAGTATATAATCACCCAGCGGCCTTGGTTAGCCTTAAAAACGGCCATGACTATGGATGGTAAAATAGCTACTTGTCAGGGGAACTCAAGATGGATTACCGGTCCAGAAGCCAGACGGTATGTACATAGCCTTCGCAACCAGTACGATGCCTTAATGGTGGGTATTGGTACGGTATTGGCTGATGACCCGCTGCTAAACACTAGATTAGAGAACGAGGATTCCCGAGATCCGGTTCGCATAATTGTGGATGGTCAACTCTTGCTCCCCCTGGATAGTCAGATAGTAAAGACGGGCCATAAGCAGTGCACGCTAGTTTATACTTCTCATACAGCAGATAAGAGCCGGGAAGCTGCTCTTAAACAAAAGGGAATAGAAGTAATCCGCTTAGATGGCAGTTCCGATGCTCTTGACCTTGAACAGTTAGTGGATGATCTGGGCAGACGTGAAATAATTAGTGTGCTGGTGGAAGGAGGAGCGGGGTTAAATGCCTCACTACTGGAACAATGTTTGGTGGACAAGGTATATTGGTTTATAGCCCCCAAAATGGTGGGTGGTGTTAAAGCCCCAGGACCGATTGCCGGTGACGGTGTACCTACCATGGATGAAGCTTTAGTTTTACATGACATGCAGGTACAGCAAATAGGAGCAGATATATTGATTGAAGCCTATACAAGGTGGTGAAGTATTTGTTTACAGGCATTATCGAAGAAATCGGCTATGTAAAAAGAATTAACCAGCAGTCTCGTTCAGCCCAAATTGAGATAAAGGCAGATAAAGTGTTGGGAGATGTTGCTGTAGGTGACAGTATAGCGGTTAACGGGGTTTGCTTAACAGTAGTAGCCTTTGATTCTCAGCACTTTACAGCAGATGTCATGCCGGAAACTGTCAGCAAAACAAATTTGCGGGAATTAAAACCAGGCAGTCCGGTTAACCTGGAACGAGCCCTGAAGCTGGGGGGAAGATTGGGGGGACATATAGTACAAGGCCATGTTGATGCAGTAGGCACAATTGTGGAAAAGCAAATATTAGAGATTGCGATCATTTACCGCATTGCAACTGAACCTGAGTTGCTCCAGTACGTAGTTCCCAAAGGATCGGTAGCCATAGATGGTATCAGTTTAACCGTGGTGGACGTATTTCAGGATAGCTTTACCGTTTCCTTGATTCCCCATACAGCTCATGAGACAGTTTTGGGAGAAAAAAAACCTGGTGACCGGGTTAACCTGGAAAGCGATATAATTGGCAGGTATGTTAAACACTTAATGAATAGAAACCATGGAGAGGAACGGCAGGCCTTAAATCTATCTTTCCTGGCTGAACACGGATTCATTTAATGAAAAGGAGGATGGGAAGAATGTTTAACAGCATAGAAGAAGCAATAGAAGATATTAGGGAAGGCAAAATGCTGATTGTAGTCGATGATGAAGACCGTGAAAATGAAGGTGACCTGGTGGTAGCAGCCGAGAAAGCTAGTCCGGAAGTAATAAACTTCATGGCCACCCATGCCAAAGGCTTGATCTGCGTGCCTATGTTAGGCGAACGGCTGGACGAATTGGAAATACAGCCTATGGTGGTTGAAAATACAGATAATCACGAAACTGCTTTTACGGTGTCAGTGGATTATAAGACTACAACCACTGGTATATCAGCTTATGAACGGGCTGCCACTATTGCCGGTCTAATCTCCCCCGAGGCTAAACCTTCTGACTTTAGAAAACCAGGACATATTTTCCCTCTGCGCTATAAAGAAGGAGGGGTCTTGAGAAGAGCTGGTCATACTGAGGGCTCTATTGATCTAGCCCGTCTAGCCGGATTATATCCTGCCGCGGTGATTTGCGAAATAATGAGTGATGACGGCACCATGGCGCGAGTTCCAGAATTAATGGAATTTGCCAGTAAACACCAGATAAAAATCGTAACCATTGCCGATTTAATTGAATACCGGCGCCGGACGGAAAAACTGGTCAAACGAGTAGCTGACACCAGATTACCTACTGAATACGGTGATTTCACAGCCATTGCCTATGAGTCCGTATTAGATGGCAAAGGGCATTTGGCTTTGGTCAAAGGTGAATGGGATAAAGATGAACCTATCTTAGTCCGGGTACATTCCGAATGTCTTACTGGTGATGTGTTTGGCTCTAACCGCTGTGACTGCGGTGAGCAATTAGCCACTGCTTTAACAATGATTGAGAAGGCTGGCAAAGGCATATTGCTGTATATGCGCCAAGAGGGCCGCGGCATTGGGTTGGTAAACAAAATCCGAGCTTATCACCTGCAAGATCATGGTCGAGACACGGTTGAAGCTAATTTGGAATTAGGTTTTCCAGAAGATTTACGTGATTATGGAATCGGTGCCCAGATATTAGTAGATCTAGGTGTTCGTAAAATGCGTCTCATGACCAACAATCCTAAGAAAATTAAAGGTCTGGAAGGATATAATCTGGAAGTGGTCGAACGTGTTCCCATAGAAATTCCTAGCAAAGATGAGAATCGCTACTATTTACAGACTAAGAAAGATAAGATGGGTCACATGTTGGCCGGACTATAAAAATAAGGAGCATTCCTGTAATGCTTAAGAACGGTCTTTGAAAAAAGAGACGCCCATCAATACAATTAAATTGTGCTGATCCGCGA
>CZCA01006716.1_pt1 | contig 10535 bp, 10 predicted proteins | sample 591981 | NCBI WGS metagenome assembly CZCA01 (sample SAMEA3556810, study PRJEB10932) | anaerobic digester metagenome
TTCTATTTTAAAGGATTTTTTTCAAATATGCTCTACTTTTTTAAATTTTTTAAATTTTTTAGTAGGCTCTATTTTTTCTTACCCCAACATTTATTATAGAGCCTATTTGTAGCGTTTATTTACTAATCATATTATTTAGCAAAAAACCTTTATTTACGACAAATTCTTTGTGGTTTTTCCTACTTTGACCATTTGTATTGACAAATCATTAAAATGAGTTAAAATAAGGTAGTATGAAAAAATATAAAGTATTTTATAGGATGGTGAAATGGTATTGGTTTCAATTTTTAATGAACATCGCCATTTTGGCAGGCAAACGTTACTGCTTGCAAAAAATGAGTTAATAAAGACATATAAGGGTGCGGTCATAGGACCACTATGGGCTATTGTAAAACCTATGTTTACATTATTCGTTTATTGGTTTGCTTTTACCGTAGGTATCAAAAATATGAGTTCCGTGTCTGCTACTATTCATGGTGAGGTGTTGCAATTTCCAACCTTCATTTTTATGTTAGTAGGTTTTATCCCATGGTTTTTTATAAATGACAGTATCTTGTTTGGTGCTAAATCAATTAGAGTTAACCGGCAGTTCGTTACAAAGGTTTCTTTTCCTGTTTCAACAATTATGACATATACTATTTTATCTAAACTATTTGTCCATGTATTTTTGGCTGGATTAATGTACATTATTGTTTTGTTTTATAACGGTGGACCTAGCATATACAATATTCAATTTCTGTTCTATTGTCCACTAATGTTTCTGTTCTTCTTGTTTTTGTCATGGTCAACTGCACCTATGAGTGCATTTAGTGTTGACTTTGAAAACGTGATTGTATCTGTTATGGCTGGTATTTTCTGGCTGTCTGGTATTATATATAACTCTTACGATGTAGGCAGCAAGGTAAGCGAAGACCTAACCTGGCTGCGTCAGGCTATGCTGTTTAATCCAATTAACTTCTTTGCTAATGGGTACAGAAATGCTTTTCTGTATGACAGATGGTTCTTTGAGTATCCAGCAGAGCTGATAATTTTCCTGATAGAGTTTGCTATAGTATTCGTATTGGGCATTTATAACTATAAAAGGCTACGCACTAGATTGGCAGATGTTTTATAAAATTAATTATACTTGGGTATAATTCTATTATCCGAAAGGAAGTTTTGTATGTCAGATAATGCACCAATTATTTCTTTTAAAAATGTTTCAAAGGAATATACTTTATATAAGAACGAAAAAGAACGGTTCAGGGCATTGTTTATCAGACCCAAAAACGCAAAAAAACATTTAGCGTTAAACGGTGTAGACCTTCAAATAAACAAGGGCGAATCTGTTGGTATTATCGGTGATAATGGTGCGGGTAAATCCACCTTGTTAAAGATGATTACTGGGGTTACGTTCCCTTCTGTTGGTGATGTTAGCGTTCAGGGAAAGGTGGCTGCCTTGTTAGAGCTGACAGCTGGATTTTCCTTGGAGATGTCAGGCAGAGAGAACATCTATTTAAAGGGTTATATTTTGGGCTTAAAGGATGACTATATTAAAACTATTGAAGAAGATATAATTGATTTTGCAGAGCTGGGTGATTATATTGATCAACCGGTTAGAACCTATTCCAGTGGTATGAAAATGCGATTAGGCTTTGCAATTAACGTTAATATTGAACCTGATATTCTTGTTATTGATGAGGCGTTAAGCGTAGGAGATGCCACATTTAAAAGGAAATGTAAAAATAAAATTGCAGAAATTATACAAAAAGGAACAACAGTTCTGTTTGTCAGCCATTCTATTGACAGCGTCAAGGAGATGTGTCCACGTGCTGTATATCTAAAAAAAGGACAGGTGGTTTTTGACGGCGACGTGGAAGAGGCGGCTAAAATCTACAAAGAAAATAAGAATACACCAAAGAAAAAGTAATCAAAATACAGGAAGGTTGATGTACACATGGTATCCGCAGTTATTTTTGCCGGCGGTGTGGGAGCCAGAATGAAGTCAGTTGAAATACCTAAGCAGTTTTTAGAGGTTGACGGTAAGCCTATCATCATTAGAACCTTGGAAAATTTCCAAAACCATGGCGAGGTCGACAATATAGTAATATCCTGTTTGGAAAGCTGGATAGACAAGCTGCGGGGGCTTGTTAATAAATATAATATTACAAAGGTTAGGTCTATTGTGCCAGGTGGTACAAATGGACATGGCTCAATACACAACGGCTTAGTAGAGGTAAACAGGGAAGCTTTACCTGATGATATCGTCCTAATATGTGATGGTGTTCGACCATTATTATCAAATGACCTTATTTCAAATTGTATAAAAACTGCTAAGGCACATGAAACAGCGGTGCCTGTAACACCTAGTATTGATTCTGTGTTAGAAAGTCAGGATGGTGAAACCTGTAACCATAGCCTGCCTCGTGGTGAAATGTTTATTACACAGGCACCACAGGGATACACTATGCGTAAAATTATGTGGGCACATGACGAGGCTGCCCGTCGTGGTATTACTAATCCTATTTCCAGCAGTGAGTTATTAATTGAACTAGGTGAAAAGGTAAATATTTTTATAGGTGACAGAGATAATATTAAGGTTACAACTCCTGAGGATTTACGTTTTTTGCGTGCATATTATTATTACGGCAGATACAGACATTTTGCAAAAGAGGAACTAGAATATGGATTACAGTATTGATAATCAGGTTGACCGTATAATATATAATGATTTGCTGTCTGTTGCTAATGCAGATTTACCATGGTCACAACTACAGAATAAAACTATTTTCATAACAGGCGCAGGTGGATTTATTGGCTATTACCTAACCATGGCAATGTTAATAAGAAACGATATTTACGGTGATAACATTAAGGTGTTGGCACTTGTAAGAAATCGTGAAAAAGCTGAAAAACGTTTTGGTGACGTTCTGCTTCGCAATGATATAGAGATTTTGGTACAGGATGTTTGTGATAATATTGAAACAGAAGAAAAAGCAGATTATGTTATTCACGCTGCCAGCCAAGCCAGTGCCTACTTCTTTGAAAACGATCCAGTAGGTACAATAGATGCTAATCTAACAGGTACCTACAAGGTGCTGGAATATGCTAAAAAATGTGATGCCGTATCAACGCTGTTTGTGTCCAGCTTAAAGGTTTATGGTGCTGTGCATACAGGCAACGAGTTTATTTCCGAAACAGATATTGGATATATTGATCAGGTATCATATAAAAATTGCTATGCACAGGGCAAACGTGCATCTGAAACCCTGTGTGCATCTTTTCATAAGCAGTATGATATGCCTATAAAGATTGCTCGTCCTAGCTATATTTATGGACCATCCAGCTTGAACGATGACAGGGTTTGGGCACAGTTTATTGCGAATGTTGTTAGAAATGAGAATATTTTATTAAAGAGCAATGGTGGTGCATATCGCTCATTTTGTTATGTTACAGATACAGCTGTGGCCTTGCTTACAATACTATTAAAGGGTAAGGATGTTTATCCCTACAATATAGCTAATAAGGACAGTGACGTTACCATTAGAAGATTTGCAAAGGCGGCCGTAGATGCCTTTCCTCAACGTGGGCTTACCTTGTCATTTGCTAACAAAGAGGATGAAAAAGAACCACAGCGTTCACCTATGGAGGCAACACCGGAGATTTTAGATAATACTCGGTTATTATCCATTGGTTGGACGCCAAAGGTAAACCTTGTAGATGGTATAAAAAAATCGGTTGCCATAGTAGAAATTCAAAACAAATGAGATACAGAGGTTACTTATGAAGCTTAAAGATGTTTTAAATGAATATGAGCTTGACTGGGCAACTTTTGTGTCTAGGCAAAAGGATTATCCCTTTGAAAAGCTAAAGAATAAAACTATTTTTGTTGCAGGCGGGCAGGGCTTTTTAGCAAAAGCAGTTGTATATTTTTTGCTCTCGCTCAACGATGAACACAATTTAAATATTTCTGTTTCACTGGTTTCGTCAGATTCAAAGATACTTACAGGATTTTTCCCAACGCTTATGAAGCGGGACGACTTTAAATTTTATACAACAGAAATGCTTACTGATGTAAATAATTTATATGCTGATTTCTTCATATATTCAGGCTGCTGTAATAAAAGATTATACAGGACACCTGAATTTTTTATGGAGGAAATACAAAGTGAAAAAGGGCTGCTAAATATTGCGGCTCATATAAAAACAGGTAAGTTTTTATTATTGTCCGACTATCGTATTTATGGTAAGGTTGACAGGGGAGTTATGCAGTCAGAGTATGAAAATGGTCATGTAGATTTTTCATCTCGTGTAGGCTTTGAGCCTGAGCTGCTACAGACGTTGGAGTCCTTACCAGCAATCTATGGTAAGCAGTATGGCTTTGACTATACTATTATTCGCACAGGTATTGCTTTAGGTGCAGGTGCAGAGTTTGATGATAGTATTTTTACAGATATGCTTAAGGCTGTAGCAAAAGGTGAGACATATACCATTGTTAATTCTACACACAAATATTCTTTTGTTTACATTCATGATATTATAAAGGCTCTGTTTTTTTCCATGACCACACTGGACAGCAATACTGTTTACAATGTTGTTGGTAAGGATTGTACCTTGTCTACCTGTATGATGACTGCTATAATACATGACTTGTACCCTGAGGATACAAAAATAACTCTAAGTGACAGCACAAAGGATCCTTGCTATGGTGTTGCCATGAATAACCAAAAGATAACGTGTATGGGTTGTGAGCCAGAGGTTACTATGGCTGATGCTATACAGCTGATTGTGCAATACAATCGAAATAAAGAGGAAACTTTTTTGTTTCAAGACAATTATCAAGGCAAGCTTGAAACAATACATAATATATTACTTGGCTATTTGTTAGAGGTTGACCGCATCTGCAAAAAGCATAATATTAGGTATTTCCTAGCCGGTGGAACGCTGTTAGGTGCTGTGCGTCATCACGGCTTTATTCCTTGGGATGATGATGCTGATGTAATGATGCTCCGTGAGGATTATGAAAAATTTTTGGAGGTTGCCAGCTCAGAGCTGCCAAACAACATTTTTGTCCAAACCCCTAAGTCTGAAAGCTTGAACCATTGTGTCTTTACAAAGCTGCGCATAAACGACACTATGTTTTCTACCGCCTTTACCAGCCGTCATTTAAAAATGCACAATGGCATATTTTTTGATGTTCTTTCTCATGACCAAACTGCTAACTCTAAGCTGGGCAGGAAAATTCATTTACAGCTAACGCTGCTTACACGCTCACTGGTATTTAACAAGTGGTATGGCAGAAGGGTTGATAACGGACACAAGGTTCAATCAGCTGTTGCTAACATGCTAAAGGTAATATTTCCAATGAAATTTTTAGATTGGTGTCAGTACAAGTGTCTTAGATGGTTTGAAAATAAGCCGGATGCTAAATATTTGTATGACGGTATGGGCAGAAATGTGTATAAGGGTGACTTCTTAAAATCATATTTAGATGAAGTAATTTATTGGGATTTTGAGGGCTACCGCTTCCCCATACCTAAGGAATATGACAGCTATTTGCGATACCTGTATGGAGATTACAGAGAAATGATTTCTCCATGGGATAGGCAGACAAGTCATTCTATTGTCATTATGGATTTAGGGCAGTACGGAAGCTATAATGTTCCTGCTAAATACAAAAAGAATGGTGCTATATTAAATGATAGCAATGTCATAGATGAAGCATAATTTATCTAAGGAATGTAACCTATGGACGGTGCCATGCCGGAAACGACCATAGGTTACACTATATGGGTATGACAAATATTTTCGCCTGAATTATAGCGATGGCGTTGTGTGCTTTTTGTTGCAGAAATATATAATGTGATCTGCCATTCATTTTATCATATAGAAATATTAAAAAAATATTGACTTTTGAACTGGTAAGTAGTATAATAATAAACTGTTAGCACAGTGCTTATGTGTGAGCTAATTTGGGTAAATTCGAGTAATAACTCGTTTTTATAAATTGTGGATTATGACCTAATAGGTATCCACCTTGGATTTAATTTCTTTACCATGTAAAAACACAAAGAATACAAATGCAGGTATGGCGGAATTGGCAGACGCGTATGGTTCAGGTCCATATGTAAGCAATTACATGCAGGTTCAAGTCCTGTTACCTGCACCAACAGAGGATACATTCCCAGTGTATTCTCTAACAAATGGGAGCATAGCTCAGCTGGGAGAGCATCTGCCTTACAAGCAGAGGGTCACAGGTTCGAGCCCTGTTGTTCCCACCAAAAAGAGTTAAATTTAGCAGAGATGTTAAGTTTAACTCTTTTTTTTGGCTCTATGTCAATAGTTGGGGTAAATCCAATAAAATAAGGCTCTATGTCAATAGTTGGGGTAACCCAATAAAATAGGAAGTAAAACAAGCGATGGCGTTAAGCTGTCGCTTGTTTATGTATGTGTGATTTTTGATAAGAAAACATATGTAAGATACGATTACGAAAACGATTAAAATTATGATAACCGTATGCATTTCTTTTAAGAACCTTGATTTTGTTGTTACAGCCTTCTGTAAAGCCATTTGTAACGAGGAATATAAAAAATGTGTTTTATCAAAGCTTTTAAAAGAAATTTGATATGTCAAACATAATAAGACCTAAAAATTTACTAAATAATACTAATTATAATGTCATATATTTATATATAATAAAAAGTATCTTGTATAAATATCATAAAAAAATTAAAAAACCGTTGACTATTTTGTGTAAATGGTATATACTTTAGAAAACAGCAAAAAAGGCTTAAAAAATATAAAAAAACACAGTAAAACTAGTAAAATTGTTTAAAGAAGGACAACCTTATGGATAAATTTACTGAAAATATGGATTTTGAGCAAAGGCAAACCCAAAAAGTTAATAAAATTAGTCAGAAGGTACGTTTGAAATCCACATTAGTGTTGTTAGTTATCGCAATATTAGCAGTGATAACAGCTACCTTAGCTTGGTTTACTATATCTAGCTTGGTGGGACTGGACAATATGCAAATGTCCATTGGGACTGGTGTAGGGTTGTATGTATCTACATCAGACCATGGAACGGACTTGGATAGCTACTCACATACTATTACTAATGAAATGGTAAATGCACAGCTTGCAAGCTATAATACAAGGCTGTCTGATTTTTCCTTAATGCCCTTAACATCATCTGATGGTTTATCCTTTGCTAATCAAGCAGGTAACAAACAGGCTGAAAACAAAAACAGTTTTTTAGAAATGGAATTTTATTTTATTGCTACAGATGATATGTGGGTGCACCTAACATCTGACAATACAGGGGTTGATAAGGATGACGGTACAAGGGTTTCCACTACCAGCACAGGAACACAGTCTGAGGTTGTAAGGTGTATGCGTGTTAGCTTTAAAAGTGATTCAGACTCCGCCGTAATATATGAACCAAACAAGGCTGCTGGTATAGCAGGGCAAACAACATTTGATTTACCAGCCGCTGGTTCTATGGTTTATAATAACGATAATCGAATATTTCATTTATACGCAATGACACCAACAAAGGTAAAAATTAGAATATGGTTAGAGGGAGAAGACCCACAATGTACGGATAACGTACAAAAGGCAAATATTGCCGTTCAGCTTTGCTTTATAGGCACAAACGAAAACAACGAATTATTAAGCTAACAGCTAATAATACATAATAGGCAAGGGGGAGATAAAAATGTTTAACAAAAAGCAAAATAAGGCTGAAACATTTACTCCTGCTGACCTTGAAAGGTTTAATGATAAATATAATAATATTTATACTAGAACAGGTGCAAGAAGCTCTGCGCTGGAAATTTCAAAAACTCAGAAATGGAAACGACGAGGGTTATTTACTTTAATAGCGTGCTTAGCAACGCTTTTAATACTATACATAATTTCTATGATACTTACACAGTGGGGCGATCTGGTAGTAAGTGTTGACAGCGGTGCTTCAGCACAGGGCCTGCAAATTAGTGATACCGCTGATTTTGATAATATCACAACTGTTCTTAGCGCTGACAATGTAACAGACGTTACTAATATTACATATAGCTGGCTGCCGGCAGATTTAGAAGCAACTGATGGCTCACATAACGGCAGTAATTATTTGGCGTATACACTATATGTTAAAAATGCTGGTAAGGAGAATATAGATTACAAAGGGCAGCTGAATATTAATGGTGTTGCCAAAAATATGGACGAGGCTGTAAGGGTTATGGTTTACAAAAATGGAGAGCCATTTATTTATGCAAAAAATCAGTATGGTACAGACCAACCAGAGCCAGACACAACAGCCTTTGTAAGCGATACGACAGTAATGGAAACACAAACCAAGGAAATGCAGCCCAACGATGTAGATAAATATACAATAGTCGCGTGGGTTGAAGGCAATGATCCAGAATGTGTTGATGAAATAATGGGAGGATATATGAGAATGACACTGCTTTTCTCGTTAGCCGACAAAGAATTGTAGTGCATACCGTATTCGAAAATTTACTAATCAGCCATTGGATATATATTAACAATATCCTAAAAGATGCGGGATAAAATTTAAAGGAGGCAAATTTATTATGAAAACTCAAAAATCAGCAACATTTAGAAAGAGTGCGTTATTCTCATCAGTGGCAATGCTACTTGTAGCGACGGTTGCCCTAGGTACAGCTACCTATGCATGGTTCTCACAAAACACAACAGCAACAGCAAGTGGTATTAATGTATCATCTACTTCAGCAGAGGGCTTGTATATTTCTGAAACAGATTCTAACTATTCAGGAAGCGTTACATGGACAGATACAGCTGTTTTTGCTCCTGCCTCATCTGCATTTGCTAATCTAACGGCACCGGTGTTCTACTCAACAACAACTGAAAATGCTGACGGTACAGCTGATGTTGCCGCTGGTGCAGCTGCAGTAAACGCTACCGATAGCGGAACAAATTATTATCTTGCTAAGGATTTGTATGTAAAAGCTGCTAACGATACAACCAAAAATCTTAAAGTTGCAGTAACAGTAGCAGGAACTGCTTCAAACTATGCCCGTGTAGCTATAGTTGATGTTGATACAGCAGATACGGGAATGAAGGGTATTGTATCTGGCGAAGCAGAAACATATAAGGCTATTGCAAGCGCAACCGCTTCAAGCATAACATACAGTGAAGATATGAACGCAACAACAAGCATTACTGACGCACTTGTAACTGGAATGGGTACAACACCACATCATTACAAGGTTTATGTATGGTTTGAGGGTTGTGACAGTCAATGTACAACATCTAATTCAGGAAAAGGTTTAGATGTTTCATTACAATTTACATTGGCAGAATAATCAGAAAATTATAATTTAAAACACAGGAGACGCTCGTATGAAAAAGATATTTTCAAAAGCATTACATATTTTGGTTGATATTTTAATAGTGATTGTACTGATTATTTCCACAGCTGTGGTTGTTATGTCGGTATCATCAAAAAGTACGGGCGTCCCTAGCTTGTTTGGTTATTCCCCCCTAAGTGTGCAGTCTAATTCAATGGTTCCCACCTTTCAGGCGGGTGATATGATTATTGGAAAAATAAGTGATGAAAACACCCAGTACAATGTCGGCGATGTTGTTACCTTTGGTGTAACAATACAGGGCGTTAACACCTACAATACTCATAGAATACACGAAATAACACAGATAAACGGCGAAACCTGTTATGTTACAAAGGGCGATAATAACGTTCTTGTTGATGATGGGTACAGAACAAGGTCTAGCATCGTTGCGGTGTATACAGGTGACTGTATTCAGGGTGGTGGCAGTGTAATGGATTTCTTTGGCAGTCAGCTGGGATTCTTTCTGTGCATACTGTTACCAATGATTTTGTTCTTTTTGTTCCAATTATACCGTGTTATTCGTAACCTGATTGCTTATAACAAGGCAAAGGCTTTTGAAGAGGGACAAGCAGCAGCACAGACCACTGCTAATCTTTCTGATGAGGAAAAGAAAAGAGTTGCCGAAGAATATTTGGCTAGTTTAAATGTCAGCGGTGACAGTCAGAATAAAAACGGAACAACAAGGGGAAGTGATGTTTCTGACAGTAACACCAAAGAGTAATAAAAGTATAACAGCAATATTTCTTTTTGGTACGAAAATACCTGAAAGAAATATTGTGTTATATTTTACAGAAGTGTTTTTTAAGACACATAACAGTATTTTGTGAGGAGTTGAGACAGTGGATACAATATTTAAGTTCTTGTTTGAATTTTTAGGCCAATTTTTTGGTTCATTGTGGTCTATAATTGTTGCTTTGTTCAGCGGTATTGGTGAGGCTTTTAATTTTGGAAAATATGTTGAAATTATTCAAAATTACACCACAGAGCTTGGCGGTATGTCTTGGGTTGTAGCAATAGTAGCAATTTTAATTTTGGCAGCTGTTTTGGCTTTAATTGTATTTTTAATTGTTATGTCTGTTAAAAAATCCTTCCGATTTAGAAAAAAGGCTAAGGATACAAGGGATTTAGTGCAAGAGGTGACATCCCTAAACAGAGAGGTTATGCGG
>CZCA01005211.1_pt1 | contig 10521 bp, 8 predicted proteins | sample 591981 | NCBI WGS metagenome assembly CZCA01 (sample SAMEA3556810, study PRJEB10932) | anaerobic digester metagenome
CACCTGTGTGCCGCAGCCCCAGCGGGTGATTCGGTCGGCTGAATATCATTGCTAATCAGGACGGATTTTGGCAGAAGTACAGAATTAAGGGCGCATTTGATGAGAATGTAAATATCATTATAGGAAAAAATGGGACGGGAAAGACGACGTTCATGAACATTCTCCACGCCGTTTTGGCTGTGGATGTTGCGGAGCTTTTCGATAACGATTTTTCAAAAGTTGTCCTAAAGTTAGTCAATGGATTAAAGGTAAAAACGATTAAGGCAGAAAAGTTCGACGATGCTGATAATCCATTTCCTATTGTTATATACAGCATTTCAAATCGAAAATTTACGGTCCCCATTTTCGCTAACGAAGACAGTAGGGGGTTTTCGTATTCATTGAGAAGGCGAGCGTCCGAAGAGGCTAGGAAGGTTAAAGCAGAGCTTGAAGAACTAGTCTCGCTGGCCTCTCTTTCAGTCTATAGAATTGGATCTGATGTTGATCCAGATTCACGAGAGCGACCCGGAAAGAGGCCTCTTTCGCCAGTTGACGTTAGGCTCACAGCGTTGATGCAGCGCCTCACGCACTATCAGTTGGAGCTATCGACAGAGGAGAGAAGGATCTCGTCCAGGCTGCAGCGTGACGTGCTGGTTTCCCTTCTGTACCAGAAAGGTGCCGCAAGTGAGCCGAAGCTGTCCTTCAGTTTTGATGAGGCGCTGGAAAGAAAAAATCTCGTTTCTGCTTATAAGCAGCTTGGAGTGACAGGTTCTGATATAACAAAAAGAATTCAAGAGCATACTACTGCAATTAATGAGGCCACGGGGAGGGTTAATGCTGTCTTAAATAGTTCGTCGGCTGACTATAAGGATATTGATTTGGCTCCGCTTGAAGCTTATCAAAGGACGAGAAATGTAATTGACTTGTCGCTTGATGCTTCGAGAAGAATTGATCGTGTTTACGAACAGATTAAGACTTTCCTGGATATTCTTCATGACTTTATTCCTGATAAGAACTTCTCGTTGAAGTCAGGAGATCTCAGTGTTGATGGTAATTCCGATGTTACGATCCAGCGGCTTTCATCGGGTGAGAAGCAATTGCTTATTCTTTTTATTGAGGCGCTGCTGCAAAGAAAGAAGCCATATATATTTATGGCTGATGAGCCAGAGTTATCGCTGCATATATCTTGGCAGAGAAAAATCCTTCCTGCTATAAGAAGAATTAACGAAAATGCTCAGATTATCGTAGCTACTCATTCCCCGGAGGTGGCCTCCAATTTTCCTGAAAAAATATTGGATATGGAAGATCTTCGCAATGGGTGATTTTGCGTATTCTTCTGGCGCGCTCAATGTTTTAGAGAGGTTTCATCGTGTAGATGTTGTTGTGCACGTTGAAGGCGAGGATGATGTTGTTTTCTGGTCTCAGATATTTGAGTTATTTTCAGAACTGAAGGCAGAATTTATCTCGGTTGGAAGTTGTTCTGAGTTGGATCGACGAATCGCTCTGATTGAAAGTGGAGCAATGCGCGGTATTGCCGCCCGTGATTGCGATTATCTGAGAATCCGTGAGGCTCTCTCTTGCCATCCAAGAGTTCTCTATACGTATGGATATTCTATTGAGAACACTCTTTACTGTCTGACGTCTATCAAGTCCATGCTGCGCGTGGCTTGTAAAAGCCATGTTGATATGACGGAGGAGTGTATGGAGTGGATTTTTTGTTTTTCGTCAGAGTTTTTCGAGATTTTTAAGCTGGATGTTGCGAGTGAACTTGGGGCCTGTGGGTTGGCGGTGCTAGGGGATAACTGTTCTCGGTATATGGAGAGCGAGTCGTCACCTAAGCCTAGTCCAGAAAAAATAAAATCGAAAAGGCTCGATGTGGCTTTGAGAATTCCGGAGGCTGTAGTGAGAGCGGTTGATGAGCTAGTCGTTAGAGAGGAGGTGACGCTTCCTCGTTGGTTGCGCGGACATTTCCTTGCATCGGGTGTACAGAAATTTATTAGCCAAAGAGCAAGGCGGCTAGGGCGCAAGGCTAGTGTTGCGCATGAGCATCTTTTTGCGCAGGCTGTTCTCTGTTTGGAAAGTATCTTGAAGGGCGACGCTGAACAGCGGGAGTACTATCGTTCCGGCGTCAAGCTTGCGACTGAGAATGTGTGAGTTTGGATGTATCGGTTTCGGATTCGGTGAGCCGACTGGGCGTAATTTTCGGGGTGAGATGATAGAAGGCTGAGACTGATGTGTTGTAATTTTGGGCAGTGTGTGGCGCTCGATACTAATTGAGCCGCTTCGCCAAGTCCTCCGCCTTCGGATGGTAGTACCTCATCAGCATCCGCGGATCCTTGTGCCCCGTGATCTTCGTCAGCTCGTGCATCGGGAAAATCGATGCCAGGCGCGAGGTCGCCTCGTGCCGAAGATCATGGAACCGCAGGTCGGTCAGAAAGCGCTCGTCCGGTCGCTGCTGTGCTTCGCGGCACTCCTCGACGTAGAGCTGCCGCGCCCGCGCAACAGCGCGCTCGAACGCCCGCGTGACTGCGTCGCTGCGGATGCTGAACACTCGCCCCGTTACCCTGGCGTCTCGATCGGCGCGCTTGTCGCGCAGGGTTTGCAGCGTGGTTACCGCCTTGGTCGATAGGGGTACGTCGCGGGCGCTGCCGTTCTTGGTTGCCGGCAGGTGGGCGACGCGACGCTTAAGGTCGATGTGTTCCCAGCGCAGGTCGACGATCTCGCCCCGGCGCATTGCCGTCTCTACGGCCAGCCAGAGGATCGAGGGGAGGAGCGTGGAGCCGGTGGCGGCGACGATGCGCTCGAGCTCACCTTCGTCGGCGCCGCGTCCTTGGTCTGCTTCGTCAGACGATTCGCCGGTCGTTTGTTCGACCTCGGCGATACGACGCGTACGCGCGTTGTTGGCTTGCGGCTTGCGCACCAGCTCGACCGGGTTTGACAGGCTCTCCATGCCCCATTCTTTGCGCGCGATGCTGAACAGATGGGACAACACCGCCAGCCGGCGCAGGACGGTGGCCGGTTTGTAGAGCTTGAGCCACTCGTCCCGCGCGGCGGCGACGTCGGTGCTGCGGATGGAGGCGAGGGCGCGCTTGGCGAGCTTAAGCGCGCGCCAGGTGCGGATGACGGAGCGTTCCGGCTCGGCGCCCTTCTTGCCGGGGAGGATCTCGTTCTCATAGCGGTCGAGCGCTTCTTCCAGCGTGGTGTCCTCGGCCTCGCCCCGGCTGATCCACACGCCGCGGGCCATCTCGGACTCGGTCATCGCCGCCCAGGCGTCGGCTTCGGCCTTGGTGGTGAAGGTCTTGTTCTGCGGTGGGTAGCCCTTGCGGCGGATCTGGACGGCCCACTGGTAGGGGCCGCGCTTGCGTATGGTTGCCATGCGTCAGTGTGACTTTCGAACTGAGTGTGGCAGGATTGTGGCAAATATGCGCCTATGACGCCAAGGGTCAATATATAAAAGGTGGTGTTTTTGGATTCGCAATGCAGAGGTCGGGAGTTCGATCCTCCTTCGGTCCACCACTTTCCAAAGGCCAGACATTGCTCTGGCCTTTTTCGTGTCTGCCCGAAACCCCAGTGTTGGCGCGGGTTTCGCGTTTCGTGCGAAAAGGCCGCCCCATCCCGGCGCCCTCGTTTTCGGGGGGTTCTCGCCCTCTGTGCTCTCTGGTCTCTGTTCCTGCGAAAACCGGCTTTCGCACGACCTCCAGTATTCATGCGGGTTCTAGCGCCCGAGTATGAATCTACAACCGGTAGGCGGAGGCGACAGATCAGCGCGTGAGTGAGTCAGCGCGGTGCAGGCTCGGCTACGAAGGCGCCCGAGTCGAAACCCCGGAAGAACGCGCGCGCCGCGCTTTCGGACTTCGCTCGCAGCCAGTCACCCCAAGCCTCGTCGGGCAGAATCACAACCGAGCGCTTCTCGTCCCCCGGCTTGTGGAATCGCTGCATGAGGGGATGGCCATCGGCGTTGATCGTCAGCATGGTCATCGACCAGTGGGCCTCCCCGGCTTCGTCCTCCTTGCGCTCCCACAGCCCGGCAATCCCCATCGGCTTGCCGTCTGCACGTTTGATCGCCCATCGCACCGATTTCCCGGTTTCGTAGCAGGGCTCAAAGAGCACCTCGGCCGGGATGATGCAAAGCTGTCCGTGCTGCCATGCGTGGCGAAAGGAGGGTTTCTCGCCGAGCGTCTCCGAGCGTGCGTTGTACGTCGAGCGGATNNAGATCTACACTATCCTCTTCGTCGGCAGCGTCAGATGTGTATAAGAGACAGGGATAGGCCTCTGCGTAGCCGAAGCCCGGTGGTGGCAGCGGCAGCGCAGAGAGCGCTTCACGTGAGGCAGGGCGGTAGTTTGCGCACATGGAGTGACGGTGCGGGTAGTGTTCTGAGAGCTGTGCAAGAGCCCGGACGGGCCTGCAGAAAGGAGTGGTCATGGTAAGAGGTTGATTGTGCAGATCGACCTTGACCCCTGAGGAGGGCAAACCATGGCCCCAAGCAAAAGTAATACGGTGTCGTTGTCGGCGAAAGAGCTGGTGGCGATCGGCCCGCGGCAGGCTGCGCTCGCCGCTGCATCGACACCGTCCCGGCGACTCGCGATCACGCCGTCACCGCGCGCCCTCCCCATGGAAATGCACGCGCAGCGACAGCACGCTGGCCGCAGCGCTCGGCATCTTCGCTGCGCTCAGGAGTGCGCGCCCTTTGTCGCGTCGCAGACTCACCGGACGCAATCCAGCGGCAATCGCCTCGTCCACCTTCGCGCCGCCACCCGCGCTGAACCATTCGGCCGCGTGACGGTTGGCGGCCAGGTGCGCCGGGTCGGGGCGGAACACCAGCAGCACCTTGTCGAGCATGGCCTCGTTCTTCAGGAGGTCGTACTCCCATTTCACCCCCGGCGAGTCGCTCGCCACCAGCACGATGGCCTGGGCCGAGCGCGCGGCGGCGGCCAGGGTATGCTGCCAGTCCGCGTGGTCGGCGTAATGGCGCTGCGCGCCGAACGGCGTGCGCTTGTCGCCCGGTCGGCCGAGCGCGATCACCGGGCCGAACTGTGCGAGCTCATCGACCAGCGCCTCGTCCAGATTCTGGCGGAAGGACCATAGATCCAGCCAGCGCGCGGGCAGGTCCCATGGGCGGCGCGGGAAGGTGCATTGGTCGTCGTCGAAGCCGCGCAGGAACAGGATCGGGCGATCGGATCCGGAGGCCTCGGCCGGGCGCCACATCTCGCGTGCGCTCAGGCGTTTGCCGGCGTGGAACAGCCCATGTCCGATCAGGATGACGACGGCGCCGAGGACGGGCCAGGCGCGGGCGAGCACGCCGCCCGTGTATACGACGAAGCGCGCGAGGAACAGCGCCCAGAACGCGGGCATTTTCAGCGCGCCGAGCCGCCACGCTGACGAAGGCAGGCCCGATGCGGCAGCCATGCGGACCCAGAAGCCCGTGTCCCGGTGCGCGCCGAACAGGAGCTCCCGTGGACGGTCACTGGCCAGAACGAGTCGCAGGTTCACGAAACGGGCCAGCGCAAGGCCGATGAAGGCCAGGGCGCCCACGAGGGCCAGGGTGCCGAGCAGCTCCGCCACATCGCGGTCGCCCTGCGTCCAGAGCCATCCGATCCCGGCCAGCGTTGCTGCGGCGAGCACGCCGGCGAGGCTCAGGAAGACGGGCCGCGCAATGCGGCGGTCGGTGCCCGCCAGCAGGCCGGACCCGAGCACCAGCACCAGATAGACGAAGACGCCCACGATCATCACCGGTTCGTCGCCGAACTCGTCGATCAGCGTCGATGTGAGGTAGCCGAGCAGTCCGCCCAGGAGCTGCCAGACGACCGCACCGACGACGCATCCGCTGACCAGCGCCAGCAGCCGGAAGCGGTCCTGGCGGTCCAGCCAGTCCCAGAAGGCGAAGCCGAGTGGCGCGAGGGCGAGCAGGGCGCCGACCGCGTAGTGCCAGTCCTCGAGCAGCGGCTCGCCGCCGAAGCTCGCTGATGCCTGCTCGACGAAGCGATGCGCGCCGTACACCTCGAAGAGCTGCCAGAGCACCACGAAGGGCGCGGCGGCGACCAGGAAGGAGCGCCAGGTCGCCGAGCGGTCGACCTGCTCGACGATCTCCGCAAGGGGCGACACGTCGATCAGCGCGATGGCCTCCGCCGGCGCGGGGGCGCTCGCGGCCGGACCGCCGCCCGGCGACGCGAGCGGCGCCAGCTCGCGACTCATCGCAAGAAAAGCGCCGCAGAAGGCGAAGGGGAAGCTGACGAGGCCGATGGTCGCGAGTGGGCCGGCGGCTCCGCCTCCCAGCCCTGCCGGTGCAATCATCGCGGCGAGCAGCCACACGCACATCAGCAAGGGGGGCACGAAGGCCAGGCTGTGCGCGCGCCAGCAGATGCCCGCGGCAAACGAGATCGCTGCCACCAGCCACAGCGCGGACCCATGGGACGGTGCCGTGAAACCCGTCAGCAGGGGCGTGATGAGCAGGACTGCGATCCAGGCCAGCGCGAGCTGCGTGATCGCCGCGGCAGCCGGCAGGCCACGGCCGCCGGGCGCGATGAACACCCGGAACGCCCGGCCGGCGGGGATTGCCGCGAGGCTCCCGAGCAGGCCATCCCAGGCAAGGCGTGGCCATTCCGCCGCGGTGATCATGGGCTCGAGCGAGGTGCCGATCGCGAGGGCGAACAGACGGTCGATGATGAGACCGGCGACGAGCAGGGCGGCGACGACGATTGGACGACAACACCCCAGCAGCACGAGGCCGAAGCAGACGATCGGAACGAGGGTGGCGAGGCTGAAGGTGCCGTAACGAATGACCGCGGCACCCAGGCTGACCGAGCCTGTGCTCGCCAGTCCCGCCAGCACCAGCGCCGCGCCCAGGATTGCCGCTGCGCCGACGGTTTGCCGAGGGCGCCCCGGCCACACCGCGGCTGCCAGCGCCTCCCAGCGGATGGCCGGGAGCAGGATGAGGGCGGCCGGAATCGCGAGGAGATTGAGCCGGACCTCGCCCGGTGGCGAGACCACCCGCCAGGGCACAAGGTCGAGGGCGGCGACCACGAGCAGGCAGAAACCGACGGTCACCGGAAAGACGGTATCGCCCCGCAGCCAGCGCCTCGGCGGTGGCAGGGCAAAGCGCCGGTCGACCGCAGCGGCGATGATCAGAGATAGCAGCAATGTCGCGTTCGAGACCCCGAAGCGGAGTCCGATTCCGGCATCCAGCGTGAGTCCGAGCGAGGGAAGAAGCGCGAGCGGCCACCACGCGCGCAGCACGCCGATCCCGTGCCACGCGGCCAACCAGCCTGCCAGCACGGGCAGGAACCAGGTGAGGTCCAGGCTGACCTGCAGCGCCTCGGTGAACCGGGCCGAGAAGGCGCCGGTCATCAGGAAGCCGATGCCCAGAACGTGGCGCCCGGAAGGCGTGGAAGGAGAATCGTGTGCGCGTGCCGGCATCTTGCGACCCCCTCACGACCGGTTGCCCAGCGCGAATGGCGGGCCCGGCCCCGCCTCGAACGCCTGGCCTGATTTCACATTCCACTATAGGCCGGCAAGGACCGGCGGCAAGGCTCAGCGTGTTCGGGCAAGAATCTGCTTGAGCCAAACGCCAATGTCGGCGATCTCCGCCATGCACACCGAGTGGGGCATGGGGTAGGTCCGCCATTCCGGCTCGAGGCCGAGCGTCTGCAGCAATCCCAGTGCCTGCTCCCCGAGTTCGAGCGCCACCACGTCGTCGTCCGTCCCGTGCGCCGCAAAGACCGGCAGCCGGCGATTCGCCTCGGCGAGCTCGTCGGTGATCAGTCCGGCGCTCGGGATGTAGGTGGACAGCGCGATGACGCCCGCGAGCGGCGCCGGGTGGGTGAGCGCGCTCAGGTAGGCGACCGCGCCGCCCTGCGAGAAGCCGGCGAGGATGATGCGCTCGCTCGGGACGCCGCGCGCGGCTTCGCGGTCGATCAGGTCGCGGACGAGGGCGCGCGACTCGAGCAGGCCGGTTTCGTCGACCTCGCGCGCGCCGGGGGCGAGCGAGATGATGTCGTACCAGGCGCGCATCACGTAGCCGCCGTTACAGGTCACGGGCCGGAAAGGCGCGTGCGGGAAGATGAAGCGCACCGCCAGCCCTGCGGGGAGGTCGAGCTCGGGGACGATCGGCGCGAAGTCGCTGCCATCGGCGCCCAGCCCGTGCATCCAGATGACGGACCACTCGGGATTGGGGCCGGTCTCGATCTCGATGGGCGGCGTGTCGGGGGAAAAGGCGGCGTGAGCGGTCATCTTGGTCGTCGCGGAGGGTGGGTGGCGGAGCGGCTCGGGTTTTGTCCCCAGCAGGTGGGGACAGGGGTGTGGGCGAACCTGTGGATAAGGCGTGCGACCCCGCGTTGTACCCGGGGTTCTGGGAGGTGCTGAATCTTGAGGCAGGATCGGGCGGGATGCCACCAGTCACGAAGCCATGATGCTTCCCCGCCACGACGCTCCCGATCGCGGCAAATGACCAGGGACAATGAAGCGTGCGCGCAAGGATGCGGGGCGTCGCCCGACGGGCGGATTCAGCGTGACGGGGCCGTGAGCGCGCGGTCGAGCGCTTCGAGGCGCTGTGGCGTGCCGACGTCGATCCAGCGGCCGGTGTGAAGGGCACCAGTGACCCGACCGCTTGCCATGGATGCGCGCAGCAGCGGGGCAAGTTTTGCGGGCGTACCGTCGGGAAGGCTGGCGAACAGCGTGGGGTGGTAGGCGCCCAGCCCCGAGAAGGTCAGCCGGTGGGCGCCTTGCGGGTGTACCTTGCCGTCGGACGCGAGCTGGAAGTCGCCCTCGGGGTGATGATCCGGGTTGTCGACCAGCAGCAGATGCGCGACCGCGCCGTCAGCGCGCAGGGTGGAAGCTGCGACGCGCAGCGCTGCAAAGTCCGCGTCACAGAAGACGTCGCCGTTCACGACGACAAAGGGTGCGTCGCCGAGCAGCGGCAGCGCGTGGCGGATGCCACCCGCGGTCTCCAGCGCGATGGCCTCGGGCGACCACGCAATGCGCACGCCGAAGGCCGAGCCGTCGCCGAGCGCGTCCTCGAGCCGGTGGCCGAGATGGGCGTGGTTGATCACCAGCTCGCTGAAGCCTGCGGCGCGCAGGCGCTCGATGTGCCAGACGATCAAGGGTTTGCCCCCGACCGGCAATAGCGGCTTGGGGGTGTGGTCGGTGAGCGGGCGCATGCGCTCGCCGCGGCCGGCGGCGAGGATCATCGCTTTCATCATGGTCAGAAGGTGTAGCCGACCTGCACGTCCTCGGGCTCGAGGCGGTCAAGGAGCTTGAGGAGCGGGCCGAGGTCGCGCCAGCGCTTGCACGCACGGCGCAGGTAGTCCATCACCAGCGGCATGTCGGCGAGGTAGCCGTCCTTGCCGTCGCGGTGGTACAGGCGGGCGAAGATGCCGAGCACCTTGATGTGGCGCTGCACGCCCATCCACTCGAAGTCGCGGTGGAAGTCGGCGAACTCTGCGCGCACCGGCAGGCCGAGCTTCTTCGCGGTTTCCCAGTAGCGGATCAGCAGGTCGAGGATGAACTCCTCGTCCCAGCGGATGTAGGCGTCCTTGAACAGCGACACCAGGTCGTAGCTGATCGGGCCATAGACCGCGTCCTGGAAGTCGATGATGCCGGGATTGGCGCCGAGCCCGCTGGCGGGCTCGAGCAGCATCAGGTTGCGCGAGTGGTAGTCGCGATGCACGAAGACCTGCGGCTCGGCTAGATTGACCGCGAGGATCCGGTCGAATGCGGCGTTCAGGGTCGCGGTCTCGGCGTCGCTCAGCGCGACACCCTTGTGGCGGGCGATGTACCACTCGGGGAAGAGCTGCAGCTCGCGCAGCAGCAGTGCGCGGTCGTACTCGGGCAGCACGCCGGGGCGGCTGGCGCACTGGATGGCGGCGAGCGAACCGAGCGCGTCGGCGTAAAGACCGTGTGCGCGCTGCACGTCGGGCGTCTGTCCGTCGGCGGGCTGGAGCGCGGCGAGGTAGGTCGTCGAGCCGAGATCCGACAGCAGCAGGAAGCCCTGGCTCAGGTCCTGCGCGAGCACTTCGGGCACATGGGCGCCGGCGGCGCGGAAGAGCTCCGCCACGTGCAGCCAGGGGCGGACGTCTTCCTTCTCGGGCGGGGCGTCCATGACGATGCGCGAGGGGCTGCCGTCGGCGAAGCTGGCCCGAAAATAGCGCCGGAAGCTGGCGTCGGCCGAGGCCGGGGCGAGTTCGAAGGGCTGGCCGGGCAGGGTGGCGGTGAGCCAGGTCCTGAGTTGTTCGAGGCGATGCAAACCGGTTCTCCGCGGGCGTTCGTGTAGAATTCGCGAGTTTATCAACACGGTGGTCCGGGTGTGCAGCCGAGCATGCCGGATGACCGCAAAGGCTTGATCCGCATGGCTCCCCGTATGGCTCCGAATACGCGCATCCGACTGATTCCGCTGCTGCTGCTCTGCATGTCGGGGGCGAGTCTGGCCGAGTCCCTGCCGCCGCTGAAGGTGTCTCCCGACCTCCTGCGCGGCGGGCGCGTGGCGCCAGTGCCGGCGCCTGCGCCGAGCGTGACCCCACAGACGGCCGCGCCGGTCCTCGAGCGGGCGC
>CZCA01001925.1_pt1 | contig 10502 bp, 10 predicted proteins | sample 591981 | NCBI WGS metagenome assembly CZCA01 (sample SAMEA3556810, study PRJEB10932) | anaerobic digester metagenome
AAACTCCAAGAGGCGGAAAGCCAAGCCAGCCTCGCGCCAACCCAGGCCAGACTTCAGGTAGAGCAGGCAAGAGTCAGCCTTCTGAACGCAGAAGCCAAGTTGGCCCAGCTTAAGGAGGGCGCAAAGTCTCAAGATATAGACCAGGCCAAGACACAAGTCAGACAAGCGCAGCTTAGCTGTGAAAATGCAGAAAGCGAATACAATCGTCACAAAACCCTATTTGAGCAAGGAGCGATAACCCGTCAGCAATTTGAAAGCACAGAAAGCAAATACCTGACCTCAGTTGAATCTCTTAAAGCTGCCGAGCAGAAGCTGGATCTTCTGCTGGCAGACCCTGATCCGGTGGAGCTGGCAGCGGCTGAAGCGTCAGTAGCCCAGGCCGGAACAAACCTCCGCGTAGCAGAGACAAACGAGGCATCCCTCAATACTCGGCAGCAGCTCCTCACAGCCCAGGCACAGGTAGCTCAAGCAAGAAACTCTGTCAGCTCAGCAGAACGCAACGTGAGTCTTGCGAACGTCGTATCGCCTATAGACGGGACGGTAACCGAAGTCTCAGCTCAACCGGGACAGATGGCCGGGCAGTCTAACGCCCTTGCGGTCGTCACAGATCTGAAACACCTGAACATTTTGGCAAACGTTGATGAAACAGATGTCCACAGTGTCAAAACAGGACAAATGGCAGACGTTATGGTGGAGTCCAGTCCGGGAAAGGTGTTCAGAGGAGTTGTTGAAAGTGTCGCTGAACAGGGGAAAGTAATCAGCGGCGTAGTGTACTTTGAAGTGACGGTCAAAGTCACCGATGACAGCGGCGCTTTGAAATCAGGCATGACTGCAGATGTAGATATTATCGTTGATGAACGATCTAATGTGCTCGTCATTCCCAACACAGCGCTGGAAAGCTTCAGGGGTCTCGTCATGGCTCGCGTCCTTGACGAAAACAAGGAACCTTCCTTCAAACGAGTGGAACTCGGAATATCTGACGGGACGTTCACTGAAGTCATTTCCGGGCTCGAGGCAGGCGAAATGGTTGCAATACCCAGTTCCGGCACAGGCGCCGCAACCACTGTCCCTGCCCGCATCCGAGAAGGGGAGCGAAACCCAATGACGCAATTTATACCCGGCGGAGTTATGCCACGTCCGGCCGGGTCAGGCAGGAGCGGGTTCTCAGGTGGAAGGTAGACTTAAGAAGCAGCGTCTCAGTGGGGTGACTTAAACATGATTGAAGTGGATGGCTTAACGAAAATCTACAGAATCGGCGACATTGAGATTCCTGCCCTACGAGGAGTGTCTCTCCACATTAGTAAAGGTGAATTCGTTGCTGTCATGGGCCCTTCAGGATCAGGCAAGACCACCCTCATGAACGTATTGGGATGCCTCGATCAGCCAACTGAAGGCTCATACCTCCTGGACAGTATAGCAGTGAGCGAAATGGGCGACAGAGCCCTTGCCCGTATACGAAACCAACTGATTGGGTTTGTCTTTCAGACTTTCAACCTGCTGCCGAGGCTTAATGCAATTGCCAATGTGGAGCTGCCGTTAATATACAGAGGTGTGCCAAGGCGCCACAGAAGGTCTATTGCTGCAAGCACGCTGGAAGCAGTAGGGCTCGGTGACAGGCTCCTCCATAAACCTCAGGAGCTTTCAGGCGGTCAGCAACAACGAGTCGCCATAGCAAGAAGTCTCGTGACACACCCTAAGGTTATCCTTGCAGACGAGCCTACAGGTAATCTTGACACGAAAGCCGGCAGAGAAATAATGGCCATCTTTCAAGCACTGAATGACAGTGGAATTACTGTAGTCATAGTCACCCATAACGTTGATATTGCCAATTATGCTAAAAGAATTGTCAGATTCCTGGACGGACTCATTGTATCGGACGAAGCTGTATCTGTCAGGACAATAGCAGACAGAGACGAATCACTGGACAACCTAATTGCAGGTCTCCGAGAACAGGTCCCCGGAGAGGTGAAAGCAGGATGAATCTACTGGAATGCGTCAGTGTTGCACTGATAAGCGTTAGAAGCAATAAGATGCGGTCCGGCCTCACTATGTTAGGTGTAATCATAGGAGTTGCTGCAGTCGTTATTATGGTAGCAATCGGAGAAGGCGCCAATCTCCAGGTTTCATCGCAGATTCAGAGGCTCGGTTCTAACCTTCTCGTTGTCACCCCCGGTAGAATGAGAGAACCCGGTGTACGAACAATGGGCGCGTTCGGAAGCATGGATGTTCTCACCCTGGACGATGTAGAAGCCATCCGCGATGAATGTCCCTCTGTCCTCGCAGTTGCCCCGGAGATCTCAAGCCGTGTACAAGTGAAGTACGGGACAGGCAGTATGCAAACCCAGCTTGTCGCTACGACACCTGAGTATCTATCAGTAAGAGCCTTCAACGTTAGTGAGGGTATGTTTTTTTCCAATGTAGATGTACACTCCTCCGGCAAAGTAGCTGTTGTAGGCCAGGGTATTGTAGATGAGCTTTCGCCCGAGGAAAACCTAATAGGAAAAGAAATCAAAGTCGGTGAGACTCGTCTTTCGGTCATAGGCATCATGGAGACGAAAGGCCAAAGCGGGATGATGAATATAGATGATACCGTCTATGTTCCGATAACAACCGCCCAAAAGCGCATCCTCGGCACAAAGTACGTGCGGACAATATACGCCCAGGCACTCAATGCAAAATCCATGAGCTCGGCAAATGATGAGATAGTGTCGGTCTTAACTGCCCGACTGGGTAAGGCTGAAGCCTTTTCCATAAGCAACCAAGCTGATGTGTTAGAGGCAGCTCAAGATGTTACTCGCGTGTTCACGGTACTCCTTGCCGGAATTGCCGGTGTCTCACTTCTCGTCGGCGGGATCGGGGTTATGAACATAATGCTTGTTTCAGTAACGGAAAGAACAAGAGAAATCGGGCTGCGAAAATCTGTAGGCGCACGAATCATCGATATTCTACTGCAATTCCTCATCGAATCCATTGTTCTAAGCGTTGTAGGAGGAGCGATAGGAATCATCGTAGGAATTGCCGGTTCAAAGATCGCAGCCCGGGTTGCAGGATGGCCTAGCGCGATCTCTGCGGTTTCGGTGCTTATTCCTTTTGCCTTTGCCGTGGCTGTCGGGCTCTTTTTCGGTATATACCCGGCAAGCAGGGCGGCAAGGCTGAATCCTGTGGAGGCTTTGCGTTACGAGTGAGAAACGGTGCATCTTCATCAAAACGACACAGTTGTTCATTATGAGGAATACTGGGAATTGCACCTGCCTCATATCTTGATATTGTTGCTGGGCTCCACCCCAAAAGAGCAGCTATTCCCCTTTGCGAAAGACCATACTTCTTTCTGATCTTCGTAATTTCATCGACGTCTACTATCCCTTTCGCTTTGCGGTATTTAGAGTATGCCAAGGCTAGGTTTTCGCTATCTAGCGCCTCGTTAAATATATCTGTTCCACACATGCTGCAGATCAGCACATTTGCGTCAATTGTGACAGGCTCGCCTTTTACCGGGTAAGTTTCCTTCCGGTGTTCTCTCTTAACCTTCCTTTCAGTCTTACACCTAGGACAGTAGGCTCGCATATTCTAGTCCCCCCGTATACCATGGCGCTGTATGCGTAATACACTATCGGTACGGCAATCTGCACGGACCGTCAGACTCGTGAAATGAGATGCATACACAGCCACGGTTACTATCGTACTTAAGCTTAATGTAGACTTGATCTCCACCTATTTCCTTAATAAACTCCCAAATTACCCCATCGCCCGAATGGTCATCCAACGGACCTCTATCATAATGCTGATATGTCAAATCCAAGATTTCGTCCTTAGCAATATCAATTGTAATACCGAGCCTCGCCAGACTATTTAGAAACGTATTGGCTTTTGATTGGCTTTTTCAATGAAAATAGGGCCCCGAACGAACTCGGAACCCTACATAAGGCCAGCTAAACTATGGCGCGCCCGGAGGGATTTGAACCCCCGGCTTTCTGATCCGAAGTCAGACGCTCTATCCACTGAGCTACGGGCGCGCGTTACGATCACATTCTAAGTGGACTTTAACAATCCGTCAATGGGATACATTGCTATATATTTACTAATACTTCCTCTTGATTCCTCTTTCTGGATTGGATACCCGTTCTGGAGCGTCTGATTTGTCAAAATTGATGTTCCTAAGAGTCGGTTCACCCGGTATCATGGTTTCCAGTTCAACAACTAATTAGATAGTCTCTGCAAAACACCTTCGTAATGCTCTACAGATATCGCATTGGGTTCCCCCAAGCAGGATTCATTAGTCGTCTGGTTTGCACCAGAGTTTAATGCCTATCTGAGTTTAGACACCACCGAGACAGGTACGTCTCATAGCTATGAAAAGCCCTATTACATAAATGCAATAAGCCTGCTTTTGCAACCTTTGAAAAAGAGCTCATGCAGATGATCCTCACAAATTATACATAATTTCATGATAGAGCCACTAGAAAGAAGAGCCCATATACTCTATTACGAAAACACGAGTGCACACATGATCAGATTATGCATGCTCGTGTTGTGTATATATGGTTCTAGGGTGTTCGAACGTTTAGAAAAGCGGTATTGTGAAGCCTGTTATGGCGTTCACTCAAAAGGTTGCTAAACAGGGATCTTTATTACATATGGAATGCTCGACAATATCCAGAACAGGCGGGAAAAAATCACAGGAGGGCTATCTATGCGTATAGCGGTTATGATCATCTCGCTTGTGCTTATGATGATCATCGGATTTCAGTGGTTTGTAAGCTATGGGTTGGGATCTATGGTCAGTCACGAAAATACAGGATTGGAATCCTCTTTAAGTAAGCAGGTACAAGAGGGAGGCGTAGTCTGGATGATAATTGCAGCTTGGATCCAAGCAACCGCTACTATCCTTCTACTTGGGGTAACTAGGTGGTATGCCTGCTTAACCCGCATACTTACTCGCAGAACAATTCAACCGGCAGTTTTGATAATTTCGACTGAAGTATTTATTCGGGAGGCAAATTGGTTACCAGGTATTAGATTGGGGAACTACGGATCGGGTCCAGCAAGGAATATCCGTATTAGTGTCAAATGGAACGGCATAGACGTAGAAAAAGCAGGAACACTAGGCTTGTCGAGAACGGGCAAGCCTCAATGGGATGCTTTTGAACTGAAAGGTAAAGTCCGGTGGGCTCTGCCTCCCGGTCAGGAGGTAGTGTATTTTTTCTTCCAAGGGAAAATATCAGATTCTTGTCCCTCAAGTTGGGATAACACCCGAGTAGAGTGGATCATGTGCGACACCGTGCCGGAGACTCCTGTAATATGGGATATTGAGCCTGAGAGTGTCGAAATTCATTGTCTTGATATTGAGGGATGTTCCTATCAGAGTAGTAGTTAGCTGTGGCTGTATTCGAATCGCTCGACTGAGCGAAGGGAACGGACAGCCATGTAGCTAAATTAGCACTGTCTCAGCAGATGTAAGGCCAGCGACTCGATACGTCTCCAGGCCGTCGGCTCTTCTCATTTCGGAAGGCGATTGTGTAGACAGGGTGGCAGACAAGGGAATTGACTTTGATCCATGGCGCTAAATTTGCTGAGACGGCTTAGGGGTCAGGCTCGATGGTGCCTGAAGGAATAACAATTTCATATCGTGGAGTAACCCAGTTCGCTTTCTGGTTTATGACATATAGCTCAAATCCTGGCAGTAGATTGTAGCCTATCTTCCCGATCGTTCGGAATCCGTACTCCGCCTCCTTCACGAAAACCTCAAGCAGAACCATACTCTTGAATCGCTCCGACGTGTGCACACTCCAATTCTCGCAAATGTCCTTTGTAGTAGGCATTATTAGGCGGCGCCGAACGCCTGCTGAAGTCGTAAGAACCTCTTGGAGGGCGGATTCGCCAAACTCCTGTGTCTTGTTAACTGCAACAAGGCATAGATAACGCTGTCCGTCACCGGCAAATCTAACAAGGGAACTGTCCTCAATTCTAACATAGGCTTGTTCACCTGGAATACAGCCACCCACAAGAAGAACTGCTCCCACCAGACATATCACGATACTCACTCGGACGCGACAGGTCTTCATTTGCTTCCTTCCTTTCACCTGTTGCCGTGCTTAGCCACTGAGGTCCTGCGGAATTCCCCTGGACCGACTGATCTGAGATGCATTGATAGCTATCGTTTCTGGCAACCTTCAATGCATATAGCCCGCGTTGCCAGCACTTCGGCAAAGAATGGCAATTTCCTGCCTGCAAAGCGAAACGACGGGATCCTAACTCGTAAGACGACTAGGAATGAGGTGCCCTATGTCAAGTCACGATCAAACATCAGTTACTGGCCTGCTGATGCTTAGTTATCTCCTGCGGATTCTCTATCCCTCACATATTACTTATAGTCTCGTGCTATAGCCTCAAGAGCATGGGCAGTAATCTTGATTCGTTGGATAAACAGCTCAAGGCTGAAGTTCTCATTAAGACCGTGGTTGCTCTCGTCGTAATAGACATAGGACATAGAAACAGTGAGCATACTCAGACCAAACATCTTGGTAAAGGCATACTTGTGGCTAATTGCGACTGGAAATGAAACCACCATCGGATCAGTGTCCCACGCTTCTGCCACTGCGCCGACAATGGTCCTGGAACGGGCAATGACAAGTCAGTGTACGAAGGATATATCTTCCCATGCTTAGTGCCTTTGACTTCTTGAGGAGTGTCAATTCAGCGAGAACGGTTTGGGAACAAAATGCATCATGCTATGAGGTCCGTAGGTGCTGGTTCTGTTCTGTTCACGTGTTCCATGTTACAAACATGAGAGAATACTCCTTATACCCCCAATTAACCCAAGTATTACCCTTCCTGGAAGCAACATCCTTGGACTAGAGCGAAGTATTTCTCTGTTACATGAAAAGACATAAGGCTGAAGGTGATCAGACCATGAGTCCAAAATCCAAGCTGATCTCAAATCAGTTTGAGTTGCCTGAAATTGAATTCACTATAAGCATAGACTACTTAAGAAAAAGGCAGAGAGCACACAAAGGTTCATCCTTAATTGATATGCCCAAAGATTACTGTTGTATTGATATCGAAACAACAGATTTCCTCCATTTCTAAGAAACATTATGGCGAAGGTATGCCTAAGGTCATAGGGTGATATTGTATCGTCCAGATTCTTCCTCCTGATACACTTCTTGAATTCATGACCCCATGTACTAGGAGTCATTTCCCTCCCATCTTTTGAGCAGAATATTGGCACATTATCTCCCCATAGTGGATGCCTTGCTGATATGACTTTCTTGATAGCATTCACAGCAGGACTTGATACAGCCAAAATCCTTGTAATTTAGGAAAGCTTCCACTGCACCGCTTTTGGGCTTTCTCATACTACACAAGGTTGCCCACCTGGCAGGCCATCCCCGGTTCACCTTCACTGCGTTCCGTGCTCCCCCTTCGACTTCCTTCAGACCCCGCTGTCACCGGCGACGCCCTTGCCTAATCACGACAGCGGGCGATAACGTGAACAGTATCTGCCGTAAGGTGCATGAAAAAGCCAAAGACCTACTGACCGGCTGGAAACATTGAGCCAAGTAAAGGGAGAAGCATCGAGCGGATTGACGGTGCGGTGGTGACCGTCATGGCGTTGGATCTAGGGATTCGCCGCAGCGGCGATATGGGTGCGAGCATCCATGACGGACGTAGGCTATTGATCCTATAAGCATTTTAGCTAAACGATTGCATTCCGCAATACAACCGGGCATAATAGTATTAGATGGAGGTGCTCGTTGTGGCAAGAACATCAAACATATTTGCCCGTGTTGAGCCGGAACTCAAAGAACAGGCAGAGCTTGTTTTAGAGAAACTTGGTATCCCGATGTCAAATGCAATCAGACTTTTCCTTAGGCAGGTCGTGCTTCAGCGAGGTATTCCCTTTGAATTGAAGCTCCCACAGAGTAAACCCCTGTCAATGGGTACGCTTACCGAGGAGCAATTCAATGCTGAGATCGAAAAAGGTCTGGCTGATCTAATCACCGGAAAAGTCATCTCTGCGGAAAACGTTGCCGACAGAATGTGCCAGGACTATAGAATATGAGCGAATGGACGGTTGTTTACACCGAGCGAGCCGAGGGCGATTTACGCAGCATATTCGAATACATCGCATTCTCCTTGCTTGAGCCGGAAATCGCAAAGAATCAATTACGGCGGATCGTGGACGCGGTCGCGAAATTAAATGAAATGCCGCTGCGGTACCGTCTTTACGAAAAAGAGCCGTGGCATAGCAAAGGCTTGTGTATTTTGCCAATAGACAATTATTTGATATTTTATCTACCTGTGAAAGCAAAAATGACGGTCGCGGTTATTCGCATTATGTACGGCGGACGTGATATTGAAAAACAGCTGTGATCCGTTTGCTTACCTTTTGATTGTCCTTGAACTTAAAACGATGATAGCCTATAATTATGAAGAACGAAAATACCTATCTTTAGGTTTAATTGCGAGAATTTGTTGGTGTGCAAAGATAGTAAAAAATACAGTAAAAAGGAAAAAAGTATTCAGGAGGGGATCTATTGTAAATCTTTGATGACATCAAACATATGAGCGCTTCAGTTATACGAAATTGGTGTACCCCATCGGTTGTTATTTCCCCACTTGGGTTGCCTCTGAGGATCATCCCACTACTGAAGCTTCGGTTGAAGCTTACAAGGGAATGCACGGCAATCCCATTGTATGTAAGTAGATGTCTTCCACAAATAGCGTTTCAATAATGGGACGTTATGGGATACCGCGTACTGGCTTCGGCCCCGGCAAAAAAGCTCAAGCCCACGGTCCTAACGAAACAACTTGGAAGGCAGACTCGACTAAATGTGCTGCTGCTTATGCTGCAATACCCACCTTGTATTATGAACAAAATATGGCCTTGAAAACCGAAAATATTAGTAAAGGAGAATGGTAATGGTATTGAATGATTACATAAAAAAGCTGGAGCAACTTGATTTTGAAAAACTGTACAATAGTGATTTCTTCCTAACTTGGGAGAAAACCGGAGACGAATTAGACGCGGTTTTCACTGTAGCAGATGCTTTGCGCCATTTAAGAGAAAACAATATTTCCACTAAAATATTTGACAGTGGCTTAGGAATATCTATATTCCGTGATTTTTCCACCCGTACGCGTTTTAGTTTTGCGTCTGCATGTAATATGTTAGGCCTTGAAGTACAGGATTTAGATGAAGGAAAGTCTCAGATTGCACATGGTGAAACGGTGAGAGAAACTGCAAATATGATTTCGTTCATGGCAGATATTATAGGCATTCGGGACGATATGTATATCGGAAAAGGCAATACTTATATGCGTGAAGTATCAGAAGCTGTGCAACAAGGACATAAAGAAGGGATATTAGAGCAAAGACCTACCCTGGTAAATTTACAGTGTGATATTGACCATCCCACTCAGATTATGGCAGATATGTTGCATGTTATACACTATTTTGGTGGTATGGAGAATTTGAAGGGAAAGAAACTGGCGATGACTTGGGCATATTCACCTTCTTACGGTAAACCTCTTTCCGTTCCGCAAGGTGTTATAGGTTTGATGACTAGAATGGGCATGGAAGTAGCATTGGCCCATCCGGAAGGTTACGAAGTAATGAGTGAAGTCGAAGATATTGCCATCAAGAATGCTAAGGAATCGGGTGGGAAATTCATAAAGACTAATAGTATGGCAGAGGCATTTGCAGATGCTGATATTGTGTATCCAAAAAGCTGGGCACCCTTCTTAGCTATGAAAAAACGGACTGAACTTTATGAAGAAAATGATTTTGATGGAATAGATGCTCTGGAAAAAGAGCTTTTGACCCAAAATGCCAGCCATAAAGATTGGGAATGCACAGAGGAATTGATGAGGACTACAAAAAACGGTAAAGCACTCTATTTGCATTGCTTGCCAGCGGATATTTCCGGTGTGAGCTGTAAAGAAGGCGAAGTCGAAGCTTCTGTGTTTGATCGATATAGGATTCCCTTATATAAACAGGCAAGTTTCAAACCTTATATTATTGCAGCCATGATGTTCTTAAGTAAAGTAAAAGATCCTCAAGATTTGTTAAGAAAACTTGAAAAAAGAGGCCAGCTTAGATTCCTAGTGTGATTCTTCGGGCGAGACTGTCAATCCTGTGGGGTTAACGAGAAAATAATGGCGGAGAGAGGGGGGATTCGAATCCCCCCTCTCTCCGCTTAAGTTAATTTATTTGTTTCCGCCAAAGCGAAACCCGTTCCCAAGTTTCACCTTAGCACTTCACAATACGGCATATCCAATGCAGGAAGGCAAGACCTTCGATGCAATTCGTTTCAATGATGGGAAGTACGTCGGCCGCCACTTTAGGCGGCCTTCCCAGAACGAGGTCCATCGCAAAGAGTCTCGATCGGATCACCGCTCACGGCACAGGAACCTCAATATACAACGATAACCTACCTCACCGAAGTAGATGTAAGAGTCTATGCATAGGATGGCATCGAAGAACCCATCCACGAAAGGCA
>CZCA01002335.1_pt1 | contig 10477 bp, 18 predicted proteins | sample 591981 | NCBI WGS metagenome assembly CZCA01 (sample SAMEA3556810, study PRJEB10932) | anaerobic digester metagenome
CGCCGACCTCGTAAAACGGTGGAACGCACGATAAGTGCCAACAACGATTACGCTTACGCTGCTTAAATAAAGTAGCCGTCCAATCCGGACTTCTCCTGGGAGACCGGTGCGGGCGTCAAATAAGCCAGGATGCTCTCAGTCCAATTCTCGGAGGATTTGAGCTAAGATTATCGAGATAGCCCTGAGGGAACTCGCGTAGGAGAGCCTCCAAGGCGAAGCTAAAACCCTACGCTACGCTCGTAGAAGCTCTTCGAGTTGCCTTTTCGGACGCGGGTTCGATTCCCGCCGCCTCCACCATTAAAATCCACAATCTTTAAGATTAGGTCAATGTGATCTTCGTAGACAGTGACTCGTTCAACGTAATTCGGAATGGCACGTTTGCAGGCGTTTAGGTCATTATGGAAAATCGCCTGCTTGTCTTTTTCCACATAGTTACGAATCATATCTTCAGTAAGCTCAATGCTGCCGCGGCGCTCTAGGTCCTCTATGGAAGCGTAGAGCGTCGCCTGTTTTTCTTCTAGGTCAGTCAGTGCCCGTTTCATGCTAGGGTTGTATAACCCTTTGGCGATAGCATTGACTATATTATTGATTTCTTCTTGTGTTGTCGCAATCTTCTTCTTGACCTGTGCAAGCTCACGCGAGTTTTTCCGCCTGCGTTTCTCGTTAGCCTTGTTCAGCTTCTTGAGAAGAATTGGAAATGCCTTATCACTGAAGACTGCTCTACGTAGTTCTTCTAACACAAACTTTTCGAGATGATCCTTGCCAATGCTTTTCATGTTGCACGTCTTTAGGCGTTTACGGTTGTTGCATTCATAGGTAGCATAGACAGTCTTATTGCGTCCCGCTCTACGTCGATTTCCCACCATAGCCCCGTCACAGGAACCGCAACACACAAGGCCGGTAAGGAGGTAAACCTCCTTTGCCTTGGCAGCACCAGGGGCATGTCTGCGTTTATCCATAAGTTTCTGAGCCTCCTCAAACATCGAGGGTTGAATAATAGTCGGCATACCTCCTGGTATACAGATAATATCTTCTTTGCCCTTGTTTTTGTGGGTATTTCGCTTTCCTCCGGATTTGCTGGCTGCCCTGTTGAAAATGTAGGTTCCGGTATACTTCTTGTTGCGGAGGATCTCATAAAGAGATGTATTGACAAATGGCTTTCCGAGCTTCGTCTGGTATCCGAGGCTATTAAGGTGGGAGCAAATCTCTCGGTAACTGTGCCTTTGAACATACATATCAAATATGATGCGAACTGCTTCAGCCTCTCTTTCGTTAATAACATACTTCTTTGTTGCGGGATCAACATCGTATCCTAGTGGTGGTATACCTCCTGTATGACGACATTGGTACGCGGTTTCTCGCATACCCTTCATAACTTCACGTGCCAGGTTTGCCGAATAATACTCCGCCATAGCTTCTAGCATGGCTTCTAAGATGATGGATTCAGGAGAGTCATCAAGTGGTTGAGCAACCGCTACAAGACGCGCACCGGCACGTTGGATCTCACGTCTGTATACAGCGGAATCATATCGGTTTCTTGCAAATCGGTCGAATTTATGAATCAGAACCAGATCAACTTGAATTCTGTTGCGTATATCGTCAATCATGCGCAGGAAGTCGGGGCGTTCATCAGACGTAGCTGATTTGACCCTGTCTTTGTACGCACGGATTATCCTGATGTCGTGTTCATCGGCGTACTTGCGAATAGCACGCAGTTGGGCCGTAATAGACTCTTCACGCTGATTGTCACTTGAGAATCGGGCATATGCTACAGCTTTGATCGTTTCATCACCTGCGTTCTTATCGTATTACCAGCCCCGAGCTTTCTGACGTTGATTAGACAGTGCTATAAGCCTCTCGTCTGCGCTATCTAGGTCAATCTCACCTCGACGCAGCCAGACTATGATAGACTTGAACTCATAGCCCTGAGCAGTAAGCTGGGAACCTTCCGGATAATCTATGAAAATGAGATGGTTCTTGAACTGATAGTCAGCTTCGTAGCCATACGCATATGAGTGGATAGCGCATCTTGCGTACGCAATGCGCATATCAAGTGTAATAATGCCTCCACTCTCAGCTGTTTTCCACACCTTTTCATAGGTCTGGTTCCGTATGTTTAGGAACTGTGTAGTAGGATCCGGAATATCATCTGAAGATACTCCGGCTGTCTCGTCAGTACATCCCGCCACTGTAACCAGTAAAGCTACAATTACTAAAGTGAATAGCATCTTACGCATATAGATGTCCCCTTTCCGGTATCATACGCATATGTTTACCCTTACATACGAAAGGTGATAATTTCTCTTTCCCCGCAATATAGAATACTCTGTAGTAATCTGATAAGAATAACTGCATTCGCAGGCGCATGTATGCAGGGACAACATCAAAATATACAGAGGCTTCATCATAAGTTATGGTTTGTTTGGTTTTCATAAGATGCCATAGTTCATCATCAGGTATCAATTGCTTAATTGCCCATCTACGCGCCTGGTGTTCTACGCGGGATACATTCAGTACGTCTTGATAGGTAGTATACTGTCGAACCGTGCTAAATCCGCTACAAGTTTCATGATGGCCAATTTCCTCGGCCACTATACACCGGCGGAGACGAGGGTTGGCCCGTAGCATGGGAGATAATAGAATTGTTGGCGGAATATCTGGTTCTGTAATGTAGAGCCCTAGTAGAGGGTTTGGTAGGTCGTACTCTTCTACGAAAATGTAATGTTCATCAGCATAAAGATATGGATTCCACACTGTATAAATCCTCCGGTGAAGACAGTTGTATCAGTTTCTAAAGTGAATTGTATGTCGTCATATGATTATTCTATTGTTGTGGAGTCTTCGGTTGTCTTTCCTCCCACTTTCTCATTGCGATCCCTTTGACGTAGTTTGTTTAGAATAACTTCTATAGCTAGCGATACATCTGGCGGTAGAGAGTTGTCGTGATTGTCATCACGAGAGACTGCAAGAATGCATTTCTTTATGACTTCTATAGCTAGCAATACATCTGGCGGTAGAAAGTTGTCGTGACTATCATGGCGGGAGGCTGCAAGAGTGCGTTTCTTTTTAGGCATGTAACCAGCAGCCTCCTCGAACTTATCCACGGGGGCATTAAGAGCAAGCGCAATTCGGCGTACGGCATTCCTACTTGGGTTGACAACAGTCCCACGTTCTAATTTAGAGATGTAGGAAAAATTTAGAGACGCTGCTGCTCCTAGATCCCGTTGAGACATATTCTGCTGAAGGCGTGCTTCACGAACCATGCATCCAAAGACCGAAAAAGGTTTATCCACCATTTACACACCCCCTGTTCGCGAATTTCTAATTGCTCTTTCCACCGTTGCGATGTCTCTGCCGAAGTTCCTCTATGATCAGTTCGACGGCTTGCTGTACGTCGTGTGATAGAGGAGTATCGTAACCGTCACGCCGGGAGGCTGCGATGGTTTGCTCGCTTTCAGGAAGATAACCGGCAGCCTTCATCATATCAAGGTATGGAACGTCCAGTGCATCCGCTAATTGTCGTATTACGAACGGAGACGGAATCCCTCGCTGGCCAGTTTCTATTTGCGAAATATACGAATTTGACACACCGGAGGCAGCAGCTAATCTGCGAATAGATATATCTCGTCGTTTCCGTAGACCCCGAAGGTACTCACCAAACTTCACGTTGCGCTGACCTCCTTTCAAATCTGTTGTACCCTAATTATAAAGCATAACTGCTCGGTTTTGCAAGCACTGGGCAGAATAAGCAAGTTCACACTTGCAAGCACTTAAAGACTCTCATCGCGAACTTGCTGCAGAAAAAGTGCTTGCAAAAGCAACCAACACGTGTTATCATATGCTTGCAGGAGGGAACATTATAATGAGAATCACAGTGAAAGCAAAAATTGAGGACCTACAGAGCTTGCGCATCAAGTCAGGATATTCGCTGCGAGCACTAGCGAAGGAGGCTAGGTGCTCAGACAGCTTTCTCAGTCAGATTGAGCGAGGGGTGCGGAATCCTAGTCCCCAGACTGCCTTGCAAATATGTAAGGCGCTTAACTGTTGTTTCGAAGATATTTTTTTTACCCAGTGTGCTTGCAAAAGCAACCGAACGGTAGCAGATGCAAGCGACTAAAGATTATGGGGTGCAGCAACATGTTCCGTCTCAAGGTTACCGCTAAACGACAAGGCAACAAGATTGCAACCATCAACCGGGAGGTTGTTGGAGAGCTTGAGGACGATCCGCGTTACTGGGATGCAATATGCAAGTTACTGCTAACACGTATGGAGCATGACGGACTTTTGGGGCTGCACGAACAGGGAGGCGATATGGCTACAACTGCATAGTCGTCGTTATTTCAATGCCCTAAAGGGCGTAGGGCAAGCAAAATAACAGGGAGGGAATTTCTTTGAAGTGTGCATCATATTGTCCGCATAATCAGTTCAGATTCGATTGGGATGAGAACAACAACCTACAGCGTGTTCTCGCGTGTAATGCGGAACCGGAAAAGGGACTACGTGAAATTGGCAGGACACCGATGGACGACCGCGACACCGAGTTTGAGTGTCGCATACCACTACAACTCCTACAAAAGACTGTGCTTACAGCGCTTCGCAAGGCACAAGATGATGAGCGTTCGGCACTGCTAGTCCTGGAGGACATAGCGCTTGCAATGGATGAGGAAAGTGCCGAAGCAGAGCAAGCAACCGAACAGACGGAAGAGCAACCGGCGGAGGTTAACCCCGCTTCTAGGGAGGTAGCATAAATGCCCATGTTCGTCATGCCAATGGATAGGTTTGCGGTTGGGCTGCCAGACCCGCAAGAAACACCGGTAGTTGATATGTGCGCTTATTGTGGCAGGGAGATTTACAGAGGCACTTATGCCGTAGACGTGAATCTTAGCGCACTACCCGCAAGCCGAAACAAGAAGAGCGCACAGGCGCTAAACAATAGCAACAGCGACTTAATGCACCTGTCCTGCTGGGATGATTGCGCGTGGGACTTCCGTTTAAGCGAAGACGAAGCAGACGTAATTGCCTCAACGGTTGAGGTCTAGGGTGGAATAACAAGTGACGGAGCAAAGTGCGGTAATAGTAGACTACTGCTCGCAATGCGGAAATGAAATCTATGAGCATGAAGCCTATTACTCATTGAACGGCAAGACGGTATGCATAGTATGCGAACACTGGATGACAAAGACAAAAGAACAGAAACAGGAGGGAATAGCTCATGGCATCACTTGAAGAATACTTGCTAGACAGCTATGAAACCCCTGAAAACATAGACGATATAGAAAACCAACGGTTCAGGATTAAGGACGACAACCAGGCCGACTGGGCCCTGCGCAAAATTGCGCGGGCCCGGCAGGACATGAAGGAAGCCGAAGAAACGGCTGCTATGGAAATAGAGAAAATAAACCGATGGCTAGACGGCCAACGCGACGAAAGCCTTCGCACAGAACGCTTCTTCACAGCATTGCTCCAGGAATACTACGAGCCGAGGTTTATGACCAACCCGGACAAAAAAACCTACAAGCTACCTTCCGGAAAGGTTCAGCGCAGGACACAACAACCGCGATTTGACCGGGATAACGAAGCGCTTTTAGCGTGGCTGAAGCAGCGCGAAATGACAGACTATGTTGAAGTCAAGGAAACGCCCAAATGGGAGGAGTTGAAAAAGAATCTCCAAGTCTTTGGGCAGAACGTAGTGACCCCTGGAGGCGAGGTAGTTGATGGTGTTGCCGTCTTCCATCGGGCCCCCTCATTCAAAATTGTCACAGAGGAGGATAACAAATGACTTTCACTTTTACGAAGGCTACTAAGGAACAGGCAAAGGCGAGAGTAGGGCTATCTGGCCCGGCAGGATCAGGTAAGACATATACAGCATTACGACTTGCTACAGCAACGTGTGAGCGCGTAGCGGTTATTGATACAGAACACGGCAGTGCTTCTAAGTATGCTGACGAGTTCGATTTCGATGTTCTTGAGCTTGACGACTTTCATCCTAACAACTACGTCAAGGCTATCCAGGCAGCAGAAAAAGCTGGCTACGACGGCCTCATTATTGACTCCATCACGCATGAATGGAACGGGAAAAACGGTTGCTTGGAGCTTGTAGACCTATACTCCAAGCGCAACCGGGGCGGGAACAAGTTTGCAGCGTGGGCAGACGTAACGCCCCTCCATAACAAATTCATTGAAACGATTCATGCAGCACGACTACACCTCTTCGCGACAATGCGTTCTAAGATGGATTACATCCAAACAGAAGATGACAAAGGCAGAACACAAATAAAGAAAGTAGGCATGGCGCCCATTACACGCGAAGGCGTCGAGTATGAATTCGACATCATCGGCGAGATGGACCTGGAACACAACCTGGTAATAACCAAGAGCAGATGCAAGACACTTGCAGACCGGGTGTTCCCGATGCCTGGTGAAGAGCTTGCTCAGGAAATTATGGATTGGCTATCTGATGGTATTCCAGCAGAAGAAAAGGATACACCACCAGAGCCTTCTATGCAGCCTGATACTTCCAAAGCAAGTCCAACAAGAAGCAAAGTGCGTGACTACATAGAAAGGACGGCAGACATTCTGTCGATTGACCCTGCAATAGCCCTAGATGCAACAGAAACCGTGCTATGCAATGGATACAAAGTTACAGACCTAAACGACATCAATGAGGGCACATGGCGCTTAATCTGGAAGAATCGTGACCGCCTAGTCAATTCAGCCCTAGAGCCACTACTGCCCAAAGAGCAGCCTCAGGAGGATGCAGTATGAATAGGATAGTGCTTATCGGCAGATTAACAAAGAAGCCCGAACTGCGCTACACGCAAACAGGACATGCAGTAGCAAACTTTACCCTAGCAGTGGACAGGCCGTTTAGAAATGCAGCCGGAGAACAGGAAACAGATTTTATCCCCTGCGTAGCATGGAGGCGACAGGCAGAGACAGCAGCGGAATATCTCGACAAGGGCAGGCAGGCTGCCGTCGAGGGTCGATTGCAGATTCGTTCATACGAGACAGACGACGGCCAAAGACGATGGATGACAGAGGTCGTGTGTGACCGTGTTGAATTCCTTGGCTCAAGGCCTGAAAGCGATGATTCCGGCACAGATGACGATTGGAATTATGACGATGCAGGCATAAACGACGATGTTCCATTCTAGCAGCGAAAGAGGGGTTACATTATGAAGTCGAGACAGGAGAAACGCGATGGCGATTCATGCATGCCACGTGGAGAGTTGATTTATGAGGCTGCTGACGCTGCTTTAGATGCAGTGGATAAGGCGATAGCCGACCACGGCGACGCGCTATCCTACGCCGAAGCGAGTTGCATTGCCGGATTGATTGGTGATGTCATACGCCAGAACGCCAGAGACAACATGGAAACCGAAAGCCTTGAGGGGCTCGCAAATATAATCGGAATGTTTGGTGGCGTATTACACTAGCGCATACACTCCCGCCGTGATGCCTCAAAGACTCGCCGGACATGGTAGCGCCGGTGGTGAGCGGGAGGATGCAAATATAAAACAAAGCAAGACCGAAGATAGATGATAGGCATTGGAAGTGTGTGGTATTGGCCCAGGGAGTCAGGGCTACATAACGAAAGGGGCGAGCTAACATGAAAGCACGATACATAGTAACTGCAATCCTGTTAGCCATTGCAATAAACCTAATAGCTCTTAATGCACAAAGTTTTCAATCTTACCTCCCAAAACGCCCTGGTCGGATAGGGGAGCGTCTTATGCTCCCCTCTGACTTATGGTGCTGGCCGACAGATTGCTATGAGTGTGTTGACTACGTTATCCGGCCGGGAGATACGTTGTGGGGAATAGCGCGTGACTTGTATCCCAACCAAGACATACGCTTGATGGTATGGGCAATACAACATGCAAACGATATGGAAACAGAATCAACTAAAATACGGCCGTGGAAAACCATACTAGTGCCAGACCCGGCGCTATTCAGGAGTGACAAGCAATGACACTAAACAACTATGAGCGACGCGTCCATAATGCGCTTAGGCAAATCAGAGAAGCAAAGGGGATGTCAATAGCAACGGTTGCTGAACGGGCAGACACATGCACAACCACAGTATTTGATTCTGAGCATGGGTATACCAGCCCACAGCTAAACACATTGCTACGCATACTATACGCAATGGACGCAGACCTAAGCGACTTGGCATTATATGCTGAGGCGAATACGCAATGACAGGCAACAGCAATGCGGAAAAGGTATGGGGATGGATAGAGAATTGCCGGGGGCACGAGAAGGCAATGACAGCTAAAACCATCTCGCGCATATCAGGTGTCCCGGAGCGGGTGGTCCGACAAATAATCTCAGAACTACGGCGCGAGGGATTCCCCATAGCGTCAGCCGTCAGCCCGCCATATGGGTATTACATACCCGAAAACATTCGAGAGGCTAAAGAGTGTCAGAGACATCTACGAAGCAGGATTCGCCAACTAGAGGTTACTGCCAAATCTTTCGACAGGGCGATTAACAAAAACATACGAAAGCAAGCAAGGCAACGTCAATTATCATTCTAGCAAGCACGCGGGGAGGGGGATGCAGATGTATACACGAGTAGAAAGCTCGTTTTGGCAAGATGAAAAGATGCGGGCTGTCTCAGGTGACGCAAGACATCTTATGCTGTATTGCTTAACATCACCGCATCGTAATATTCTAGGATTCTATTTTCTGCCTGCTCCATATGCGTGTTTCGATTTGGGCTGGGATGAAAAGCGGTTTACAGCAGCACTAACCGAACTACTGAACAACAAGCGCATAAAATACGATTTTGATAAGCATGTAATTCTAGTTGTGAACTACTTAAAGCATAATCCACTAGGAAACCCCAACCAAACAACAAGCGCCATTAAGAAGCTAGAAGAACTTCCTGACACTAAACTACTACATGATTTTGCAATAATTTTAGAACAATTCACCGAACCCTTTATAGAACCATTAAAAGAGCAGCTACAGCAAAGACTGCAAGCATTTCCTAACCCTTCCGAAACCCTTTCCAAAGGGTTAGACAACCCTTCCGAAACCCTTTTGAAACAAGGAACAGGTACAGGAACAGGTACAGGAACAGGTACAGGAACAGTATTAAGTACCCCTCCCCCTCCCTCCCCAACCCCTAACGGGGCCGGGGAAGGTGGTGGTGAAAAAGAATCTTCATCACCTAAGACTATTGATGAGCTAATCGACGGGGCTACCAGATACACCAACAGACAGCGTAAGGTTATCCGAGACTACTGGGATGTTATCAGGTTTACCCGCAAACGTGGCAAGGTAGCCCCATCCATTGTTGAGGCTGAACTGGAGTATTGGGAGAGATTCCCGCCTGATATTGTCCTGGAGGCACTTAATATACATCGAACAAAGTATCGGGACGATCACAGTAAGCGCGAAGAGTATACCAGAGGAATCATGAGGCGCTTACAGGAGGAAGGAGGGAACGGTCGTGATAAGGGACGTGCAAGCAACCATAGAAAGGATTATGAAAGAACGAGCTGCCCAACAAAAAAAGGAGCAGGAAGACCTTCTGTTGATGATTACACAGGCGGGAGATACGGGGCGATATTTGAAAAATCGATGCCCATACACAGCACAATTGGCGGGTCACTTGACTCCGAGTGAGTTTGTAGAATCCTTCCCGGTTTGTGACCTAGAAGCTATTGAACACCACCTTATGCTATGCAATAGCTGTAAAGATGATTGTTGGTGCTGGTCGGCCGATGACCCTTTCGCAGGGAATGTGTTTGATATGGAGGGGGGCTCACTAATTACGCATCCCTGTTCGATATATAATGCATTTTTTGAGAAGCAAGCATTGATTGAGGCTGGCGTCGGCAAGCGATTCTTGAATTGCAGCCTTAGTAATTACATTCCGAAAACGAAAGAGCAAGCTAAAGCATTAGAGAAAGCGCAAGAGTATGCCGATAGACTTATCTGCGACGAAGAGCTAAATGATACCGGGCTTATTATCGTAGGTCCAGTAGGAACGGGGAAAACGCACATAGCGGTAGGCGTATTGCGTGAGGCACATAGGAAACATCTAGGTATAGCCTCTGCTCAGGTTCCGCTTGTTCTGGCTCAGATACGGGCTGCTATTGGGCGGGGCGATGAGGATGCTACCAAGGCAATAGAGAGATACAGCACTGTTGATGTGTTGGCTTTGGATGACCTTGGCTCAGAACGAGTAACAGACTGGGTGAGGGAGCAGTTATTCCTTGTTATCAATTCTCGGTATGAGCAGATGTTGCCAACAATTATCACAACAAACGATTCGCTTGAAAGTCTGGAAGAACACGTGGGGCAGCGCATTACCAGCCGAATAGCCGGCATGTGTCAGGGAGTAGTGTTAGACGGGCCAGACTATAGACTCGGAGGCGTAGTATAGCGTGTGTTATTCGGAGGTGGGGCTCGTGAAATACTGTTTAGCACTAGCTGACCGAGTCACAGAGGGACGGTGTAATGA
>CZCA01004565.1_pt1 | contig 10457 bp, 8 predicted proteins | sample 591981 | NCBI WGS metagenome assembly CZCA01 (sample SAMEA3556810, study PRJEB10932) | anaerobic digester metagenome
GCGGGGGGGGGGGGCGCTCGCCGGCGACGCGCGCGCGCCGATCGGCGGCAGCGCCTGGGCGGGCGTGCGCGCGGTGTTCGCCTCGCGCTACCTGCTCGGCATGGCGGCCTACGTTGTGATCCTGGCGGTGATGGCGACCTTCCTCTACTTCACCCGGCTGCAGATGGTGGCCGAGCTGGGCGATGACCTCGACCTGCGCACCACGATGTTCGCCCGCATCGACCTGATTACCCAGCTCGCCACCTTGCTGCTGCAGGCGCTGGTGGCCGGGCGGCTGATGCAGCGGGTGGGCGTGCCGCTGACGTTGGCCTTATTGCCGCTGACGACCGCGCTTGGCTTCGTCGGCCTGGCGCTGGTGGGCTCGCTGGCGGCGCTGGTCGCCTTCGAGGCCGCCTTCCGCGCGGTGCAGCGCGCGCTGATGCGGCCGGCACGCGAGACGCTGTTCACCGTGCTGCCGCGCGAGGACAAGTACAAGGCCAAGGCCTTCATCGACACCTTCGTCTATCGCGGCGGCGACGTGATCGGCGCGCAGCTCGAGGGCCTGCTCGGTCGGCTCGGCATGGGGCTGGCGGCGCTGGCGAGCGTCGCGCTGCCGCTGGCGCTGCTGTGGGCCGCGCTCGCGCTGTGGCTGGGGCGTCGCGCTGCCGCTGGCGCTGCTGTGGGCCGCGCTCGCGCTGTGGCTGGGGCGTACCCAGCAGCGCATGGCCGCCGCCGCCGCCGCCGCCGCTGCGCCGGCGCGCGCGGCGCAGGACGCGCCGCGTCACGATCCGCATGGACAAGTGCGATGACCCTTTCTGACCCAACCCGATGGAGGCGTTCGCCATGATTACCCGCCGCGACTACCTGAAGCTGTGCCTCACCACCGGCGCCACCCTGAGCCTCAAACCCGGGTTGTCGTGGGCCGCCGATCCGGCCGGGGCGACGATCAAGGGTGCCGACACACCGCTGGCGTTGATCACCCGCGCCATCCCCGCCTCCGGCGAACGCCTTCCCGCGGTCGGCCTGGGCAGCTCCGCGACCTTTGCCGAGGTGGCGCGCAGCGAGGACGTCGCCGCGCTGCGCGAGGTGCTGCAGGCGCTGGTCGGGCACGGCGGCCGGGTCTTCGACACCGCACCGTCCTATGGCGCCTCGGAGGCGGTGGCCGGGCGCATCGCGGGCGAGCTCGGCATCACCGACACGGTGTTCTGGGCGACCAAGCTCAACGTGGCCGGCTGGGGTGGCGGGCGTGCCGACCCCGCAGCGGCACGGGCGCAGCTCGAGACCTCGTTCCAGCGCCTGGGCAAGCCGGTGCTCGACCTGATCCAGGTGCATAACCTGGGCGACGTGCCGGTCCAGCTCGGCCTGCTCAAGGAGCTGCGCGCCGAGAAGCGCGTGCGCTACATCGGCGTCACCACCACCTTCCCGCGCCAGTACGCGGAACTCGAGCAGATCCTCGCGCGCGAGCCGATCGACTTCATCGGCATCGACTACGCCATCGACAACCGCACGATGGAGGAGCGCATCCTGCCGCTGGCGCAGGAGCGCGGCGTGGGCGTGCTGGTCTATGCGCCCTTCGGCCGCACCCGGCTGTGGCAGCGCGTGCGCGGCCAGGCGCTGCCGGCGTGGGCGGCGGAATTCGACGCCCACTCGTGGGCGCAGTTCTTCCTCAAGTTCGTGCTCTCGCACCCCGCCGTCACCGTGGCCACCCCGGCCACCAGCAAGGCGCACCACATGATCGACAACCTCGGTGGTGCGCTCGGGGCGCTGCCGGATGCGGAGATGCGGCGACGGATGATCGCGCTGGTCGAGGGGCTGTAAGCGGTCTGCCGTCCAGGAAAGGCGGGCACGCAGGTTCCGGGCGTTTCAGGTGAGGCAGTGAGCTGGGTCCAGGGGCGCGCCGGCCCGCTGTGCCGGCCGCGGATCAGGCCGCCGTCACTGCCTCGAGCGGGTTCATGGTGGCGTTCAGCCACGCCAGGGTGTCCTGCGCGCTGCGCGGTTTGCAGAACAGATAGCCCTGCCCCTCCTGGCAACCGAGCACGCCGAGGGTGACGTTCTGTTCGGTATGCTCCACGCCTTCGGCCACCGTGCGCAGGCCGATGCTGTGGGCCATGGTCAGGATGGCCTCGACGATGGCGACGTCCTGGCGGTTGGCGGGCAGCTCGGCGACGAAGCTGCGGTCGATCTTGAGCGCGGAGATCGGCAGCCGGCGCAGCAGCGTGAGCGAGGAGTAGTCGACGCCGAAGTCGTCGATCGCGATGGACACGCCCATGTCGCGCAAGGCCTTCAGCAGGCCATTGACCGCGGGCCCGTCCGCGGTGAGCGCGCTCTCGGTGAGTTCGACCTCCAGGCATTCGGCCGGCACGCCGTGGCGCGCGAGGATCTCGGCGATCGCGTCGACCAGCTCGGGGCGCAACTGCATCGGCGACACGTTCACCGCCACGCGCGGCACCGTCAGGCCCTGCGCGCGCCATGCGGCCATCTGCGCGATCGCCAGCTCCATCACCTTCAGCCCCAGCGGCCAGATCAGCCCGCTGTCTTCGGCGAGCGGGATGAAGCGCGCAGGCGCCAGCAGGCCGAGCCGCGGGTGGTTCCAGCGCACCAGCGCCTCCATGCCGGACAGGGACTGGTCGACGAGGTGCAGTTGCGGCTGGAAGTGCAGCACGAGCTGGCCGTCGTCGATCGCCACGCGCAGCTCGGACTCGATCGTCATCCGCTCGACGGCGCGCACGTTCATGTTCTCGGAGAAGACCTGATGCTGGTTTCCGCCCAGCTCCTTGGCGTGGTACATGGCGAGGTCGGCGTGGCGCAGCAGGGCGTCCTCGTTGTGGCCCTGGTGCGGATAGACGGCTACGCCGATGCTGCCGCCCACATGCAGGGTGTGTCCGCGCAGGGTGAGCGGTTGCAGCACGGCGGCGATCAGCTTGGCGGCGATCGCCTCGGCATCCTCGGCCCGCTGCAGCGCGGGCAGCACGAAGGCGAACTCGTCGCCGCCGAGGCGGGCCACCGTGTCGGAGTCGCGCACGGTCGCGCTCAGGCGCTGCGCCATCTCCTGCAGCAGGGCGTCACCGACGTCGTGGCCGAGGGTGTCGTTGATCCACTTGAAGCGGTCGAGGTCGAGGAACAGCACGCCCAGCAGCGGGCCGCCGCGCTGGGCGGCGCGGATGCCCTGCTGCAGGCGGTCCATCAGCGCGGCGCGGTTGGGCAGGCCGGTGAGGGCGTCGCGGGTGGCCAGGCGCATGATGCGGGCTTCGGCCTCGTGGCGGCGGGTGACCTCGTCCTCGAGCTCGCGCACGCGCTCGCGCAGCTCGAGTTCGATCATCACGCTGCGTGCCAGCACGCGCAGCGCCGCGCGCTGGCTGTCGTCGAGCCGGCGCGGCTGGTGGTCGATGACGCACAGCGTGCCGATGACCTCGCCGGTGGGCATCACCAGCGGCATGCCCGCGTAGAAGCGGACCCCGGGTTCGCCGCGCACCAGCGGGCTGTCGGCGAAGCGCGGATCGCGGGTCGCGTCCTCGACCTCGAGCAGTTCGCCGGCCAGCAGGGCGTGGGCACAGAAGCTCGCCGAGCGCGAGGTCTCGCTGGCGGCGAGCCCGATGTGGGCCTTGAACCACTGCCGATGCGCGTCCACCTGGCTGATGAGGCCGATCGGGGTGCGGGTGATTCCGGCGGCGATGCGGGCGATGGCGTCGAAGGATTCCTCGGCCGGCGTATCGAGCACCTGCAGCCGCGTCAGCCGGCGCAGGCGCTGCGGTTCATCGGTCGGCAGCGGCGGCATCCAGCTCGCCAGTTGCGCCAGCAGGCCGGAGAGATCGCCGCATTTGTCGAAGAAGGCGTCGGCGCCGGCGTCGCGGCACAGGGCGGCGTAGGGGTCGGCGGGCTGGTTGCTGAGGACCACCACCCGCGGCCCGAGGCCGTGGGTCGCGCGCACTCTGCGCAACAGGCTCAGTCCGCTGCCCGGGCTCAGCGCGAGGTCGAGCAGCACGGCATCGGGGCGGGTGCGGGTGATCAACAGGAAGGCCTCGTCCTCGCCGGCGGCGGTGCCGATCACGGCGAGGGCGGGATGGCGGGCGAGCAGCGCGAGCAGGTTGTCGCGCACCAGGGGAGAGTCTTCGACGATGACGATGCGCATGGCGGCCGCTCCGGGCGTGAGGTGAACTGGCAACCATGATCGCGGCCGGGGCGTGTGCCGCCCATCGGCAGTGGGCGCATCGCGGCGTGGCGGAAGCGCCTATTCGCGTGTAGGGGATCGCCCTACAGCGCGGCCGCCTCGGCGGGTGGGGGTGGAGGCCCGAGACCCGGCAACGGTGCCTCGATATCGGCCCGGCGTCGGCGCCTCGGCGCAGGGCTCATTCGGCGTCGACCAGGCCGTTGGCGGCGCAGTAGCGCGCGATCTCGGCGGTACCGGCCAGCCCGGTCTTGTCGATGATGCGGCTGCGGTAGGTGCCGACCGTCTTCACCGACAGGTGCATGGTTTCGGCGATCTCGCTCGCGCTGCGGCCGGCGGCGATCAGTACCATGACGCGGTACTCCTGCGCGGACAACGCCTCGTGCGGCTTGCGCGCGGGCGCCTCGCCCGACAGCAGGTCGGCGAGGCGGGCGGCGAGGTCGGAGCTGATGTAGCGCTGGCCCTTGAGCACGCGCTCGATGGCGAGCACCAGCTCGTTGATCGCGTGCTCCTTGGTCAGATAGCCGGCGGCGCCAAGCTGCAGTGCGCGCGCGGCGTAGGCGGCTTCGTCGTGCATGCTGAGCACCAGCAGGCGCATGCTTGGCGCGGCGCGGCGCAACTGCACCAGGCCTTCGACGCCGCTCGCGTCGGGCAGCGACAGGTCGAGCACGGCGAGTTCCCACGGGCCGGCGCGCGCCTGCTCGAGCGCTTCGGCCAGGCTGGCGGCCTCGCCGAGTTCGGCCTCCGGCCAGCGCCGCTCGATGAGCTGGCGCACGCCGAAGCGCATGACGGGGTGATCGTCCACGATCAGGATGCGCATGACGTGTCCTCCTCTTCCATGCCGGCCGCCAGTGGCAGGCTGACTTCCACGCGGACGCCGCCATTGCGGCCGCGGCCGATGTGCAGGCTGCCACCGGCGAGCGCGGCGCGCTCGCGCATGCTCACCAGCCCGAGCGAGGGCGAGGCCGATTGCGCCATGCCGCGTCCGTCGTCCTCGATCGCGAGCTGGTAGTGGCCGCCGACTGTGCCGCCCTCGATCCACACCCGGCGTGCGCCGGCATGGCGGGCGATGTTGGTCAGTGCCTCCTGTGCGATGCGGTAGAGCTGGGTGGCGTGCTCGGGGTCGAGGCGGTCGCTGTCGTCCACCTTCACCGCGCAGTCGACACCGGCGTGCGCGCCGAACTGCCGGCCGGCGAGTGCCAGCGCGGGGCCGAGACCGAGGTCGTCGAGCAGCGGCGGGCGCAGGGTGGCGGCGATGCGGCGCACGGTGGCGATGCCGTCGGCCACCAGGGTGTCGATCTGGGCGAGTGCCTCGGCGTTGTGTTCCTGGCCGCCGAGATTGCTGTGCGCCGTCATCTTCAGCGCGGTGAACACCTGCCCCAACTGGTCGTGCACCTCGCGCGCCAGGCGGCGGCGCTCGGTCTCGATGCTGCGATCGAGGTGGTGCGCGAAGGCCTCGATCTCGGCGCGGGCGCGTTCGAGCGCGGCGGTGCGGGCGGTCACCGTGTCCTCGAGGTGGGCGTTGGCCGCGAGCAGGGCGGCCTCGGCGCGCCGCCGCCGCGTCTGTTCGCGCTGCAGCAGGACATACGCGGCGACGATCAGCATCACGCCGCTGGCCGTCAGCAGCACGGCCCACATGACCGCGTCGCGCTTGAGCGCGAGCAGGCGCTGGTCACGCTGCACGATCTCCTGGCGCAGGGTGGTGTCGGCCTCGTGGAAGCGCGTGCGGATCTGATCCATGACCGCCCTGCCTTCTTCGAGGCGCGCCTGCAGTGGCGAGCCTGCCGCCGGGTCGGCGCGGTGTGCGTCAACGTTGCGCTGCGCCATCTCCACACGGCGCAGCACCAGCGCCCATAAGGCGTCGAGATCGGTGACGAGCATCGGCGCGGCGATCGCGCGCAACTCGGCGAAGGCGGGCGCCAGCACATCCAGGCCGGCGCGCAGGGGCTCGAGCTAGTGCTCGTCCGCGGTCAGCACGTAGCCGCGCTGCGCGGTCTCGATGTCCTTCAAGGCCGACAGTACGTTTGCGGCATGCAGCAGGCCGATGCGTGCGCGCGATCGCATCTGCGTCTCGTGATCGACCGCCTGCACGCTGCGAAAGCCGGAGTAGGCGAGCAGGACGAACAGCAGCAGGCCGCCCGCGAGCAGCAGGCCGGGCGTCAGGGCGGGGCGGCGGTTGGCGGGCGGTGCGGTCATCGGGTCGGCAGGCTGCGGGCTACGGGACGGTTCAGGGGTCGGGTCTTGCCCTGCATCGGGGGCGTCGTGTCGCTGCCTCAATCGGCATGCAGGCTGTCGAAGCCGGCGTAGGCCGTCACGAAGCGCGCCTTGCCTTCGCGCAGGAAACGCGCGAAGTCCCAGTCGCCCTCCCCGAGGCGGGCGGCGAAGGCGTCGCGGAAGACGTAGGTCCATGCGCGTGCGACGGTTCCGTCCTCAAGGCTGACCTCGACGATGCGGCGGTGGTATTCCTCGCCCTCGAAACGGTCCAGGCGCGGCCACGCCGACGGCGGCAGATCGAGGTAGAGCACGCCGCGCACCCGATGGCCGGCGCGGGCGACCATGCCGGGATACTCCGCGCCGATCACCGGGTGGCGGCGGTAGCCGTCGAGCGTGGCGCCGCAATGCGCGGCGCGGACGCCGGCGACCGCGCTCATGATGTCCTCGTCCATCAGAGAACCGTAGGTGAAGCAGGCGGCGGGCGGGGCCGCGGCGGAGATGTCCATGGTGCGGGCCTGAGGCGAAAGCGTTGCTGCAATTATATTTATTACGATCGAATGTTGTCTGACTAGCGTTGCGTTGGCCGTCATGCGGGACTCGGATGTCACACGAGAACCGGGGCACGGTTTGGGTCCCGATGGCGTCCCTTAGAGCATTGCGGATGCCGATCAATGTCCATCTTGGGAGCAGTGGGGGGTTGTCCTGCTTTTCACTCGCTGCTTTGAGGGTGGCTCGCTCTGCCGGATTAATCAGTTCTCCTGGTACGCGCGCTCAATCAGTGGCCTTGCCTTTTCGAAATCCGCTCCGGTTCGTAGCGTCAGCTCCAGGTCTCCTGTGCCCCAATGGCCGATCTTGCTGACGTCGCGGCTAAAGCCAGGCTCCAGCGCCACCGTCGCGGGGTCGAGTCGGAGGGTCAAGAACACATGGGGGTCCTGCTTCGAAATCAGCGACATGCAGACGAAGTTCTTCAGACGGCGGAAGGCGACGTAGAGCTTGACCGGCTTTTCGATGATGTCGTCGCCTTGGGCGAGGATGAAGCTGCGTGTCTGCTCGAACAAGGCCAGCAGCTCGGGCGTGGCGCTGGCGAGCTGGTCCGCGTGGGTCTTCATTGCCAGCGTCGAGGCTGCGGGCGTTTTCGGCGCCTTTGGAAACTCGTTGTCATTGACTTCAGTCGTGGCCGACACGCTAGCCGCGCTCGCGGCATTGACGAGCTCGAACAGCAGCAGGTCATCGCCGAACAGCTTGTAGCGGATCAGCTCGATGTTGCGATTGATCTGCGCCACGGCATGTTCGTCGTAGCGCGTGAAATCGGCGGCGATGCACAGTAGGCGGGTTCCGCTCCACTCGATCTTGGCCGCTTCGTCCTTGCCCAGCCTGTCCATTACCAGGAGACGGAAGTCGGCTTTGTGGTCGAGTAACCAGTCGAGATAGAACAGGCCCTGGTTGATGACGTTCTCGTTGCTGTGGCGCTTGTACTCGATGATGACCGGACAGCCGTTTTCGTCCAGTCCAAGGGAGTCGATCCTGCCGCGATGCTTGGCCCCGGTGCTGTACTCGCCAGCTAGAAAACGCACGCCGAGGAAAGTCTCCATTCGGGCCTCGATAACGTTTTGCAGGGTTTTCTCGATGGAGACGGCTTTGCCTGCAAGCTCGGTCGCAGTCGTGCTGGAGTAGCGGAAGAGTTTGATGTCGCTCATGGTCCAGAGGTCCTGTTGGGATAGCGGGTGCCGTCAGGTGCTGGGGTGCTGCGATGCCCACCACACCGACATCGGTACCGCAAACATCGCTTCGCCAAAAGCCACGCATTCACGCCCGGTGTACAGCACGATGCCGCGCTGGAAGCGTTCGGCTTCGGTTTCCTGCAGATGGCGCAGGCCCTTGAAATCCTTCCCCTCCACCGTGGCGGCGGCCTTGACCTCGATGCCGGTGAGCTTGCCGTGGCGGTCCTCGAGCAGGAAGTCGACCTCGATGCCGGTCTGTGTGCGGTAGTGCCACAGCGACAGGCCGCGGGTGGAGAAGGCGAGGTGCTTCAACAGTTCGGCGCAGACGAAGGTCTCGACCAGGTCGCCGGGCAGGCCGGGGGCGGCGCCGAGCGTGTCCATGGTGTGACCGGTGAGGTGGGCGAGCAGGCCCGAGTCGGGCAGGAAGACCTTGGGCGCCTTGACCAGGCGCTTGGCGGGGTTGCGCTCCCAGGCGGGCAGGCGGTGGATCAGGAACAGCGTCTCGAGCAGGGTGAAGTAGCGCTTGAGCGTGGTCTGCGCGATGCCGCTGCTGCGCGCGAGTTCGGCGAAGTTGAGCAGGCTGGCGCTGCGATGCGCGAGGAGCTGGACGAGATTGGGCAGCTCGGTGAGCTGCTCGAGGTTGGCGAGTTCGCGCACGTCGCGCTGCAGGACGGCCTGCAGGTAGCTGTCGAACCAGGCCTGGCGGCGGCGCGGGGTGTTGCGTGCGACTGCTTCCGGGAAGCCGCCGGCGAGCAGGGTGTCGATGAACAGCTCGCGCTCGCAGGGCGGCACGGGGCGGGTGCTGAGGTCGCCGTCGAAGAGCCACTCGGCGCGATTGCGTTGCGGGTCGCCGGCGCGTTCGGCGCACGACAGCGGGGTGAGCGGCACGATCTCCATGCGCCCGGCGAGCGAATCGGCGAGCGCCGGCAGCAGCATCACGTTGGCCGAGCCGGTGAGCAGGAAACGGCCGGCGGCCTGGCCATGGGCGCGGTCACGATCGACCGCGGCCTTGATGGCGAGGAAGAGTTCCGGCGCGCGCTGGATCTCGTCGATGACGACCGGCCCGGCAAGGGCGGCGATGAAGCCCGCAGGGTCGGCGCGTGCGGCGGCCAGCGTGGTGTGGTCGTCCAGGGTGAGGTAACGGCGCGGGGTGGCTTCGCGCAGTGATTGTGCGAGTGTGCTCTTGCCGGTCTGGCGCGCGCCGTTGAGCAGCACGACGGGCGTGTCGGCCAGGGCTTCGAGCAGCAGCGGGGCGATGTGGCGGTCGTACATGAGTACGACTGTAGCGCTGCGTGGAGATGAAAATCAACCATTGAGTGGTTGAAAATCATCCACACAATGGACGATTTTCAACCACTGTGAAGCGCGGTCAGACGCGTGAAGATGTGTCGTGCCGACACCCCGCGCATCGGCCGTCCGCCGTTACAGGCGGCTAGATCAGCTTCAGACCCGGTGGCAGCGACTCGCCGAAGCTGCGCCGGCGATCGGCGTCGTCCAGGGTGATCGTCTCGCGCACCATGGTGATCCAGCTTTGCGGGGCGCGGATCGCGGTGAGGCGGCGCGCCACCTCGTCGCGCAGTGCCGGCGCGAGATCGCGCGTGCGGTCGCCGGTGAGACGGGCGATCTGGGCGGCGGCGAAGGCGGCGGGCTCTACCGTCTTCCAGTCGAGCGCGAGCACGGCGGCGAGCCATTCGGCGGCGATGTCGGGCGGGACGACGTTGTGCGCGCTGCCGTAGAGCGACTCGCGCGCGCCGACGCGGCCGAGCGCCCACCAGGTGTGCGGATTCTCGCCGGAGCGCTGCAGGCGTTCGCGCAGCCAGCGGCCGACCTCGATGCGGTGCATCACCGGCACGCGCTCGAGCGCGGCGGACAGGCGCACCATGTCGTCGTAGCTGCCCTGCACCGGGTCGCCGCGGCGGCGGGCGGCGTCGGCGTGTTCGAGGTGGCCGGCGAGCACCTCGAGGATCTGCAGCTGACGCGCTTCGTCCAGGCCGCCGGCGCTGCGCCGCCACAGTGTCCACCACTCGCTCCAGTTGTTGCCGTCCTGCACGTACTGGATGCCCTGCGCGAACAGCGCCCACAGCTGGTCGACCCGCCAGTCGTCGAGCGCAGCGCCGAGGCCGGGGCGCAGGCAATAGCCGGCGAGGTTGAGCCACACGCGCTCGTGCTCGGCCGAGCGCCGGCGGCGGGCGCGCTCGAGCAGGGCGTCGAACAGGCTGCGCAGCAGCGCCATGTCCCAGTCCTCGCGGCGGCCGAGCACGCGTTCGAGGCGGCTGCGCAGCTGGCGCACCGCCCTGGGCTCGACCTCGCGCGCCTGGCCGCCGAAGGTGTCGTCGATCAGGGCCAGGGCTTGGTCCAGGCGCGGGTGGACGCCGGCG
>CZCA01004865.1_pt1 | contig 10450 bp, 5 predicted proteins | sample 591981 | NCBI WGS metagenome assembly CZCA01 (sample SAMEA3556810, study PRJEB10932) | anaerobic digester metagenome
CTAATCAGCATGATGTCAAACTATGTTGCTGTCGCTATTATGAACTTCCTGGTTCGTGTTCCTTTAAAGGAAGCTAAAGGTGAGTATCCTCAGACTGATGTGATAACCGAAGGTGCTTGGATCCAGTCGCTGATACCGGGAACTCGTTTCCACTGGGGGTTCATATTGGCTCTGGCTGCTGCTTTATTGGCATACGTGATTCTGTGGAGGACCAGTCTTGGGTTTAAGATTCGAGCCGTAGGCATGAACCGCAGCGCAGCCCGGTACGCGGGGATAGACGAGAAGAAGATCTTCGTCATCGTTTTTGCGATTAGCGCGGGGTTTGCCGGTTTAGCTGGGTTTATGGAGGTTAACGGTATTCAGCACATGGTGGTGCAAGGGTTCAACCCCACGCTTGGTCCGGAGGGGATAGGGATAGCGATCCTGGGCAATGCCCACCCTCTGGGAATCGTGCTCTCCGGCTTACTGTTTGGTGCGCTCAAGGTGGGCGGGAATCTGCTGACTCAGACGACTACAATTCCATCGAGCATTATCGGAATCATGGAGGGCTTCGTGATGCTCTTCGTGGTGCTGTCATACTTTGTTCAGAACAAGGTGATACTGGCTCAACGCAAGAGGCGCCTGGCGAAAGGGGAGGATGTGGCATGATGATTACCGGTGTTCTCATGAGAGCCCTGCAAATGAGTACTCCCTTGTTGCTTGGGTCGCTGGCTGAGATTTTTGTGGAGTATACGGGTGTAATGAACATGGCCATCGAAGGAATCTTTCTGATGGGCGCCTGGGGAGGATTCGTCGGAGCATATCTGACGAAAAGCCTGTTCTGGGGCTTGGTGCTGGCCATCGTGGCCGGTGTCGTGATAGGGGCGGTGTATGCGTTTATCACGGTCAAACTGAAGCAGCACCAGATTGTAACCGGGGTCGCGCTGAATATTCTGTCCGGGGGAATCAGTGTCTATTTGTACAGAGTGCTCTTCGGAGTGCCGATAATTCCTTTGACCGTGGAGTCGCTGAGGCGGATACCTATCCCGGTGTTGTGCAAGATACCCGTTATCGGTCAGGCCTTATTCAACCAGAACATCCTTACCTACTTGGCTCTGATATTAATGCCGGTAGGATACTGGGTTTTGTTTAGAACCCGTCTTGGACTCATCGTTCGTTCCACCGGCGCTAATCCGGAGGCAGTGGATGCAGCAGGGATAAACGTCGAAAGAACACAGACCCTGGCTGTTCTTGCATCCAGCGCCATAAACGGGTTGGCCGGGGCGTTCTACTCCATTGGCTTTCTCGGCATGTTCTCTGACGACATCATTGGCGGTCGAGGGTGGATTGCGTTTGCAATCTGCTTCTTGGGTAACTGGAATCCCATGGGCGCGTTGGTGGGAGGGCTTGTCTTTGGTCTGGCAGAGAGTCTGGCTGTGCTGCTACAGACATCCGGCATCCGGTTAGTGCCTAACGAACTCTTAATTGCAATGCCATATGTGCTGACCATCATAGCTACAATTGCCAGGAAACAGTTTAACGTGCCTGCGTTCCTTGGAGTTCCGTACGTAAAGGAACGGAGCTAGACGTAGGGGAGCCGAGGCAGACGTAAGAGAATGTAGCCATAGGTGAAGAGGTGAAGGAGCGCTTTCACTAGGAAGGCGCTCCTTTTTTTACTGGATGTGTGGCTGCTTTCTTGCAAATTTAGGAGACTTGCTCGTCCTTCTTTAAAGACCCACAGTAAATCCCTTGACATACTGCCTGTTGAACCATACGGTAAAAATCTTTGTTATTGAAGTATTGGGCTACCATTTTGTTATTCTTATCCATACGATTGATTACCAGATCGTCAACCTTCTGACGTGCCACATAGCTGAAATTCTCTAAGGTATTAACCCGGGCTGCGTCTTGAAGTTCCGGGTCTTGGGTTCCATCATCGGTAATGGATTCCCAGAAGAGACGGTCGGTTTCAGTAAATTCAGTGCCGAATCGTTCGTTCAGCGCATGTATTAAATCTGACAACGGCGCTTCATCCTCATGGGCTGTACCCGTGCCCACCTCTGTGGGACGGTGAACTTCGCCGCCACCGCCAGGTTCTAACGTAATACTTCCGTCATGGATCTTGTCCAGGCGATAATACCGCATATCTACATCATTACTGAAGTCGTACTCAGGCCCGGATTCTCGTTTGGGCAATTTGGTCTGTAGGAAGCGCAAGAAGGTATACAGCTTCTCAAGATCCGAATCCTGAAAAGGAATGATCTGGGCTAAGAACGAATATAGGCGCCTGTAAGCGCCGGAAGCATCTGGGAATTCCTGCTTATCGTCTTCGTCCAGATGAGTGAAACGCTTAACCGCCGGATCTATAATGGCGTTCATCTTACCGTGATCATGTTGGGTTAGTCTTTCTTTGGGTCGGAAGAAGACTTTGCAGAATTCCTCCACTTCAGCTTCGGAAAATACGTGGTACGTATCTAGTTTAGCCTGGAGTTCATAGAGTTGCCTATAATCTGCACGATCCCCTATCATGGTTTTCTCATAATAAGGTTGGAAAGCAGTTTGGATTTCTTCGGCTTCATTGACAAAATCCAGAATGAAGGTATCATTTTTGCCCGGATGGGTACGATTCAATCGCGACAAAGTCTGTACCGCATGGACCCCGGAAAGCTTCTTGTCTACATACATAGTGTGCAGCAGAGGCTGATCAAAGCCTGTTTGGAATTTTTCCGCTACGATTAATATGTGATACTTATCAGTGTCGAATTGCTGTCTGAGTTCATCTTCTCTGATGCCACCGTTCATTTCTACTTCGGTATATTTTACATTGGGGTTGTCAGGATCATCGACAGTACCGGAAAACGCCACCAAGGTGCCGATATTATCATAGCCATGGTCTCTTAAGTATTTGTCAATGGCTTGCTTATAGCGGACGGCATGCAGTCGGGAGGCAGTGACCACCATAGCCTTGGCTTTCCCGCCTATCTTGTGCCTGGTAAAGGTGCGGAAGTGTTCGACTATGACCTCTGTCTTCTGAGAAATGTTATAGGGATGCAGACTGACAAAGCGGGCCAAGGCTTTGGACGCTTTTTTCTTGTCCACTTTTGGATCATCTTCGATGGACTTAATTAGCTTGAAGTAGGTTTGGTAGGTGGTGTAGTGTTCCAGGACATCCAGGATAAACCCTTCTTCAATAGCCTGCCTCATGGAGTAAAGGTGAAAAGCTTCCGGTTCTCCTGCTGCGTTCTTTTGGCCAAAGACTTCCAATGTTTTGTATTTTGGTGTGGCAGTAAACGCGAAAAAACTAATGTTTTCCTGGCGGCTACGGGCTGCCATGGTGCGAAGAATCTCTTCTTCGTAGTCCATGAGGCCTTCTTCTTGTGCCTTTTGCCGGGCTTCGGCCTCTAAAGACTCTCCGGCTAATGTGCTCTTCAGCTCCGTGGCTGTCTCGCCACCTTGGGAGCTATGAGCTTCATCGATAATTACAGCGTACCGTTTGGTCTTTAAGGTGCCGATATGTTCAGTAACATACGGGAATTTCTGCAATGTGGTAATGATAATGGGAACGGTCCTTTCAAGGGCCTTAGCCAATTGCTTGGAATCCTTATCAACCTTCTCTACCACGCCGGCTTTGTGTTCAAATTGGTAAATTGTGTCTTGAAGCTGCTGATCCAGGACTCTGCGGTCTGTAACGACCACCACGGAATCGAATACTTTATTATCCTCATTATCGTGAAGGCTACTTAATTGGTGGGACAGCCACGCAATGCTGTTGCTCTTGCCGCTGCCGGCTGAGTGTTGGATGAGATAATTCTCTCCTACACCTACAGATTGCGCATCTCTGACCAGTTTCCGCACAACGTCCAACTGGTGGTAGCGTGGGAAGATCATTGTTCTCTTTTTCACCTTTTTGCCGTTTACTCGTTCTTCATTGACTTCTACGTGAATGTACTTGGCCAGAATCTCCATCATACTGTCTCTTTGCCATATCTCTTCCCAAAGATATGCGGTCTTGTGCCCTGAGGGGTTTTCCGGGTTACCGGCCCCGGTGCCATCACCCTTATTAAATGGCAGAAAGAAGGTGCCGGCGCCGGTGAGTTTTGTGGTCATGTAAACCATATCCGGATCGACGGCAAAATGGACTAGAGCACGCTTACCAAATTGGAACATCAAGTCCTTAGGATTCCTGTCATGCCTATATTGGTGAATTGCATTTCTCCATGTCTGCCCGGTCATAGGGTTCTTTAATTCCGCTGTAACAATGGGAATTCCGTTGAGGCTTAATACCATATCTAAGGCATTCGCATGTTGCGTAGCGTAACGCACTTGCCGGGTTACGGTTAGGATATTCGCATCATACAGCCGCCGGGTTTCAGGGTTCAGGCCGCTGGCAGGAGCGAAGTATGCTGCCCTGAAGGTTTTTCCGAAGCTTTTGAAACCGTGGCGCAGCACCTTAAGACAGCCCTCGTGTTCAGAGTCTAAAGCACGACACAAATCACCCAACAGGGTTTCGGCTGCCTTGGCGCCCTGGAGATCATATAGGTACTGCCCCGGCATGGTCAAGCCTCCTCACGCACGTCAATCTGTCCCGTTACAGCGGCAGTAATCAAGGCGGAACGGTATTCTCCAAGAGCTTCTATGGATTGCCGGATTTTCTCTGTCAAGGCGTGGATGCGGCCGGTTTCACGATCAAGGAAAGAGGCAATGGTTTTTTGTTCAGAAATTGGCGGGTAGGGGACAGGGATCGTGTTCATTGCGCTCTGTGTTAATTTGTCTCGGGTAGTTCCTTCAATATAAGGAGAATAATCAATGCTATTGAGTGAAAAGGTCAGAAAGAGCGGGTCTATTAAATTGTGGGGTCTTAGAACATGTATATGATTATTGACCCATACTTTGCCGGTTACTAAGAAGGCTACGGGTTTGCTCCTGTCACAAAACGGAGCTCCGTCCTCACCCAGAAGTACTAATTCTTCGTCGAAAAGCCAATCATTGACGTAGTCCAGTATTCCATTAGCCCCCCAATAGGGATATTCTCCTTGCATTTCCCATCTCTGTTCGGCGTTTAACGGGATTCTCTTTCTATCCAGGCATTCGGTAACGTATTTTAGTTGTCGTATCTCCCAATGCTCCGGCACTTCCCTCAGCCATTCCACACCCGGATCCTTCCTTCTAACATCGGGATTAAGACCCCTGGTGACAGTATGGATTATCAAGGCAATGCCCTTCTCTTCCAGAAGTTCTATCTGATGCTGCTTTTTTGAAATCAGGGTGTCAATGCGGTTGGTTTCGTGATCGAGGAAGGAAGCGATTTTTTCTTGCTCTTTCTTCGGGGGGTAGATAGCCGGTTCATTGAAGTATGACTCTGCATCTAAATTTTGAATTCCCGTTGTTTGTTTTATTGAGCGAGTGTTGACTCTTGAATTGTATAGATGATGGTGAAAATAGACCAGGAATCTTGGGTCAAAAGCGCTTTTTGTCTCAATACGTGCTATGAAGTTTGAGCAGGCGGCTCGTGCGGAAAACGGGAACCATACAACAGTCCCTACCGGCTGAAGATCGCCACCCCCTGATTTTTCAATAAGCAAATCGTACGGGTTTAGCAAACGAGTGTGTAATTGGTGTTGAGGGGCGGAGCGCATTGTTTGTTGTTCTTTAGAAACACTCAGTCCGATACGGTCAAAATCAGCAACTCGTACACACCAGTAATCAGATTTTCCTTCAGGTTCTTCTCCCCAAATTCCATTCTTGATACTGTCAATGGTTTGCTTCAAACGACCCAAACGCCAATGTCCCGGCACCTTTCCAAGCCACTTTACACCTGAATCCTTATATGACGGATACGGCTTCCACCTCATAATGTCATCTCCACCAGCATATCAGCAATTTCCTTCTCGATCTGTTTAAGATCCGCATCGATTTCATCCAAGGGCCGAGGCGGTGTGTACCGGTAGAAGTACTGATTGAAGTTGATTTCGTAGCCTACTCTGGTTTTATCCTGATCCATCCAGGCATCCGGCACAAAGGGTAGCACTTCTTTTGCCATGTACGCGTGGATGTCTTCCTTAAGCGGCACATTTTCATAGTCGCGCAGTTCAGGATCAGGCTCCGGATTACCCTTCTTATCCCGGCATATATCGGCAGTCTTATCCCGTTCAGCTAATGCCATGAGAATTGCTCTGAAGAGTCCGGCAGGTTCCTTAATGCCCGCCTTTTTCATGGCTTTGGACCACTCTTCTTTGTTTTTCACTACACCTAAAGGACGCAGCGACTCCAAGGCTTGTAGGATTTCTTCTTGTTTCTTCTTTCCCTCAGCCACTTCTTGAGCCACTTCTTCCTTGTTTTTGCGCTTTCTCGTTTTAGCCAGGGATTGGAACTGCCTGGTTTCCTTTACACGGTCAAGACGTTCGTCTGTTACTGCGAAGTTCAACCTCAAAGGTCTTTCCACGGTGATGCGCCGGTAGCCGAAATCGTCATTATCAAAGATACGGACGAATTCGCCTTCTTGGAAGTCACCGTATAGGCGAGTGATTTCTTTCCTCTGTTCATCACCGATTTCATTACGCTTATTTCCTAGGCTCCTTCGCATTTTCTTGAAGAAGCCGGTGGCATCAATCAGCTGTACTTTTCCTTTCCTATGAGGCTGCTTTCGGTTGGTTAAGATCCATACATATGTATTAATGCCGGTGTTGTAGAAAAGCTGGTCAGGGAGAGCCACAATACCTTCCAACCAGTCATTTTCCAGGATCCACCTGCGTATCTCGCTTTCACCGGAGCCTGCGCCACCGGTAAAGAGAGGCGATCCATTAAATACAATGCCCAGCCTGGTGCCGCCTTCGCTGACCGGCTTCATCTTACTTAGCATGTGTTGCAGGAACAGTAAGGAACCATCGTTTATCCGGGGAAGTCCGGCGCCGAAACGTCCTCCATAGCCTTGTTGTTTGTGTTCTTTCTTGATGAAACTCTCCTGTGGCTTCCATTCCACGCCAAAAGGAGGATTAGCTAACATATAGTCAAAGCGCTTGCCTCTATGCTTGTCATCAGTGAAACTGTCACCGTACTTAATGTTTGCCATATCCTGGCCTTTAATCATCATGTCAGACCCGCAAATTGCGTAGGCTTGGGCATTATAGTCCTGGCCGAACAGTTCAAGGTGGCCTTGGGGATTCAGTTCCCTGAGGTAATTAGCGGATACTGAAAGCATTCCCCCTGTACCGCAAGCGGGATCATACATGGTCTTAATGATACCTTTAACCGACAGGATGTCATTATCCGGCAGGAACAAAAGATCTACCATCAGCTGGATTACTTCCCTTGGAGTAAAGTGGTCTCCTGCTTGCTCGTTGCTGGCTTCATTAAAGCGCCGTATCAGTTCTTCAAAAATATACCCCATCTCTAAGTTGGAGACGGTATCAGGATGCAAGTCAATTTCACTGAAGCGACTTACCAGTAAGAATAAGCGATTGGTTTTGTCCAGCTTGTCCACATGTTCTTCGAAACCAAAGCTATCGATAATTTCCTGAGCCTTACTGCTAAACCCTTTCATGTATTGGACGAGGTTTACTGCCAGGTTATCAGGGTCTCCCTTTAGCGATTCAAGCGTGAACTTGCTGGTATTACAGAATTCATGCCCGGATGCTTTCTTTAAGAACGGTTCTAAGTTCTTTACCGGACCACCCTGCATTTTTTCATAGGTATCCAGCACGTCCTGCTTTGTAGGAGCCAGAACACAATCCAGGCGACGAAGCACAGTCATAGGCAACATCACATCTTTATATTGGTTAGGGCGGTAGGGGCCTCGCAGCAAATCCGCAATGGACCAAATGAAACTGACTTTTTCGCTCCAGTGATCCATGTATGTCCTCCCTGATATCGAAAAATGTAATTCTCTATTATTATACAATATTGGGTGAAATTCCCGTACGCTCCCATTCTAAGGCCTCTGAGGGACTACTGCTGAATCCCTTTAGTATTCCAACCACGTGGTATCTGCATCTACCGTAACCAGCTTAGTGTAGAGGCCGTTCATTGCCACAAGTTCCGCATGGGTTCCTTCTTCCACTATCTCGCCGTCATCCAGCACGATGATTCGGTCAGCGTGGCGAATGGTTGATAGGCGGTGGGCAATGACTATTGTAGTTCTGCCTCCCATGAGCCTTTCAAGCGCAGCTGCAATCTTGGCCTCTGTCTCAGTATCCACAGATGATGTGGCTTCATCCAGAATGAGGATAGGCGCATCATAGAGGAGAGCTCTTGCTATTGCAAGTCTCTGTTTTTGCCCTCCTGAAAGCCTCACTCCTCGTTCACCTATGTGAGTGTCATACCCGTTTGGCATCTCCCGGATAAACTCGTCAGCTCCGGCGGCAATTGCAGCTTCCACAATTTCCTCTAAAGTTGCGCCCGGGCTTCCGTACGCGATGTTTTCGGCAACTGTCCCATTGAATAAGAACACATCCTGTAACACCATACTGATGTGCCGGCGAAGAGACGAGAGCTTGACAGCGCGGACATCTATTCCGTCCACCAGAATGCGTCCCTTACCGGGGTCATAGAACCTGGGGATAAGGTTAGCCATTGTGGTCTTTCCGACACCGGTGGGACCAACAAGCGCAACCATTTCACCGGGGTTGATTTCCAGGTTTATGTTCTTTAGTACCGGGACTTCGTCATAGTTGAAGTAGACATTCTCGTAGGTTATGTATCCTTCAACACTTTCCAGTTCCACTGCACCAGGAGCGTCATGTATGTCGGATTCTGTGTCAAGCACCTCAAAGTAGCGGTCAGAGGCGGCCAGGGCCTGCTGAAGGGATTCGTTAAGCCGATTAAGCCGCATGACCGGCTCATAAAAGGAGGTTACATACAAAAGAAACCCGGTTATGTCAGCAATGGACATTTGATCTTTAAGTGCCATCAATCCTCCGAACAATACAACTGAGACTGTTCCGAGGCCTGCGAAGAAGTCAATTCCGCCGTGAAAACAAGAGCTTATTGATACAGCTTTTGTAATGGCTGAAGAATGCACCATGATGCGTTCTCCTACAGACTCCATTTCCCGTTCTTCCTGTGTGAATACCTGGATCTCCCGCATCCCGCTGAGATTATCGTGCAAAACGGCATTGAGATCCCCCAGCCTTGCCTGGGCATAACGGAATAGGGGACGGACGTACCGGTTGTATACGATGAATCCGAAGATGATAAGGGGGATAGGCACCAGAGTGTATAGAGCAAGCCTTGGATTGATTGAAAACAGCACTGCGAATACTCCGAGGACTGTGAGGAGGCTGACGATGACTTCCGGGATCACGTGGGCAATCAAGGTCTCAAAATGGTGGGTATCATTGATTGCCCTGGACATGATCTGTCCTGTCCTGGTTGAGGAGTAGTACTTAGGAGACAGTTTTTGAAGGTGTTCGTATATCTCCTTCCTTGCTGCAGCCACACTGCCCCATCCCGCAACATGGGTAGCCCAGACCTGAAGGGCTCGAAGCGCAGGCTTGAGAGCATATACAAGAAGTAGTACAAGAGATATGTCAATCACTTGGCTTGCATCGGCAGTCCCATGGCCGATGCTTTCCTCAATTGTGCTGATAAGGCTTCTTATTAACCAAGGGCCTGCCAGGTTAGCAGCGGTCACCCCCAGCATCGCAATGAGTGCCAGGACCATCCAACGCCAGTACTCACGTGATATTACAAGAATACGAGATATGTGTCGCAAAGTTGAATCACTCCGTGTCATTCTTTGTTTCCTAGTCACTCAAAACCTTCCTTAGCCCGGTAAGCCCTGACGAATTCTCCTTATCCATGGCCAGTAACTCATTCCGTGCCTCTTGCATCCATGGATGTATTACAGCCAAATCGTTTCGGTTCCTCCAAAGATGGTCAAGGTAGCATAACGCGGCAGCGTCCAATGATTCATCCAAAGCAATCAGTATGGCATCTCTGAGCGGTGCTATGCTCGGTTGAGCCCACTCTATTTTGTCTGCCAAGAAAACGACTTTGTCTAATGGTGAAGCCCCCTTACTAGAGTTCGGACATCGGTGAGTACATCTCCGGTTAATACTACTCCGTCAATCAACTGCTGGACGATATGGTGCATTCTTTTGGTTCTCCTTATGGTAATCCGAGGTTCACGCGTCTTTAGCCTTTGACCCCATAGATACCAATGTTCTACTTTCAGAGAGGAGTTCCTTTAGAATAGTATCATATTGGTTTTGACCTTGAGACAACTTTCCCTTGGTTCTTCGTGCTCAAAACACGGCTGGAGTTCTCCTATAACCCGTGGAGCTTGCCGAAACAGATCCGCTGGATCATCAGAGGAACCCTGGCCGGAGCTTTAAAAGGTTGACGGCAGGAAGGAAAGGTTTTCAATGGGCATATGTGGAATCAGTCATATGTTCTTTGAATTCTAAGAAGGGAGAGCATCTTGACGCATTCGCATTTTCGGACAACCTTCTCTCCTTTTATGGAAAATATGGTA
>CZCA01004430.1_pt1 | contig 10440 bp, 5 predicted proteins | sample 591981 | NCBI WGS metagenome assembly CZCA01 (sample SAMEA3556810, study PRJEB10932) | anaerobic digester metagenome
TGTCCGAGATCCACACAACTTACCCAACGCGTATTGCCGCCAGACTTCAGCTTGCCGAGCCACGCGTCGCCGCCACCATCCAGTTGCTTGACGAAGGCAACACCCTGCCTTTTATTGCGCGTTACCGCAAGGAGATGACGGGTGGGCTAGACGAGGAGCAAATCCGCGCCATCGAACAGGCGCTGGCGTCACTGCGCGCGCTGGACGAACGCCGCGCCACGATCCTGGCCTCGATTCGCGAGCAGGACAAATTGACGCCTGAACTGGAAGCTCAACTCCTGGCCGCCGAGACGCTTACCGCCCTCGAAGACCTCTACCAGCCCTATCGCCCTAAACGCCGCACACGCGCCAGTATTGCCCGCGAGCGCGGTCTGCAGCCGCTGGCCGACCTGATCCTGGCGCAGCCGCGTAAGGGGGAGCGTCCTGATGTCGCTGCCCAGGCTTTCCTTAGCGAGGCTGCGCCCACCGTCGATGACGCTCTGGCCGGGGCACGCGACATTGTCGCCGAGACGATCAGCGATCATGCCGAAGTGCGCCGGCAGACGCGCGAGAAAGCGATGCGTTTTGCCACGCTCACCGCAACGCGCATCGAGGGCAGCGTCGACGAAAAGGGCGTCTTCACGCTCTACTACGACTTCAACAGCCGCATCGACCGCCTCAAGCCGTATCAGGTGTTGGCGCTTAACCGCGGCGAAACCCAAAAGGTGCTACGAGTTGCCGTCGAGATTCCCGAACGTGACTGGCGGCAGTCGATTCAGAATGTCTTTCCCGATCACCCGCTTTCCCCCTGGGCGGAGCAACTCAAGCAGGCGGCGGAAGATGGCGCCAAACGGCTGTTGTTGCCTGCGATCGAGCGCGACATCCGCAACACGCTGACCGAGCGCGCCGACGCTCACGCCATCCAGGTCTTTGCCGCCAACCTGCGTGGCTTGCTCACGCAACCGCCGCTGGCCGGACATGTCGTGCTGGGCATCGATCCTGGCTACCGCACCGGCTGTAAAGTCGCCGTGGTGGACGCGTCGGGCAAAGTGCTCGAAACGGCCACCGTCTACCCGCATCCACCTCAGAAGCAACAGCGCGAGTCGCTCGCCATTCTGGCGTCCCTCGTGCAGCGGCACGGCGTCACCCTGATCAGTATCGGCAACGGTACAGCGTCGAGAGAGACCGAACAGCTGGCGGCGGAATTGATCCGTTCGCTGGAGAATAAGAGGTTAGAGATTAAGAGATTAGAGATTGGAGCACCTGCTGCCAATCTTCACTCTCCAATCTCCCAATCTCCTGATCTCTCAGTTTCTCACTCTCCCGATCTCCACTACCTCATCGTCAACGAAGCCGGCGCCAGCGTCTACAGCGCCAGTCCACTGGCGCGCGCCGAGCTGCCCGACCTCGACGTGAGCCTGCGCGGGGCGGTCTCGATTGCGCGGCGCGTGCAAGACCCGCTGGCCGAGCTGGTCAAGATCGATCCCAAATCTATCGGCGTTGGTCTCTACCAGCACGATGTCAATCAGAAGGCGCTGGCCGCTGCGCTCGACGGCGTGGTGGAGAGCGTCGTCAACCAGGTGGGCGCCGATGTCAACACTGCCTCGCCCGCGCTGCTGACCTATGTCGCCGGCATCGGGCCAAAGCTGGCGAATGCTATCGTCGCCTATCGCAACGAACACGGCCCCTTCGCCACACGCACTGCGATCAAGAAGGTCTCTGGGTTGGGGCCAAAAGCCTTCGAGCAGGCGGCAGGCTTTCTGCGTGTACGCAACAGCGACGAACCGCTCGACGCCAGCGCCATCCACCCGGAAAGCTACGCCGTTGCGCGCCAGGTGCTCAAGCTGGCCGGCGTCACCATGCACACGCCTGTATCCGCACGCCAGGTGCAACTCGATGCACTGCGTCAACGCAAGCCCCTCGCCGCACTCGCCGCCGAACTGGGGACAGGCGAGCCAACCCTGGCCGACATTTTCGCCCAGCTGGTGCGCCCTGGACGCGACCCGCGCGAGGATGTGCCGCCGCCCATCTTGCGCAGTGATGTACTCTCGATGGAAGACCTGATTGTCGGCATGAAGCTGCAGGGCACGGTGCGCAACGTCGTCGACTTCGGCGCCTTTGTGGATATCGGCGTCAAACAGGATGGGCTGCTCCATCGCTCGCAGATACCACACGGCCAGCAGCCTGGCGTCGGCGACATCATTGACGTGGAGATCGTTGCCATCGACAAGGAGCGCGGGCGCATTGGCCTCGGCTGGCCCGGCAAGGTGGCCGTCGACTGGGCCGTGGGATAGCGCAGGGGGCAAGATGAGCGACCAGCTGCACACATTGCTGGCGGCTTTCAATGGCGAGCGCCTGCTGGCTGACCTTGACGCGCTCGGCGCCATCGGGCTGGAGCCGGGCGCCGGCCTCCAGCGCATGGCCTACAGTGCGGCAGACATGATGGCGCGGCGTTGGGTGCTGACGCAGATGCAGGCGTTGGGTCTGGATGCCTCCATCGACGCAGCGGGCAATGTCATCGGTTATCTGCCCGGCCGCGAGCCGCTGCCTGCGCTGGCGCTCGGTTCGCACACCGACAGCGTGCCGGGCGGCGGCAAGTACGACGGAGCGTTGGGTGTGCTCGGTGCGCTGGCGTGCGTCCGCACCCTGCAGGCTCAGGGCGCAACATTGCGCCATCCACTACTGGTGCTCAACTTTGCCGCCGAGGAAGCCACCACCGCCGCCAGCCCCACCGGCAGTCTGGCCTTCATCGGCAAGCTGACGCGCTCCTTGCTCGACGGCCCTGCGTGGAACAGCCGCACGACGGCCGAATTGCTGGCGGACGCTGGCTTCGACATCGACGCTATGCTGGCGTTGCGTCCGCCGCTGCCCATTGCGGCATTTCTGGAGCTGCACATCGAGCAGGGCGAACACCTGGCCACCGCCAACATCCCCATCGGCGTGGTTGAGGGGATCGTCGGTATTCGGCGCTATTATGTCACCTTTGTGGGGCAGGCGAATCACGCCGGCACAACTGGCATGGCGCGACGCCGCGACGCGCTGGTTATGGCTGCGCCGTTTATCACCACCGTGCGCGACGTGGCAGTGACGCACGGCATCGTCGGCACCGTGGGACGCGTAGAGGTGCAGCCGGGCGCGCCCAATGTTATCCCCGGCCGTGTGCTGCTGGATGTGGAGCTGCGCGGCATGGATGTTGCCGTGCTTGCTGCTGCGGAAGCCGCGCTGGAGGCCGACGCCACAGCGCGCGGTGGGCGCTTTGTGCGTGGCCATAGCATGCTCCCTGTTCCCGCCGATCCCAACCTGATGGCAGCCATTGCGCGCGCCTGCATGACGCTCAACCTGCCCTCTCTCACGCTGCCTAGCGGCGCCGGCCACGACGCCATGAATCTTGCGGAAATCTGCCCTTATGCCATGATTTTTGTACCAAGCCAGGGTGGCGTCAGTCATGCGCCGGAAGAATTCACAGCGGCGGAGGATTGTATCACCGGTGCGCGCGTCCTGTTGGCAACGTTGCTGGAGCTTGACGCAATGTAGACAAACAAAGACGCCGGAACTGATGGTTAGTTCCGGCGTCGTGTGAGCGGGTGAAGAGATTCGAACTCTCAACATTTTGCTTGGGAAGCAAACGCTCTGCCGGAGATTCGAACTCTCAACATTTTGCTTGGGAAGCAAACGCTCTGCCGTTGAGCTACACCCGCGAATATTTAATAGTATAGTCAGGGGTGGCGAGGCTGTCAAACATACATACTTGAGGAATCGGTTGATCATGCGCGCCGCCTCGCCGTGCTGCTGATAAACTAAATTTCATCGGATATGGAATCAGTGCGCCAATCTTTCAGTGGAATCTTTTTCGCCGTCCTGATGCTGACTGGTGTTTTGGCGATTTGGGAAATCTCCGTGCGTCTCACGGGCACCCCTGTTTACATTCTGCCCACGCCCAGTCGCGTGGCGCAGACATTCTTTTCCCAACCACTGTACTTTCTCGACGCATTAAGTGTGACGCTTGGCGAAGCGCTGGCTGGTCTGGTCATCGGCACGCTAACAGGCGTTGCCATTGCTGCACTGGTCAGTTTGAAGCCGCAACTGGAGCGCGGCGTGATGACGCTCGCCATTCTAGTCAAATCCACACCGCTGGCGGCGATTGCGCCTCTGCTCACTATCTGGTTTGGGTTTGGCGTTTTGCCGAAAATCATTATCACTGCCCTGTTGACGTTTTTCCCGACATTGGTCAATGTGTTGGTAGGTTTGCAGAGCGTGGAGAAAGACATGCTCGACCTGATGCGCGTTTACCGCGCGACCAACTGGCAAATACTGATTCATTTGCGCGCCTGGCTGGCTTTGCCATTTTTATTTGCCGCCCTGCGCGTCGCTGCTCCGCTGGCGCTGGTGGGTGCGGTCATCGCCGAATGGACAGGAGCTTCCAGCGGCTTGGGACGCGTGATGTGGCTGGCATACAGCAACCTCAATTTGCCTCCCATGTTTGCTGCCATTTTCGTTCTATCTTTTTCGGGCATGGGTGCATATGGCATCATTGTCTGGCTAGAACAAAAAATCATCCGCTGGAAAGAGTGACACCATCGTCCCGAAGGACGCCGCCCTGGAGGATGCTTCGTGCGCCAGGCATACTTTGGTATGCGCCAGGACATTTTCCTTGAGCAAATTTTCCATAATCCTAGTTATTTCAATTCCACATCATCATCAAGGAGTTTCACTGTACTATGCGCAAGATTGTCCTATCGTTATTCCTGCTTGTCCTGTTTTCGTTGGGCGCCTGTTTGCCCGTAGCTTTACCCCAAGGGGAAGGGCAAAGTGAGGGCGCTGTCCCCACCGCCGCTTCGACAGAAGCGTCTATCGTCGCTGAACCAGCCACCGGGGTTCCAACCGCAACGGCGCTCATCCCCATGACTTTCATGGCGGGCTACAAACCGCAAGCGAACCTGCCCTTTGTCGGCGCGTACGTTGCCAAAGAAAAAGGCTTCTTCGCACAAAATGGGCTGGACGTGACCATCGAACACTCGCCCGGCAAGGGCGAGCATGTTCAACTGTTGGTGGCGGGAACCGTACAGGTGACCACGATGGACGCCGCCACCGTTCTTCAACGCCGCGCTGAGCCTGGCTTGCCCGTTGTGTCCATTGCGCTCATCGGGCAACGAGGACAGCAAGCCTTCGCTGCGCTGAAAGAGACGGGCATCGAAACGCCCAAAGATTGGGAAGGTAAAACGGTCGGCTACAAAGGCACGCCCCCGCCCGATCTGTATGCTTTGCTGGCCGCTGCAGGGGCGGATGTCAATAAAGTCAATCTGGTCAACGTTGGCTTTGACCCGCGCGTACTGACGGAAAGACAGGTGGACGTATACCCACTCTTCAAATCGAACGAACCGTACCTGCTTCAAAGTTGGGGGAATGAAATCACGCTTTGGGATGCAGCGGATTACGGCGTGCCGACCCTGGGGCTGACCTACGTCACCAGTGAAGACTACCTCCAAACCCATGCCCCCGAACTGACTCGCTTTCTGGCCGCCACGCTGGAGGGCATTGCCTACGCCGAAGCCCATCCTGACGAAGCGATAGCGATCGTGATGAAATACGCGGGTCCCGAAACTGACCCCATGCACATGAAATACATGCTCGAAGCCGAATTGCGAGACGCCCAAAGTGAATACGGCTTTGGCTGGCAATCCCCTGAACAATGGCAGGCGCTTGCTGATATGCTGGCGCAATACCAGGCCCTGCCTGCCAATGTGGATGTAAATGCTGCGTTCAGCATGGNNAAAATGTTAACACATCCATCGGCCTGATGGTCTTATCGAACCTTCAGGCCGATGGGTGTGGGAAGTGTTGTTTTTGTCCTGTTGATCATGCAGTGCGACTAAAACTTAAAGATTGGAGCTAATTTTCATGCAAACAACACCTCTGGGACGTTCCGGCGTCAACGTCAGCCTCTACTGTCTTGGCGCCATGTACTTTGGCTCGCGCAACGACCGCGCCACCTCTTATCGGATGCTGGATCGCTATGTCGATGCGGGCGGCAGCTTCATCGACACGGCCAATATCTATGCCTGGTGGGTGGAAGGTTTTCACGGTGGCGAAAGCGAGACATTGCTGGGCGAGTGGATGCGCGAGCGGCGCAACCGCGACCGTCTCTTCATCGCCAGCAAAGTCGGCTTTCAGTACGATGACGTGACGCGCGGGTTGTCGGCGGCGCAGATCGAGGCGGAGTGCGACAAGAGCCTCCGCCGCATGGGCATCGACACGATCGATCTCTACTATGCGCACGTCGATGATCGCAACACGCCGATGCACGAAACCATGGAGGCATTCGACCGGCTGGTGCGCGCGGGTAAAGTGCGCTATATCGGCGCCAGCAACTTCATGGCCTATCGGCTGGAGCGCGCCCATACGCTGAGCAAGCAAAACGGCTGGTCCGACTATGTCTGTCTCCAGCAGCGCTACACCTATCTCCGCCCCAAACCCGGCGCCAGCTTTGACCCGCAGCTGAGCCTGACCGACGAGATCATTGACTATTGCCGCGCCAATCAGGTCACGATCCTGGCGTACTCGTCGCTGCTGAGCGGCGCCTACACACGCCCGGATCGGCCGCTACCGGAGCAGTACCGCGGCCCCGACGCCGATGCGCGCCTGGCCGTGCTACGTGAGATCGCCGCCGCCCACAACGCCACGCCCAATCAGGTGATCCTGGCCTGGCTGACGCAACAGGAGCCGCCCATCATTCCGGTGATGGCAGCCAGCACGGATGAACAGATGGCGGAAAATCTGGCGGCGCTGGATTTGAGGCTGTCGGCGGAAGAAATAGAACGACTCAACAGCGCCGGCGCGTAGTCGAAAGTAAGCGCCCACTCACGCGCTTTCGTCGGGTGGGCGCTTCGTTACATACTGACCGCCAGGTTAACTGTTTATTTTCCCGGAGGCTTTGGAGCTTCCGGGAAGATTGCGAGCAATATCACGTGACAACCTAGAAATCGATAATTGAGAAACTGGGCAGGCGACAGGATCGCAATGTCTCGGTAGTTGCCGAGCTCCAGTAAATGCCCGTCATCTGAGCTGATCGTGACGCACGTAGTCCTCCTCCCATTTCTGTGATTGCAGCCATTGTCCAGGTTGGGTATACTGCACCTCAACCCTTTCCACCGACAATCCAACAACTCAACCAGGCAAGTCATTGGTCCCCACAAGGAGGCGAAACGATGGACGGTCTCATGATGAATTGGCAGTTGACGATCGACAAGATTTTAGAGCATGGCAATCGGCTGTACTCTCACAAGCAGATCACGACGATGCAGCCGGATGGCTCGTTGCATCGCTACACCTACGCCGATCTCTATCGCCGCGTCAAACGGATGGCAAAGGCGCTGGTGAAGTTGGGGGTGCAGCCGGGCGATCGCATCGGTACGTTCGCCTGGAACAATTACCAGCACCTGGAACTCTATTACGCCATCCCCGGTGCGGCGGCGGTCTGCCACACCCTCAACATCCGTCTCTTCCCCGACCAGCTTGCCTATATTGTCAATCACGCCGAGGACAAGATTGTCTTTGTGGACGGCACATTGATCCCACTCTATCAAAAAGTGGCGCCATCTACACAGGGAGTGCAATATCATGTGCTTTTCAACGCCCCGCGCGAAGCGAAAGACGCCCTGCCCAACGCGCTCTTCTACGAAGAGCTGATCGACGACAGTGATGAAGATTTCGCCTGGCGCAGCACCGACGAAAACCTGGCGATGGGCATGTGCTACACCAGCGGCACCACCGGCGAGCCCAAAGGCGCGCTCTACTCGCACCGCTCGATGTTCCTGCATACGATGGGCGAGAATGCCGCCAATGCGCTCGGCGTGCGCGAATCCGACATTGTGCTGCCGGTTGTGCCGCAATTTCATGCCATGGCGTGGGGGCTGCCCTACGCGTGCGTGGCGTCAGGCGCCGACATCGTCATGCCGGGCCCGCATCTGCGCCCGCAGCCGCTTGCCGACCTGATCGCCAATGAGCGCGTGACCATCGCCGCCGGCGTGCCCACCATCTGGAATGGGCTGTACCATGAACTGAAACAGAACCCGCGCGACATCTCCTGCGTGCGCGCGCTGGTCGTCGGCGGCTCGGCGATGCCGCGTTCGCTCATCGAAGCCTACGAAAAGGAACTGGGCGTCAATGTATTGCACGCGTGGGGTATGACCGAGATGTCGCCGCTGGGCACTGTGTCGATCCCGCTCAAGGCGCACGCGAAGCTGGATGACGCCGGACGCTGGGACATCAAGGCCAAACAAGGTTACCCGATCCTGGGTGTTGAGTTGCGCATCGTCGATGAGATCGGGCGCGAGCTGCCCTGGGACGGCAAGACGATGGGCGAACTCCAGGTGCGCGGGCCGTGGATCATCCGCCAATATTTCAAGCGCGAGCCAACGCGCGACTACATCACCGAGGATGGCTGGTTCCGCACCGGCGATGTGGTGACGATGAGTCCGGATGGCTACATGACAATCACCGACCGCACCAAAGACCTGGTCAAAAGCGGCGGCGAGTGGATTTCCACCGTCGAACTGGAAAACGCCATCATCGGCCATCCGAAGGTGCTCGAAGCCGCCGTCATTGCCATCCCCGACGAAAAATGGTCGGAGCGCCCGATGGCGTGTGTGGTGCGCACCAAAGACGGTTGGGACCTGACAGCAGAGGAATTGCAGGAATACCTCAGTCAGCGCGTCGCCAAATTCTGGGTGCCGGAAAAGGTGGTCTTCATCGACGAGGTGCCGAAGACCAGTGTGGGCAAGTTCGACAAGAAAGTACTGCGTCGACAATTCGCAGAAGGACAACTGGGATAAAATGGGCAGTGGTGACAGTCACTTCGTTGAAGTGACTGTCACCCGAAGGATAGATTGCTCCGTTCTACTTCACCCGAAGGATAGATTGCTCCGTTCTACTTTTTGCCACGCCCCGCGATTGTCAAGGCTACAGCGCCAAGCGCCGCCCCCGCGGCGCCAACCGTCAACCAGCGTTTGTCGAAGCCGCCCGACTGTCTGACGCCCTTCGCCATGACCGGGATGTCCTGCAGTTTGCGCTGCGCCTCGGCCTTCACACTGGCAAAGAGCGCCGGGTCGCGGCGGTATTGCTCCGCCAATGCGCGCCGTGCAGCCAGGTCGGCCTCGCTGACATACTTGCCAAAGGAGCGCAGCGGCGCCAGCTTGAAGCCGTGCTTGAGCGACAATTTGTAAATCTCTTTGACGCGTTCCATCGTGATGTTGCGTCCCAGCGTGTAATCCTCAAAGCGGCCATCCATCGCCAGACACGCCGTCTCTGCCAGACATGCATAGGAGGTCTTGGGCGGCAGGCCGATGTCGTAGCCAAAGTCCACGTCGCCAGGGATGATCACTTCGCCGCTTTCGATCACCAGCACATCGGGACGCAACGCCGCCTCTGCAGGGTTGATGTCGGGCGGACGCGCCACATCGCAAACCACGGCGCCCGGCTTGCATTTGGTGATGTCGATCACGCGTTGCCCGAAGGCCGAGGTCGCCGTGATCACCAGGTCACAGTCGCTGATCAGATCGCCGGCGCGCGTGGCAATGGTCACCGCGGCGCCGGGCGTCTCCTCCTGGATAATGCGCTTGAGTTCGAGCAGTTTCTCCGGTTCGATGGAGACGAGCACGACATTCTTGATCGCCTGCGCCACCAGCCGCGAACAGACCGAAGCAATCGAGCCGGTGGCGCCGACGATCATCACCTTGCCTTGAGTCAGGTCGGTGGCGCCCATCAGCTTGACGGCTTGCTTGGCCGCCTCCAGGGTCATGGCGACGGTCAGGCTGTTGCCGCTGGTGATGGCGATGTCTGCCTCATGCGCCACTGTGATGCCGGCGTCGCCTACGACGCTGGTGAATGCGCCCAACCCCATGATGCGGGCGCCTTTGCGCTCAGCCAGCCGCGCCGCCTGGTTGAGCTGGCGATAAGTGAACGCAGCATCGTGTTTCATCATCATGCGCGGCGTGGCGCCCAGGGTGATCAGATGTCCCTCGATGCGCTGGCCGGTGGTCGCCGAGACGCCGCCGGTGATGCGCGAGACGTACATGGGCGGCATATACGCCGCAACCTCCTCGACCAGGTCGTCGGGCAGATATTTTGTCCAGCGGAAGAGAGGATGTTTGTGGATGAAACCGACGTTGAGCGGATGGATGACAAAAGCGAAACGGTTGATGCCCGCCTCTTCCGGCTGCAAATAGCGGATCGCCGGCGACCAACGAATATCGGCCATCAGGTCAAGATAGGTGTCTTCGCTCAACGGCTGATCGGGGTTGCGGCGCAGCGCGACGAGGACAGCCTCGATGGTGGCGGCGGACCAGCGCCCCAGATCATCGTCGGGGTTGAGCGAGGGCATCAGCGTCACCACAATGCTGACGCCGCGACGACGCAGATCGTCCAGATCGGCTTGCTCCGCCCACTCAACGACAACCGTCTTGT
>CZCA01004505.1_pt2 | contig 10418 bp, 7 predicted proteins | sample 591981 | NCBI WGS metagenome assembly CZCA01 (sample SAMEA3556810, study PRJEB10932) | anaerobic digester metagenome
GGAATTGGCAGTTATATAATGGTAGACAACCCCGATAAGGATTTAGTCCTAAAAGCTATTAGATGCGCCCAATCCAAAATAACTTAAGCCTGTCATTGCTGTGAAAATACCTCTTACAGTTGTCCTCATGGCAGTAGGTTAGCCATGAGCACCTTGGTGTAGGAGTCCGATATAGTCGCACATCAAGCCGTTAACTATATCGTGACGACGGAACAGGTGCGCATGGTGAACCTACTGGCTACAATACACCGGGAGCGCGTGCCAATCTCTATGTCGATTTACGCTAACCTCAGCTTTGCAGGAGTATTAGCCAGCTCGCTCCAAGACTCCTCACCTGCCACACATCGGCTTACTTCGGTACAGGGCCGACCGGTCTATTCATTCAAATGGTCCCAGTGTTCGCGGATTTCGGCGGCAGTGCCCAGGGCCTGGCTACGGTTTTGGGCTTCTATAAATGCCTGCAAACGAGCCAGACCTACGGTGATGGATTTCATCTCATCTTTGTCTACGCTAAATTGGATACGGGGACTCACTTTTGCCCAGGCCACAGCGAGTTCTTCAGCATAAGACTGAGCTGCCTCCCAATCTTCTCTGTCTACCGCTTGTTCCACTTCCTTCAGGTAATAGGAGAAATTGTCCCCGGGTATCAGGGGCTTTTTCAAGAAATCCCCGCTGTTCATAAACACAATGAATCCTGCTAGAATAATCAGCGGGATAGTATACATCCAGAATTGGCGCATCACCTTGTCTCCTCAATAATCTAGGTTTGCTTGGTGCTGGCATCGATGCCATCTTCATAGCGGTCGATATACAAAGTCTGGGTGCCGGGATGATAGGAGGCTAAGAAAACTTCCGCCGCATTATTGATACCTTGCTTTTGCAGCTGTTGGATTAGCCAAGTCCTGTCAACTCCAGCTGCTTGCAAATTCTCCGGTATAACCTGTCCATCATATATCAGTTGAGCACTCAACCCGCTGCCTCCAGGCGCTAGACCCAGATCCTGGACTGTAGCCGGGCGATGCTCCGGTTTAAGCAGAACCGATAGCTGCCCGTCCGATTCCAATACCGCGAATTCCACGGTACTTATGTCAAACACTCCTTGGTTGCGCAGCTGTTCCAGTAAGTCGGGAATATTATAGCGCATGCGCCCCATAGCTTCCTCCAGAATTTTTCCGTTGTTGATTACCACTACCGGTTCACCCATAAAAATTTTAGCAGCCTGGGATGATTTGGTACCGGATATCTGTATAACCAACACTGCTGCGGTCCAGACTGCCAGTCCTACCCAGTGAGGCCAAGCCCGGCTTTCCAAATCGACCGACAGGGTTGCGGCGATGGAACCTATGGTAATTCCTAGAACATAATCAAGAAAAGTCAGTTGGCTGACCTGCTGTTTACCCAGCAGACGGGCAAAAATAAACAGGGTAACAAAGGCAATAATACTGCGGGCCACAACTACCAGAGCTTCATTCACTATGAGCACCTCTGATTTGAAAAAGGTTATCCCTTATTATGAGCTTTCTTAAGTAGCCCCATACACTTTGAGGTATAATACAGTAAATATGTAATTGAAAATGATGGAAAGATTTCGGGGAGGTTTCGTGAATATGGATGTCCGCCAGGTCTTAGAGTTAGCCATTCAAGCAGAAGCCCAGGCCCGGGACAGGTATCTGGAATTGGCCAAACAGGCTGAAGACGGAGAGACCCGTCTCCTCCTGGAGCAGATCGCCCGGGAAGAAGATTCTCACCTAAGAAGGCTTTCCGAGCGGCTGAAGGCTATCAAGCTCCTGAACGCCTAAGGAAGAGCGTGATTCTGTAAAATAACACTGGCCACCAGCACGGTCACAAGAATGATCACCAGCATGGCTAAGAAAAACTGCAGCTGTCTTTTGACATGCTTTTCTCCCTGCACATATTCGGCGATGAGATGGGTCAAATAAACGGTGTTGGCGGAGAAACCCACCACAAACAGCAGCTGTATCCAGCCGGCTATGGCATGGTAAGCCCCCGGTGCCAGGGACTTCCACAGGGAATGACTGTAATAGGCCAGCACGATGAATTCTATCAAACCAGCCGCAAACTGGAAGGTCAAGCTCTGCCTCTGGATAGCGGTGTTGGTCTCCATGAGCGTGCGAATCTGAGTTTGGGTGGCGATATTCTCCTTGCTCATCAACAGGTCGATACGGCTGCGGATAACTTCGATGGCCGCCTGGTGATTTTCCCGGGACAGGCGCAGTTCATCCAAAGTCCGGCTTAACTTCTCGGCTCTTTGTTCAAAGGGCTGGAAAATCTTTTGGCTGGTTTCATCACTGAAGGCGCAGGAAGGTTCCTGGGCCAGCTGTTGCCGCAGCACTTCCAGCAAATTGGTCAGACGCTGGTACCCCTCCAGAATAAGGGAAAAATTATTGACCAGTTTGCCGTATCCGCTGGACATCAGGTCCAAGTGTTTTTCATAGGTATCGATGATACTGGCCTCTTGAGACTCCTCCACCAGATCCATATGAAGAACCTGATCCAATCGGCGATCCAGTTCGATTCTCTCCCTGGTCACCACTTGGCCTCGATCCCGCATCAGCCTGGAAAGCATCTGCAGACGAATTACAGTCAGTTCGATAAGGGGCAGGTATTCCCCAAAAAACCTAGCGTGACGCAGGTTCAGATCAGGAAAATGCGCCAGATAAAAGACCCGGTCCCTTGATTGAATACCCCGCCAAGCTTTACCATCCATGAGTTCAAAACTTAAAGGGGGGACTATTAGGTCTTGGTTCAACTCATCCTGGGCCAACTGCCAGCTCTTCCTATCCGTTATTAAAACCTGTACTTTCCCCAGCAGATTATCTTGGTCAATACCAGCCTGCTCTTCCCACTGGGTTAATTCCTGGGTCATCTCTGGCCAGCTTTGTTCCTTAAGGGTGCAATATAGAACCAGAGCCCGCGCATTATCGCTGTTCAGTTCATAAAAAATTGGCTGTGAGATCTCGTCTGGCCAAGTCAGGTGTGTCTCGTCAGCATAAGCCCATCCTTTGCTGATTAGCCTGTCCTGCAAAGCAGAAAAACAAGCCTCATCTTCCTCCAGGAAGTAATAATAAATTAAGAGCCGATCAGGCATGTTACACTCCCTTGTTTCCCAATATCAGAACAGTATTCTAAAGACAAACATATCAGAACATGGTCATTTCGTAAAGAATGAACATTTCAATTCAGGCATTCCTTTAGTAAACGGAAATTTCCTCAATATAACAAAAAACAAAAGGATTATATCATTGAATATTGAATTATAGGGAAAATGAAATAAAGAATGAAGAATATGTATTTTGGTGTAATGGCGATAAGAGCCGGGAAGGCTCTAACTTCTTCATTTATACATACATCTACACGCCATTCTGCATACATAACAAAGGAGAGAGTGTGTGGCACAAAGCAAGATGTTGGCAGTCAAATTGTTGGAAATGGGGTTACTCAGCCAAGTTCAGCTGGAAGAAGCTCTGGCGGAGCAGCAGCATTCGGGAGAAAAACTTAGCCGTATTCTGGTACGGCGTGGATACATCACCGAGCAGCAACTCCTTGCAGTCTTGGAATCGATTTTGGGTATACCTCATGTGCAATTTGATCATATAAAGATTGACCCCGCTGTGGTAAAACTTATACCTACCCGTTTAATCCGTAAGCATTATATATTACCTGTATCAGTTGACCAACGGCGTTTGACCCTGGCTATGGTTGATCCTCTCAATTATGAGGCTATTGATGATGTGCGCATCCTCACTGGTTTGGATGTGTTACCGGTAATAGTCAGCGAGAAGGAAATGAATACAGCCATACAGCAGTATGCCGCTTTTCAGGTTGATTCAACCATGGAAAAACTGCTGGGGGAACTTAACCAGTATAACTTTGGGGGAGCGGGAAGGGACGTTCTTACTTACTATATTGAAGAAGATGCTCCGGTTGTTCGGGTAGTTAATTATATCTTACAGATGGCTGTACAAGGGTTAGCTTCTGATGTCCACATCGAACCAACGGAACAGGGGGTGCGGGTCAGATTCCGTATTGATGGTGATCTGCAGGAAGTATTAAACCTTCCCCCAAAATCCTATCCGGCTATAGTTTCTCGTATAAAAATAATGGGTAATTTGGACATTTCGGAAAAACGTATTCCCCAGGATGGTCGCACCCGCCTGATAATCGATGGAAGAGAGATAGATTTCCGGATATCCTCGTTACCCTCCATACACGGGGAAAAAATGGTGTTGCGTATACTGGATCGAGCCCATGCCTTGATGTCACTGAATGAATTGGGGTTTAGTTCAGCCAACCGGGAAAAAATCGAAACACTTATCCATCTCCCTCATGGCATGATTGTGGTTACCGGTCCTACCGGTTCAGGAAAGACTACTACTTTATACAGCATGCTTACGGAAATAAATATAGCTCAACGCAACATTGTTACCTTAGAGGACCCTGTTGAATACAGCTTGGTTGGCATCAATCAGGTGCAGATAAATATTAAAGCCGGACTGACATTTCCCACCGGACTTCGAGCCATATTGCGTCAGGACCCCGATATTATCATGGTTGGGGAAATGCGGGACATTGAGACTGCTGAACTGGGAGTACGGGCAGCCCTCACCGGCCATCTATTTTTCTCGACCCTGCATACCAATAGTGCTTCTGGCACCGTAGCCCGTATGGTCAATATGGGGATAGAGAATTACCTACTGGCTTCCTCCCTGGCAGGAGTGATTTCTCAGCGATTGATCCGCCGGCTGTGCTCTAACTGCAAGCAGTCCTATTACTTGGATGAGACGGTGGCCCGCCGTTTGGGCATGGAAGCTTATGTCGGCCGGGAGTTTTACCGCCCCCAGGGCTGTAACATGTGCCGTCACTCTGGCTATTCGGGACGTATGGCTCTGCATGAGGTCTTAGTATTGGGCCCGCAGATGCGAACGGCTATTAATAGCTATATAAATGCCGAAGATGAATTAGAAAATATTGCTCGTCAAGAAGGTATGGTTACCATGCGGGAAGATGGAATAGCCAAAGCCCTGGCAGGAGACACATCATTAGAAGAGGTTATGAGAGGGGTATATTTGGGTAGCTAGAATGTATAAACCCATCAAACAATAGTGGATAAGACAAGCTTAAAGAGTACGCGGGATTCAAAGAGCACAGGAGTTCGATAATCGTCTTTACATCTAAAAAGGGGCAGAAAACTCCGGCCTGTGAAGGGGAGAGACATACATGAAGTACGCTTACCGGGCACGGGATAGAGCTGGGCGCATCATAAAGGGCACCATGGAAGCCGAAAGTCTTAACTTGGTTATTGAATCCCTGCAACGCCAGGACTATATAATATTGGGAATAAAAGAAGAGGCCAACAGGAAAACAGCCCCGAAGAAGGCTCTAAACCTGAGACTTTTCCAAACAGTAAAGGTAAATGACCTGGCCCTGTTCACCCGGCAACTTTCCACCATGGTAGGAGCAGGTCTGCCTATTATCCGCAGCTTTCAAATATTGGAGGAGCAGACCACTAACTCAGTCCTGCGTAAGATGGCCAGCCAGATTCGAGAGAATTTGGAAGGCGGCTTGGCCTTAAATGAAATCTTGAGTCGTTATCCCAAAACATTTTCTCCCATGTATGTGAGTATGGTGCGAGCTGGAGAAATAAGCGGTGCCCTGGATACTGTCCTGGATCGCCTGGCCGACACCTTGGAGCGCGACTGGGAAATCAACTCCAAGGTCAAGTCAGCATCCGTATACCCGATTATGGTGATGAGCATAGCCATATTGGTAGTTATTTTTATTCTCATGTTCGTCATGCCAACTTTTGTGGAGTCATACGCTTCCACAGATGTCGAATTGCCAGCGTTTACCATATTTTTTCTCAATATCAGCTACTTTCTCAAAGAACATTTTGTCCGGCTCGTATTGAGTGCAATTCTGCTGGCAATAGGTTTAAAAGCCTGGGGTCATACCTCTAAGGGACGTTTATTCTTAGATAGCCTTTACTTAAAGATTCCTATTGTAGGTAAAGCTATTAATCGCGTGGCCGTATCCCGCTTTACCCGCATCCTGGGTACTTTAATAAAGTCGGGAGTACCAATCCTGCAGGCGCTGGAAGTATTGCAGGGAGTAGTAGGCAACCGAGTTATCGGTGATGCTATAGGTCAGGCTAGAGACAACATTCGGGAAGGCCAGTCCATTGCTGCTCCCCTGGCAGCTACTAACGTGTTTGAGCCTATGGTACCGCAGATGATCGCCATCGGGGAAGAAACCGGGGCATTAGAACATATGCTGGAGCGCATGTCGGTCTATTATGACAATGAAGTATCCTTGACCGTAGATGCCCTGCTCAAATCCCTGGAACCTATTTTAATTATTTTCATATCAGCTATTATCGGCATGATTATTGTTGCTACCTATCTGCCCATATTCGATCTTATGGGTACCATGTATTAATGAGGTATAGAGTCGCCTTTAAGCTTTGGTAGACCACCGAAACTGTTCTAGTATGAATGTGATAATATTAGCCGAACGGAAGAGTTGTGATTCAAAAGATTATGGGGGCGAGGGTTAAACACCTGATTTATCTTAAAAAGGAGGGTGAATTGTTGTTGATGAAAATGGGCCATAACATAAAGAAAAGGGACAGTCAGAGCGGATTTACCCTGGTAGAGCTAATGGTGGCCGTGGTTATTATTGGGATTTTGGTGGCTATAGCGGTACCGGTGTACAGTACTGTCACCACCACAGTGGAGCAAAAAGCATGTTTGGCCAACATGAAGGCTATCGAAGCAGCCATCGAAACCTACCGAGTTAAACATGGTAAAGTGCCAGAAAATCTTAGCGATTTATGGGGTGATAGCGAAAAAATCTTAAAAGAAGAACCCAAATGCCCCTCCGGCAATGGGTCATACCAATATGAATCTAAAGATGGTAATTATACATTAACCTGTAACAAGCATAATTCTTAATTGGGTTGCCACCGTGAAAAACTGAGCATTTAACCAAAGACCAAGAAATAATAGAGGGGGTTACTTTCGTTCCCCCCTCTATTGCTGCCGGTTGTAGATATCGTAGACTATCCTGACGGCTTCCGCTCTTGTGGTATTGGCTGTGGGTCTTATCGTCATGTCGGGATAACCGGAGACTATTTTTTCACTGATGAGATATGCCACATAGGGTTTGGCGTAATCTACGATATCATCTACATCTTTGTATGCCCCAAGAGATGTGTTATCTTGTGAGTATTTTGCTGCTATAGCTCTACCAATAATGGCCATCATTTCTTGCCTTGATATCCTGCCATTGGGATCAAAGACCTTACCTTCTATTCTGCCATGAATGAGACCATGGTCATAGGCAGTCTGGATATATTTGGCGTACCAGACATCAGCTAACACATCTTCGAAACTGTTGGTATAGTTTTTGAGTTCCAGCTCCAGGGCTTGAACGATTATCTTGGCAAATTCTGCCCTGGTCACATTGTCATCGGGGACAAACGTGGTGTCGGTGCGGCCATCTATGACGTGTTTGGCAGTCATGCACTCGATATAAGTTTTGGCCCAGTGGTCAGCGATATCCTCGAAGACTTTATGGTATTCCGCTAAGACATAAGTGCTTAGATGCGAAAGCTGGGCAGTGATTTCCCCAGATGCTCTATCCACTTTACCGCCGACGAACTCCAGGGTATTTTGGGCAGTGTTAACATAGTAGATGCCGAGTTTGTCAATATTGGTGGTCACGCCTTTCAGGTCAAAGCGCAGAACCAGGGCTTTATCGAGCCGAAGGTTATCTGACCCGGCTTTTAGGGTGATATCCATGCCCTGATCCAGGATTCTCATACCTTCATTTAGGTTTAATTCTCTGGCAGCATGTCTGGCATCTACGCTGTTGATATTAAGTGTTACCGGGTTTTCTCCGGTTTGAAAGGCTGCTGCCGGTATTTCCACGGTACCCATTTTGGTGACAACAGTTATGGATGCGCCTTTTTCGAAGGCTGCTTGCACTATATCCGTGGGAATGGTCAGGTTGAGGCTGTCTTCTACCTCGCTGCTGGCCGTCAAATCAATAGTTAGGGAAAGTGGACTACCTTCAGCTTTATCAGCGGCTTCATTCAGGATGTCTACTATTGCTGCGGTAGCTTCATCGTCAAATGTGACTAAGGCTTTACCATCTTCTACTGTAATTGTGGCAGTGTTGGCAGGAATACCTACTATTACAGGTTGCCCAGGTGAAGATGGAACCTCTACTACAGGTTTATCAGAGGCTGAGCTTTCGCTGCCACTGCTTCCGCTTCCGCCACTTCCGTCATCACGGGGTTCTTCGGGGTCAATTGGCCCTGCTGTTGGCTGCCCGGTTAAAGCGATTGTATGCATTGATCCGGCGGCTACTGCTTTCCAGATATTATCGCTACCAATCCGGGTGGGAGCATTCTTATACTCCGTAGTTCCATCGCCCAGTTGGCCGTCCTCGTTTTTTCCCCAGCCCCATAGGCTGCCGTCCGATTTGAGGGCGATGGTATAACCGCTTCCGGCTGCTACAGCGATCCAATCACAGTCATTACCGATCCTAATTGGTACCGTTTTTCTCTCGGTGCTGCCATCACCCAGCTGACCATAATCATTATCCCCCCAGACCCAGAGGCTACCGTCTTCTTTTATGGCTACACTGTGGTTTTCTCCCGCTGCTATGGACAACCAGCTCTCATCGCTAATTTGGGTGGGTACGGTTCTGTAATTTAAAGTGCCGTCACCTAACTGGCCACTCAAGTTTTGCCCCCAGGCCCAGAGACTGCTATCTGCTTTCAAGGCCAGGGTATGACTGCTTCCAGCCGCAACCGCCCTCCAGTCATTGTCACTGCCAATCCGTGTCGGTTCGACTTTGCTTTCAAAGCTTCCATCACCCAGTTGGCCATTATCATTGTTGCCCCAAGCCCAGAGACTGCCATCTTTTCTTATGGCCATACTGTGGGTTTCTCCAGCTGCTATGGCCATCCAGTCACTGTAGCTGCTGATTTGAGTGGGCCTATCTTTGTAATCAAAGGTACCGTCTCCTAATTGACCGGCCCAGTTTCCTCCCCAGGCCCATAGGGTCCCGTCCGTCTTTAGAGCCAGGTTGTGGTCAAATCCAGCTGCAATCGCAGCCCAGTCAGTATCACTGCCAATTTGCGCTGGAGTGGTTTGGCTTAGACCGCTGATGCGGTCGTATCCCCACATCCATAGGGTGCCATCTTCTTTAAGGGCTAGAGTCCGGGCATTTGCTGCTGCTAAAGCCTTCCAGTTGTTTTCTGGGCTAATCCTGACAGGATTTATCCGTTTTTCGGTGGTTCCATCACCCAACTGTCCACCCCAATTAGCTCCCCAAGCCCATAGTTCATTTTCACCGCTGCCGGTGTCGATTTCAAATTCCAGGTGCTCATACAGGGTTACTTTTCGGGTATCCTTGCTGTACTGCATTGGTATTACACTTAAAACCAACTTTAAATGGTCATCTTCCTGGTAGGTTTCCCACCAATAAATGGTCTCGGGATAGGTATCTGGTAGTTCATAAGTACCCGTTACCGGACCTTTGGATTTATTAACGGGTATGGCAACTTCCAAGTCAACTGGGCCGGGAACTTCTGAAGTTGTATAGCTGGATAAGTTTACCTGGCTGACAAATGTATCAAGCGGAAGTTCAATCTCCTTTACAATCAAAGGCATGACGGGGGCAAAGGCTTCCAGATTATAGCTCCCCTCATTTACGGTAAACCTCTTACTGCCATCTTCCAAATCAGATACCTTAAAGCTGGAGTCGATAATTATTCTCTCCAGCTTGGACGATGGCGCCGCCAATAGTTTATTATTTTCAGAGGAATATAGTTTATTAAAGGAACCTAACCCATGATCAATAGGCTGGGTAGGCAATCCATAGTAAACGGTTCCGTAAGCCGCATAGGTATTAAAATAATCCTTAAATAAAGGCTGGATCCTCTGCCAGTATTCCTGGTAGGCTTTTTTATGCGCTTCTCCTACTGTGGTAACGCTGGGATCGAGCAGATTGTTCAAAAATCTTTGTAACAAGAGATCGTGGTAAGCAACATATTGATTATACCCTATCCCATAGGTGCTGGGTGCTATGTAGGAAATCTCCTTAGCCAGCATGCTTCTTACCAGGCTTTTGTAGTAATAATCATAATTTCCCACCGGTGAATCATGGGCAATGGAATAGCCGGAATGACATCCGGTACTGATCATTACATGGCCAGGAGATTTTACCATAGCGTCAAGATCCTGGCTCGTCAGAGGATTGTTTTCCTTAGGATAGGTGCCGGCTGTCATATGGTTGCAGTGAGTCCACAGCATATTTAAATATACGTTTTGCAATGCGGTAGTTACATCTGTTGCCGTCCATCCGCTAGGGCAGTTGGTGGGATCATA
>CZCA01006949.1_pt1 | contig 10404 bp, 6 predicted proteins | sample 591981 | NCBI WGS metagenome assembly CZCA01 (sample SAMEA3556810, study PRJEB10932) | anaerobic digester metagenome
TACTTGGTAATCTTGGTGATGACGCCAGCGCCGACGGTGCGACCGCCTTCGCGGATGGCGAAGCGGCTGCCCGCCTCCAGCGCCACCGGCGAAATCAGCTTGACGCCCATCTTGATGTTGTCGCCCGGCATGACCATTTCCACGCCCGCCGGCAACTCGATCTCGCCCGTGATGTCCATCGTGCGGATGTAGAACTGCGGACGATACCCCTTGAAGAAGGGCGTGTGCCGTCCACCTTCCTCCTTGCGCAGCACGTACACCTCGGCGTCGAACTCCGTGTGCGGCGTGATGCTCCCCGGCTTCGCCAACACCTGCCCGCGCTCCACTTCCTCGCGCTGGATGCCGCGCAGCAGACAGCCCACGTTGTCGCCCGCAATGCCCTGCTCCAGCAACTTGCGGAACATCTCCACGCCGGTCACCACTGTCTTGCGCGTCGGCGCCAACCCCACGATCTCCACCTCTTCCATCGGCTTGATCGTCCCGCGCTCGATGCGTCCCGTCACCACCGTCCCGCGCCCCTTGATGCTGAACACATCTTCGATCGGCATCAGGAACGGCTTGTCCGTCTCGCGCACCGGCGTCGGAATGTACTCATCCACCGCACGCATCAACTCCCAGATGCACGCATACTCCGGCGCATTCGGATCCGTGCTCTTCGACTCCAGCACCTTCAACGCACTCCCGCGAATGAACGGAATGTCATCCCCAGGGAACTTGTAGCTGCTCAGCAACTCGCGCATCTCCATCTCCACGAGCTCCAGCAACTCTTCGTCGTCCATCATGTCCACCTTGTTCAGGAAGACCACCATCGCCGGCACTTCCACCTGCCGCGCCAACAGAATGTGCTCCCGCGTCTGCGGCATCGGACCATCGGGCGCCGCCACCACCAGGATCGCACCGTCCATCTGCGCCGCACCCGTGATCATGTTCTTGATGTAGTCCGCATGACCAGGGCAGTCCACGTGCGCATAGTGCCGCGTCTCCGTCTGGTATTCCACGTGCGCAATCGCAATCGTGATCCCGCGCGCCTTCTCTTCCGGCGCATTGTCGATCGTATCAAACGCACGGTAATCCGCCCACCCCTTCAGCGACAACACCTTCGTGATCGCCGCCGTCAACGACGTCTTCCCGTGATCGATGTGACCAATCGTCCCCACATTCACATGGGGCTTCGTCCGCTGGAATACTGCCTTGGACATGAACGTATCCTCCTACACTGGATGAATCAGCGTGTTAGCCAAACCGCACAACGACTTGTTTTACTGGCTATGGCATAATTGCACCGCCGAGAACGCCTACGGCGGTGCAAGGCAAACCAATCTGGGTGACGACCGGCATCGCCAATCGTCACAAGCTAAACAGTATACTTGACCAGGTCAAGAGTGACAAATTGGCGGCTTGACAAAACGTGTATAGTTGTTTCTTGTTGCTGATTTCACTGATCGGTGCACGGTTGAAGACGAAGCGAAGGTCGTGCAAGTGTACAAGATCGTGAAGAGGAATGATTACGCTTATCGGGAGTAATTCCAGGCGCAGCGAAATGTTCCAGGTTGTCTGATTCGCCAGGCAACTGCACAAAGGCCCTCGTGTCAGCGAGGGCCTTTGTGTTGGTGGGTATCCTTAAGCGATGCCCTTCAGCACTTTTTCGGCGATGCTCTGGCTGACAGGCATGTACTTCTCAAATTGCATACTGAAGCTGCCGCGTCCGCTGGTCATCGAGCGCAAATCGGTGGCGTAGCCAAACATTTCAGCCAGTGGCACCAGCGCCCGCACAACCTGCACGTTGCCGCTGCGCGACTCCATTCCCTCCACCTGACCACGCCGCGAAGAGAAATCGCCAACGACGTCGCCGACGTACTCGTCTGGCACGGTGGTCTCAACCCGCATCATCGGCTCCAGCAAGATCGGGCCGGCTTTCTGTGCACCGTCCTTGAAGGCCATGCTGCCGGCGATCTTGAAGGCCATTTCGCTGGAATCAACTTCGTGGTAGCTGCCATCAACCAGCGCCACCTTGACATCGACCACCGGATAGCCAGCCAGCACGCCGCTCTCCATGGCTTCGATGACGCCCTTCTGCACCGGTGCGATGTATTCGCGCGGCACGACGCCACCCACGATCTTGTCCTCGAAGACAAAGCCCGCACCCGGCGCGTTTGGCTCCATCTCCAGCCAGACATGACCGTACTGACCGCGTCCGCCGGACTGACGCACGAAGCGGCCTTCGACTTTGACCGGGCGCGTGATCGTTTCGCGGTAGGCAACCTGCGGCCGCCCCACGTTGCATTGCACGCGGAACTCCCGCTTGAGACGATCGACGATGATGTCAAGGTGCAATTCGCCCATACCGGAGATCACTGTCTGGCCGGTCTGTTCGTCGTATTGCACGCGGAAGGTCGGGTCTTCCTCAGCCAGCTTGATGAGCGCATCGGTTAGCTTATCCTGGTCGCCCTTAGACTTCGGCTCGACGGCGACCTTGATGACCGGGTCTGGGAACTCAATAGTCTCCAACATGATTGGCGCTTTCGGGTCGGCCAGAGTCTCCCCCGTGTAAGATTCCTTCGGGCCGACAATGGCGGCAATGTCGCCCGCGCCAACTTCCTTGATATCCTCGCGCTTGTCGGCATGCATGCGCACCAGGCGGCCGATGCGTTCGCGTTTGCCGCGATTGGTGTTGTAGACGGTCTCGCCCGACCGTAACACGCCGGAGTACACGCGCACATACGCCAGTCGCCCCACGAAAGGATCGGTCACAATCTTGAAGACCAGACCGGCAAAGGGCTCATTGTCATCAGAATGGCGAACTTCTTCCGCGCCTGTGTCCGGATTGATGCCCTGCACTGGCGGCACGTCCTTGGGGCTGGGCAGGTAGCGCACGACAGCATCAAGCAGGAGTTGCACGCCTTTGTTGCGCAACGCCGTGCCGCACAAAATCGGCACGATGGCGTTGTTGCAAACCGCCTTGCGCAGGGCCGCATACAATTCTTCATTGCTGATCTCTTCGCCGTCGAGGAATTTCATTGTCAATTCATCGTCGGTCTCAGCAATGCGTTCAATCAGGCGTTCGCGTGCAGCGGCGGCGGCCTCGGCATATTCCGCCGGAATATCAGTAATGGTCGGTGACGCGCCTAACTCATCGGTGAAGACGAAAGCTTTCATCGCAAAGAGGTCGATGACGCCTTTAAAGCTATCCTCGACGCCGAGCGGAAGTTGAATCGGCAGGGGGTTGGCGCCCAGGCGGTCAACGATCATGTCGATGGTGCGCTCAAAGCTGGCGCCCACGCGATCCATTTTGTTGACGAAGCAAATGCGGGGCACCTGGTAACGATCGGCCTGCCGCCAGACAGTTTCCGACTGTGGTTCAACGCCGGCTACAGCATCGAACACAACCACGCCGCCGTCAAGCACACGCAGACTACGCTGCACTTCAGCGGTGAAGTCGATGTGCCCGGGTGTATCGATGATGTTGATCTGACACTCTTCGCCCGTGACGCGATCCGTCCAGGAGGTGGTGATCGCCGCCGCCGTAATCGTGATGCCGCGTTCACGCTCCTGCACCATCCAGTCGGTCACCGCCGTGCCTTCGTGCACCTCACCCATCCGGTGGATGCGGCCTGAATAGAAAAGAATTCGTTCTGTGGTTGTCGTTTTGCCAGCATCGATGTGCGCGATGATGCCGATGTTGCGCATGCGTTCGATTGGATATTCGTTTGCCATACCTATTTCCCCTCACCGTCCCAAATTTTCACACAAAAGAATGCGGCGCCTGAACCAGTAAGCCGCTACCACCACCAACACTTGTGTCACACACGAACCGACTATGACAGGTGGGAAGCAGTCAGCTTACAGGCGGGCGCCGCATCGCAACAGGTCAAACCTGAATTGTGCGGACTACACCCACTCGCCAGTTGGCGAAACGCTGTCTGACCAAGATTACCAGACGATCGCCAGCTACGAGGTCCTAACACATATTGCCTGGTACTTGCCTAGTAGCGGAAGTGAGCAAATGCCTGGTTTGCTTCCGCCATCTTGTGCGTATCTTCACGCTTTTTGATGGTGGCGCCTTCGTTGCGCGCGGCGTCCATCAACTCGCCAGCCAGGCGCGCTGCCATATCACGGCCACTGCGTTTGCGCGCGTTGGCAATCAGCCAGCGCATCGCCAACGCCTGACGGCGCGCGGCGCCGATCTCCATCGGAATCTGATAGGTGGCGCCACCCACGCGGCGCGGCTTGACTTCCACCAGTGGCGTTGCATTCTTGAGCGCTTCTTCGAACACCTCAATGCCTGGGCGCTTGGTGCGCTCTTCGATGATCGCAAATGCATCATAGACGATGCTGGTCGCCAGGCTCTTCTTGCCGCGCTCCATCACGTTGTTGACAAACTTGGCGATCACTTCGCTGTTGTAGCGTGGATCAGGCGTAACTTTGCGGAGTTCAGCACGATTTCTTCGCATGATTTCCCTCGTTGCCTATTTCTTGGGCCGCTTCGTACCGTATTTGCTGCGCCCACGCTTGCGCTTGTCGACGCCTTGACTATCTAGTGCACCACGCACGATGTGATAGCGCACGCCGGGCAGGTCCCTCACACGCCCGCCGCGCACCAACACAACGCTGTGCTCCTGAAGATTGTGACCCTCGCCTGGAATATAGGCGGTCACTTCCAAGCCGTTAGACAGGCGTACACGCGCCACCTTGCGGAGCGCTGAATTTGGCTTCTTAGGCGTCGTCGTGCGCACGACGGTGCACACACCGCGCTTCTGTGGGTTGCCGAGCTTCATGCGGCGCGTGCGCCCCGTCAGCGTATTCTGCGTAAAACGCAGTGCCGGCGCCTTCTCTTTCTTGGCAACGTCTTTGCGGCCCTTGCGGACCAATTGATTGATGGTCGGCAAACGTCCCTCCACTGTTCAATCGAGGCTCAACAAGCAGGCCTCACACCGTCTGAAACTAGAGATTTCCACTCAAAAGCAGCCTGACGACTGACAAGCTGCGATTTTTACTTCGTCCATTGCACATTGTCAGCCTGGCAACAAACCAGGGTGACAGCATTCCTGACTCGATGCATGGGACTGGAAGACCCACGAACAAGGAGTGTAACATAAAGCCAAAAAGCCGGTCAAATCGAAATGGCGTCAATACACAACTATTTTTCACCCCGATGCAACAAGCTGCGATGACATCGAGTTTGGGAACGGCGCCATCGTCAGCGTCGCACCATCCAACGTCAGATAACGCTTGAGCAGATCTGCCGTCAGACAAGAATGAACGGGCATGACGCCCAACAACCCACCCACCTGAATGCGCGAGGATAATGCGGCAAAAGTGGCGTCATCCGCGTGAACAATGCCATGTTCCTGTGAAACAGAACGCACCCAGGCGCCGGGAAGGGGCGCGCTCCACCCATCTTCCTCCAGATAGACAACAGCGCCAAAGCTGGGGCTGTCATCCGCGCGTCGCAAGCTCTCTTTGGAAAGATGCACGGCGCCCCCATAGAGAATCACGTCGTTGCGCTCCGGGTGAATCGCTACCACCGGACATGCTACGGTGACCGCAACATCCTCCCATGTGCAGGAGCCGATTTCGACCTGCATCCAATCATAGAAAACAAAATTGCCCGGCCGCATTTCATCCACTGAACCAAAGTCATCGAGCACGCTGCACGCTGGCGTGTCGCCGATCGAGAGTTCCACCCCCTGGAAACCGTGCACCGCCAGCACACGGCGCGCCTGATTGAGTCGCTGCACTGTCGTTGCATAGGCGTCGGCAATGGCAGCGTGTGTGCGCGCTGCGTAAGTGCCGCCATCGTGGGTGAGCAACCCCTGAAACTGCATCCGGTCACAGGCCGCGACGCGATCTGCCACCGCTGTCAGCGCCGCGCCATCATCCCACGCCACACCGCTGCGCCGATAGCCAGCGTCAACCTCGATCCAGATTGCGACGGGCGCCGTGAGCCGGGTGGCAAGGAAGTCCACTGCCGCCATGTTCTCCACGAGCAGATGCAGCCGCACGCGCGCTGCCAGCGCATTGATGGCGGCGATCTCGCGCAGATTGACCGGAAAAGCAACCGTGATGTCATCCCAACCATGCGCAGCAAAATAATTCGCCATAGTCATCGACGAGACCGTGATCGCAGTCACACCGACAGCCCGAAACCATTCGCCAACCTCGGCGGATTGGTGTGTCTTGAAATGAGGACGGAAGCGCAGGCGGTTGCGCTGCGCCTTGAGCGCCATACGCGCGATGTTGCGCTGGGCGCGCACGGCGTCCAGCAGCAGGGTCGGTCTCTCAATCGTGGCGTAGATGTTTGTCATCATGGCTCCTCTTTCTTGTCAGGCGCCATGTCTGGCGCCACCAATAACAATCAGAATCATGGCTTCTAGCACTGCCCTCGTCTCCATTTTCAGAACGGCGCTACGCACAAAGAACGCCCGGAATGAAGACAAACATTCCGGGCGTTTCCAATGATTCACACCGAATCTGAGAAGTGACCTTCTCTTCACCGGGAGGCGTCAGACGCCTGCCATCGATTCGGATGAAGTGTATTCGGTTGTAAAAACCTCAGCAAAGCCGGGGATTACATGCCGCCCATGCTGATCGTAATGCTGCCCTCGTCGGTCTTGACATCAGCGGCAACGCCAAAGCCAGCGAGTGCCCCATTGATGTACTGGCTGACCAGACCCATAATCGGGCCGCTAACCATCATGCCATTAGCGCCAGCGTCCGTCAGGTTGACTGCAACCTTGCCATTTTCAATGCCGATCGTACCGGCAAGATCGATGTTCTTACCGCCCAACAATACGCCATCCTTAAGCGTAATGCGTGCATGAATTGCATTGCCTGGAGACAGCCACACTACGATGGAATCAACTGGTTGATTCGGGCCGGTGTTCGCCTTGAGCAATTCAGTCAGGAAGCTGCTCAACTGCGCCTCGGACCAGGTAACCTTGCCTGCCATCAAGCCGGCCAACCCCGCATTTTGACCCTCGAGTGCAGCGTCAATGCTGATCGGCACTTCGCGGTCTGGCGCCGCAACATCGCCCATGGCGCAACCCGCCAGACTCGACATCAACAGCAGTGCGACCAGCGCTACAACCCAAATCCTCCGGTTAAGCATAGAAACCTCCCCTTGTCGTGGAAATCGTGGAATGTATTTGGACTTTGCACAGCCCTCGTGATGGGAAATCAACAGCATATAGATTATACTGCATTTTTTCCATCAGCAAAAACTGTATTTCGACCACTTATGTCTATGCCATGTCTATACCATGTCTATGGCATTCCTATGGCAGATTTTTATTTATTTGCAGTGCGTTGCAGGATTTGCATTATAACAGGATGGTTTCAGCATTGCAAGGGCGCAAAAAGCTTAACCCCGTTTTTCTCAACCCATTTTGCATTTCTGTTGCTTTAAGCGCCAGCATACCACATAAAACCGGTCGCGCACTCAACGGATTCCCAACGGCGTCGCATCAGATCGCTATGCGCGCGTCTTTTCACCGTCAGAACCTCGCCCCTACTCCTGCCTCGTAGCCATCCAATACGGCGTATAGCACTTCATCCAGGAAGTGATCGAGCAGACGTTCAACGCGCATATCATCATTGTCTGGCGGTTGGGCTTCGCTGGAGCGCACCGTATCAATCAACTGGTTGCGGAAAAACTGCACTGCACGTCCGGTTTCGGCCAGAGTAAGCCCATTACGCGCTGCCTCTTCACCATACTGACGCCCCAGCTCTCGTCCCGATTCAAGCAAGCTCTCTCGTTGCTGCGGCTTCATCACATAGGAAATTGCCAGCGCAAACAGGGTGCGCCCTCGTTCACGTCGCACCTGGTCGATGGCAGTGTCCACCGGTTGATGCCACCGCTGCACGGCTGCATCGACGCGCTGCAATTCGGCGCGCACACGCCCTACAGCCACTTCCACGAGCGCACCGCTACTCGAGGCGGGCAGAGAGTGAGCGCGTTCGGCGAGAAAGCGTCGTAAGTCGTCGTAGCTGAAGCGACGATGTCCACCCGGCGTGCGAAACACTGGAATTTCACCGCGATCCGCCCAGCTGCGCAAGGTGGTGAAATGCACGCCCAAAAAGTCGCTCGCCTCTTGCAACGTTAACCACCTGATCTTTGTGGTTGGCATGGATGGTTTTAGGACGGCCAAATCTGAATTCTGCACATTTGCGGTCATCAAGCAGAGATTGTAGAAAGATCGCCCCCTGCTGTCAAACGTGTATCACCCGTCATGCGTCACGCCTGGCTACAGCAGTGAAAGAGGGTCGATGTCGATCCGCCAGCCGAAGGGGATATCCAACCCGCGCAGTACATTTGCCGGATCAGGCGCGCGCAGCAGTAGTTGCCAGCGATAGTAGCCTCGATAGCGCTCAAAGAAGGCTGGCGCTGGCCCCAACAGACTGGCTGCCTGTCCCGCCAGCCCCATGCTGACCAGGCGCTGCTGCACGACTTTCGCCATCCGCTGCGTCTCTTGCCTGACGCGATCCAGCCGTTTTTCCCAATAGATAAGCCGCGCCAGCCGACGCACAGGTGGATAGCCATGCTCACGCCGAAAGTCTAACTCACGCGCATAAAAGCCCTGATAGTCGTGACGCGCCGCCGCCTGGATGACGTAATGATCGGGGCGGTAACTCTGGATCACTACGCGCCCACCGCGGGCGCTACGCCCGGCGCGGCCGGCCACCTGGGTAAGCAACTGGAAGGTGCGTTCGCTGCTGCGAAAATCTGGCAAGAACAGCCCGACATCCGCCGACACGACGCCCACCAATGTCACCAACGGCAGGTCGAGTCCCTTTGCAATCATCTGCGTACCGATCAGAATGTCTGCCTCGTGTGCAGCAAAGGCCGCCATCAGCTGTTCGTGGCTGCCTTTCCTGGCTGTCGTATCGGCGTCCCAGCGCAAGACGCGTGCTGCAGGGACGATCTCTTTGACCGCCTCCTCGATCCGTTCCGTGCCGGCGCCAAAAAAACGGATGCGTTTACTCTTACAGGCCGGGCAGACCTCCGGCACAGGATAGACGCGGTTGCAGTGATGACAGACCAGACGTGCAGCGTGGCCCGTCGCATCGGTGTGATAGGTGAGTGGCACGGCGCAGCGTTGGCATTCCGCCACATAGCCACAATCGCGACACAAGATAAAAGTATTGGTGCCGCGTCGGTTGAGAAAGAGGATCACCTGCTCGCCAGCCGCCAGCGTTTCGAGCAACTGCGACGCCAGACTGCGGCTAAAGATGCTGCGATTGCCGGCGCGTAGCTCCTGCCGCATATCTACGACTTCGACCGGCGGCAGTTCCGCGTAATGAGTGACGCCGTCGAGACGATGCCCCATCACTCGCTGCGACATTTCGAGCAGGATCATGTCGCCTTGTTGAGTGGCGAGGTAGCTCTCCAGGCTGGGCGTCGCCGAGCCTGCAATCAGCAAGCAACCCTGAGTCGCCGCCATGTGCCGCGCCACAGTGCGGGCATCGTAGAAAACGTTGGCGCCGCCCCACACTTCGGCGTCTTGTTTGTACGTGCCTTCGTGCTCTTCGTCAATGATGATCAATCCCAGAGCAGGCACGGGAGCAAAGAGAGCGCTGCGCGGGCCTATGACGACATCGTACTGGCCGGTGCGAATCGCCCGCCAGACATCGTAACGCTCCCCTGGGCTCAGTGCAGAGTGGATCACGGTGACGCGACCAGGGAAGCGACCGGCGAAGCGGGCGACGGTTTGCGGCGTCAGCGCAATCTCTGGCACCAGCACAATCGCCTGTTGCCCGCGCCGGATCATCGCGTCGATGGCGCGCAGATAGATCTCGGTCTTGCCGCTGCCAGTGACGCCATGCAGCAAAAAGACGCCACCGCCGGGTTGATCGAGCCCTTCGGTCACGATACGTTGCCAGACGGCGGCCTGCTCAGAGGTCAACGGCGGCGCTGCTGTCTGCGGATAAGTGCGGCCCATCAGCGGATCCCGCAGTACGACTTCCTCCCGCAGGACAACGATTCCAGCAGCCTGCAATTCGCGCAGCAGCGTCATAGGCGCCGGCGTCAGCGCCTCGAGTTCATGCCGCCACAACGGTTGTCCCGACGCCGCCAACGCAGCAATGATCGGACGATATTTGTCGACGCCGCGCAGCGTCAACAGCAAGTCTGCCGCAGCCGCGACATCGATCTGCAGCGCCACCTGGCGGTCTTCGACGCGAACGGCGCCAAGTTTGCGCAAGGACTGAATGGCGCTGTCGCTGCGCAGATGACAGGTCGCCTGCAATTCGGCTACGGTTGGAGTCTCGTTGCGATGGGCTAACAACCACTCCAGGACACGCGTTTGTCCTGATGCGCGCCCCAGCGTCAAGAGATGCTCCTGCACCTGTCTCTTATACACATCTCCGAGCCCACGAGACCGTACTAGATCTCGTATGCCGTCTTCT
>CZCA01000549.1_pt1 | contig 10402 bp, 8 predicted proteins | sample 591981 | NCBI WGS metagenome assembly CZCA01 (sample SAMEA3556810, study PRJEB10932) | anaerobic digester metagenome
CCCTTTCTGGTATGACTGTCATATTCTTTGAGAATCTCTGTCATCAGTTCGAGGAGCATGTCAATCATGGTGAAATCTACCTAGTTTATCTGGTCATTGAATGCCCTGTCAATGATTTTCTGGTGATATCGCTCACGAAGGCCTTCTTTGATAGATTTGATTCCGAATTCGTGTGGCAAATCGACACCTCCCTGAAATTTCCCACATTACTGGCAATCACAAGGTAGTTTTCGATATGACTACGCAAGTTATCAGGCCTCCTCTGGTGTCTATCGGGTTCTGAGTTCTTCTGTGCTGTTCCGAGCGTAGACGGCAATACAATCTGAGGTCATGACTTTCTCAACTCCTATGAGCTAGCTCATCGTACTTAGGCTGGGCATCTCATCCCATGTCCTGCCCCCAAGCAATCTACCATTTGCTTTCCTTTGGGTGCCACCCCACTGCTTAAAGAAGAACGGTACTCTGTGCTGAATGCACTGATCTCTAATATCGCTTACCCATTCGGGAGCCATAGGCCGAGCACGGGGCCCGGATTCGCCTCCAACAATGACCCAGTCTATTCCATCTAGAGGCATATTGGGTAGTGGTTCAAGAAGTGGTTCCAAAGACAGAAAGCGGATTGCTGCCGGCACTTTTTGAAGGTGGCCTATGCGGCTCAATACCTTGGCGTTCTCAACGGTGACTCCCATCCAGATATTCTTTTCCCACGTAAGCCTATCTGCCAACTCCAAGAGTCGTTCTGCCCGTTTTGTTAGTATTTGGTAGTTATGCTTGGGCGTGTTCTTCATGGTATCGAAAACTTCACTGATAAACCAGAAAGGCACCTTTGCGTGAAAAAGATCACTCATTGAATTCACAAATACGGTTCGGGGTTTTTTCCATTGATAGGGAAGGGTCAACAAGTCAGGACACAAGTTCACTTCAAAACCATTCTGATACTTCTTCATTCCCATAGCTTGTAGCCTAAGAGCCATACGCTCTGCATAACAGTTCTTGCAGCCAGCGCTGACTTTATCACACCCAACAACAGGGTTCCATGTGGTCTCTGTCCATTCAATGGCTGAATTGGTTGACATTATTTCATAACCCCCTCTTGAACTAGTTCTTCGGAAAGAGGGGCATTCCTGCCGTGATCGGAACGGGTGTTCTAGGGATCTTACTACACGAATTCAATAATGGTTCCTGGAGGAAATGTCCCTCGGCGACTCCTACTGCTATGAATAACGATCTCTGGCGGGTTTGAGTATTCAAGTGATCGTAGGACTTCGCGCTTGTAATGGGTTTCACGGAAAGCAGTTTCGATAACGACAAAATCTTCGATCTGGTCAATAGAGACCTTCTTTCCTTTAAACTCTTCGCAAATCAACCGCTTGAGTAAGTGGTAGTCGGGGCTAGGTTCAAAAAGGGTCAACTGCTCTCTATTTGTATAATCAGAATACTGAAAAGAACCACTTGGGTCAACGTCCCACATAGCGGCTTTCATTTTTTTTAGCCCCGCTTTGTGATTAGTGCCAAAGAACAAATAGTAGAGAGAAGCGTTTTGCTTATCTTTCATCTCGAAACTGCGAACGTAACGGATATTGGCAGTATGACGTAGTTGATTGAGGTATATGTCATGACAGAACTCTTTCCTGGAACTTGCCCCCTGTAGGTTAATTCCGTCTCGCCAATTTGGCGTTCCAAACAAATCATCGAAGTTTCCTTCCTGGTCTTCGTTTCCAATGAATCGGTTAATTGACTGATACATAAAGTTGATGAGAACTTCACAATGAGGATTCGCCATCAGTCTTTTGATAGTGCTAAAAGGCGTGTGGGAATATCCGAATGGATCGACGAAGGCAAAAGTTGGAGCGAGTGTTGCCCCGCTGCTACTAATCGCGTCTAGGAGTAGACTTAACGTTTCGTCAAAGGCCGCGTTTACTACAGATACTTTGTAATTTGAGGGCAGCTCTAGCTCCTGCAGTACAGATTTCAGGTGGCTACAGTGGTCTTTTCTAGCTTCGACGAATAGAAAAACCAGTTCCTTTGTAAATTCTATATTATGATTCATGGCCGATTTCAGGGCAATGAGCGGAGAGCCATCTTCCCCATCCTTGTACCTCCCGGGTCCAGCAAAACCATCAATATAGACGAGTCTTTTCTGATTGAGACTGTGCATTATCGGAAACCAAGCCTGCAAGTATTTTCTCAAGATAGAGTGTTTCGCTTTAGTATGAGGTTCAATTGACCACAATGAATTGCAGTTCATCGTCACACACCAATCCTCCCTTCATTTGCTCTTGCAGAAATCATTACATCTCATGGGTTTAAGACCTTGAAAGCACCGTCAAAAAGCTTTACTTGCTTCTTCTGCTTATTCTTTTTCCCATTGTTCCTTTCGTTTCATTCCGGTGTAACTGACTAGCCCCATTGTGCCTGTCTTAGAAATGATGTTTTCCTTGACACTGCAAGGGGAAAGCCGAGGCTTCGAACAACCTCTTCGACTGATATTTTCTCGTGTAAGATTTCGATCACCCAGGGCCCCTCCAGCACTCGAACTGGAATCTCAACAGAGCCTTCTCCAATAGTCACGGTAAAAACCACATCGCCTTCAGACCAAAACGTTACCAGTCCATAGTCACTGACGGATGCCACCTCTGGAGTAGAGCTGGAAAATGACACCTCGTAGATCTTGACGCCAAGCTGAACGAGTTTATTCTGAGTGTTATCCGACGCCCCGACATAAAGCGGGTACTGGCGGCTGAATTTGCTGGTGTTAGTAATGTAATATGTAGGACCACCATAGTATATGGGAACAGTTGATTCATCAACGACGAGGGCCTTAATGCTCAGTGAATTTGCTTCCCATGAGTACGGCAGAGTCTTGCTGGCTGCCGAACAGGGAATTTGAATCAAGGTCAACACTAAGACCATCAATAGCACAAATAGCCTCATCATACGCCGATGCCTGTGCTCTCTCATCTGGCTAACCTCCCCATATTTACCCAGCTACCTGATATTCCATCATCTCCGCCGGCACGCCTACTCTAGCAGCGAATTATTCTGCTGTCTCCCTCAATGGGGTTACTTGTCCCCAATCAAGAGTTCGATAGCAAACAGATTTGCTTAACGTTCAACCAACGGCAGCATAAGAGTATGTTTTGACAAGAAGAAATGCCCGGCGCCTTTGACAGAAAGTTGTAAATGCTGGATCTCATGAGCCAAAACAAAACGTTTCTATGGCTCTGGTATCGCTGAATTGATGGCAATACACATTCGACCTGCGATTCTAATAACCACGCCTTTGATAGCGCCGCGAAAAGGCTATTCGTCTACATCAATGCCTAAGTATCTAGCAATACGATAAGGTCTCGAGTTTCACATAAGCAGACGAATTCATCAACAGCTTGTCTTATGTGTTGCAATGTATTCTTCTAGTCGCTATAGTCTTCATGACGATCAGTATGCGTATAGTAAGGCTAGATTAGTAGCGTCCGTGCACACCGTGTCTGGTAAGCGGTACTGATGGTCATGATGGCTGTATGATATATCTTGTTCGCTTGTCTAGCGTGCGTGGTCCTATTAAAGATGAAACACTGGTAGAGATAGATACGTATAAGTTGAATAGATAGTGCGGCTTTCGCAATTGCAGCATTTGTGACATGTGATAGTTGGGTGTCGATTTGTGAGCCTGGGCAAGCTTTGAACGTCCTTGGCCTTCACCTTCCTTTTTCGCTAATGCCTGCATTAACTTTTTATCAGGTAATTAATCCAAGACAAGCTACAAACATTTCTGATCTACTAATTGCTCAATTTCCCTCTACTTAAGCAATTACAAGATTCGACACATTGGACCGATTGCCTTTATTCTCGTTTCGACCGGATTCCGATCATGAGGGAAACGAGTACTTGTCCCTTCCCGGGCATGGGATAGGTGTTATCAGGACCGCGTTCCAAGTACCAGAGGTGAGAGGAAAGTTCTTAGCAACTCTACTTGTCAAGCGGGTTTCTTGTGTTATTGTTAGGCTCCCCATAACACTAAATCTGAACACGTGTTACGGTGTCTCACAAAATGTGTGTAAGCAAGCCTAGCCGAGAAGGTTAATGGGCACAAGGGGATGATCTTGTGTTTTGAGTGCATGTGTAGGGGGAGGGACTAAAATCCTCATTGAGGAATACGGGGGGCGAAGCCCCCCGGTGTTGAGTCATATCAGGTCATCTCAGCTTCGGCAGCGTAGGATTACTATCAATCCTGTATCCAATTGAAACTGTCAAGGTCAGATGCTGAGGCTGATATTCGGTCAGGCCACCGACGTGGATACTCAAGCAGGCCGGTTGGGTCTGGAATGCTATTCACGGCTACGACATACCACAGGTACGAATTTCCAGAGACCAAAGGAGAACTACTCCTAATAGTATGGTTAGGGTCACCATACGATATCTGGCGACTCTCGTACCAATATGCGTATCCCTCCCACATCAGCTCATGTGAGTTTCCATCAATGACCGTAATGAGGTAAAGTTTAGCGCCTTCTACATGTTCCCATTTGAATAACATAGTGTTTAGTGTCTCAGAAAATCCGGTCTGGATAGAAGAAACCTTTTTTAGTGCACTTAATGGAGTTGTGGTAGCCGAATTGCTTTCTGGGCTTTCGCCTGAACTGTTATAGGCGGAAACCGTGTAAGAAACCGGGGTGTTCGGACTGAGTTTGGAAGATCCGTCAATGTAAGATCCTGTCTGTGCCGGAGGGTCAGGAAACCCAATAAGAAGTGAAGTGGATCCAGCCTGCGCTGCAGGTGATTCACCGAGGAAGATTCCATCTCGGAATATCTTTGCCCTCATGTCATCAGTAGGGAGTTCCTGAAGTTGCCAGGTAACCTCACAAGACGTTACTGCATCAGATTTAGCAGGCATTGCCAGTGGGCGTACTTGCGAGGTTGTCCCCTGTAGACTCTCAGCCAAGGCGAGTATTTCTGCAGTTGGTGAAGGAGATGCAGATGATATATACGTAGTGCCAAGAGCATGGGAAAGATCGAAGACCGAATAGTGTACGGTTGTGGCTGAAGCCTTTGCGTTTATGGGAGCCAATGGAAGGTAGCCATGTTCCTTCGAGTTGTATACGGTCACCGTAATTGAGCTGTGGCTAATGTTACCGCCTGTATCTAGGGCATGGCAGCAATGTTATGCTCGCCGTTGTGGCCCGCAGAGGTCGGTGACAATGTGTTCCATTCGTATGTCTCCGACAAAGAAGGCAAGCCTTGTGAGGTCGGCTCGAATAGCCACGCGTACGAGTTATCTATGAACAGCAGAACTCCCCGTATCCCAACGTTGTTGCTGGCTGTGGCTTCCACAGAAATGTATCCCTTGCCCTGCACAGGTGATGGATAACAGCTAACAGAAACCTCTGGCGGAGTAGCCTCTCTTACGGGAACTTTGCCTCCAGGCTTCACCATTCTAAGTGTAACCTCGTTGGTCCTGTTGCAATCGACACGTATGTTGTATGCTGCCGCAGATGCCCAGCCGGTCTTGCTTGCCGCTACATTGTAAGTTCCGGGAGATACATTTCTGAAAGTAAACTCCCCACGGCCATTTGTGGTTGCCACCTGACTGGTTCCGACGAGAGTAACGTGAGCGCCTTCCACACCTGGTGCTGAGGCCGTCAAATCGGCACCAAATCGGTCGAGATTCTCTGTGTCGATTTCGGTGACGCACACCTTAAGAACCGCACCTAAGCTATCTCCACCTCCGAAACAGCCTCCAATGGCCACTGTCATTGCCAAGATTGCTGCAAACGCTATAAGTACTGTCCTCCATGAACGGAATGAACCCATATGCGTCTAGCCTCCCATCTTTTGGTTCTTCTGGTGACTGTTAGAGTCTAAGGACGTATTCGTCATGCCGTAGGGCATTCCTGCCGAATATCCACGTTTATAATCGAATCATAGCAAACATACGCGCCATATATCGTATCGTGCTGGCAAGTGTATTCTCTCTTATCTCTATGACATTCTGTGATTTGATTCGGAGTGTATTTTCAGGGTTTTCACTTTGATTTCCTCGAGGTGTTCGCGCTCGAGGACCGATTGGAGAGCACGCTCTTGACTTTGTGTTCATTCTTCTCGTGATACGAGTAGTGCAGACGCCTAAGCACAGGGGAAAGAGAAGCAGATCCAAAGAAAATGGGGGGGCTAAGCCCCCCCGCGGTAAGAGTCACCTGACTATGTCAACTACCGATACAGCAGTATCAGTAATAGGATCCATAGGTGAATATTCTAAGCTCAGATGCGGAAATTGCTATTCGCGTAGGTAACCACGTTGTATATCCAGGGTCAAGTGGTCTGGGTGGGCTTGGGAGTGAATCTATGGCGAAGACAAGCCAGGCGTATGAGGCACCCCAATACAGAGACATAGCCTCTCCTCCTGGGAGAGTACGGTAGGGATCACCATATTGCACCTGACTTTCTTCTCCATATGCATAGCCGAGCCACATCGCATTACCATAGTACGCATCTATGACCATAATAAGGTAAAGCTTGGCACCTGTTACAGGGGTCCATACAAACGACGGATATTGGGTCACGATGCCGTCGTTTCTTGGTTGCTTAAGAAAAACCTTTTGTATTGGATACAGTGGAGTCGTGCTGGCAGGCTGGCTTTGTGTGCTTTCGCCTGAACGGTTATATGCGGATACCCTGTAAGAAACCGTTGAGTTGGGGCTTAGTTTCGGAGACCCGTCAAGGTAAAACCCTGTCGGTACTGGAATATCAGGAGGTTGGATAAAAGGATAGACGGTGTCGGACTGCGTTGCAGGTGATTCGCCGATGAATACCCCATCGCGATATATCTTAAATCCTGTGGCAGGAGGCGAGTATTCCGGAAGTTGCCACATAACCCCACAACCCGCTACTGCGTCAGATCCGGCAGGCATCCCTAGTGGCTGTACTTGTGAAGCTGCCGAATGTACGCTCTTGGCTAAGGCAAGTATTTCTGCTATGGGGGAAGAAAATGCAGATAATGACATGTACATGCTTGAAGAGAAAAGATCCAGGACAGAATAGTGGATAGTCGCAGCGTACGCCCCTACGTTTATGGGAGTATACGGGAGGTATCCGGGTAGGGTGCCGTTATCCACAGTCACCGTAACCGACTTGCAACCGATGTTACCGCTAGTATCTACGGCAATGGCAGTAATAGTGTGTTCGCCGTTGTGCCACCCTGACCCTGATGATAAGGTTTCCCATGTGTATATTCCGCGCACAAGACGAGGATTCTCCTGGGGCTCGATCCACTCGGCTACCGGCAAGTTGTCTATGAATAGCAGGACTCCTGCCATCCTGTTGCTATCACCTGCGCTCACGTGGATATCTTTGGTTCCCCACATAGGGGATGGACAGCTAATAGATACAGTTGGAGGAATATCCTCTGTGATTACATCCGGATACACGGGTTTTGTCATTCTTAGCGCGACCTCACTTGTCTTGTTGGCCTCGACCCGTACCTCGTATGCTATTGCAGAAGCCCAACCGGTTTTCTTTATCAGTACATCATAAGTCCCCGGGGGTACATTTGTGAAAGTAAACTCCCCAAGATAATTGGTGGTTGCCACCCTATTGGTGCCGACGAGAGTGACAGAAGCTCCATTAACACCCGGCCCGGAGGCAAGTAAATCGGCAATAGCGCGAAGTTCACTTGATGTATCAATTTCGGTGACATACCCCTTAATGACTGCACCCGCCGGGGTTACTCCGCCACCCCCTCCGAAACAGCCTCCAACGACTACTGTTGTTATTAAGATCCCTACACACGCCACAAATAACGTCCTCCATGAGCGGAATGAAACCATATGAATCCAACCTCCTCTGAGTTCTGTTACTACCGGAGAGTGTCTTCGGCAAAGCTCCCTCACAATCCTTCAGAATACGCAGAATATAGATATCAATTCATACAAATCTGGCAATGGAATATGCATTAGCTGCTTGCTTCTATGGTTATCGTTATTGATTATCAGAAACCGGTTATGTGCTATTCCTTACCCAGTGAGCTTTGATGGGTCAACGTGGACGCGTCCTATAGGTTTGGGCAGGAAGGAGTCTTGGCGTTGCTGTAGAACTAATGTCCAGTATCCTACAAATACTGGACATGAACTCAATATATGGGATAAACATAATTTCATTGGCGGGAATGCATGTGAGCTAGGTTATAGCACGGAACAGATGTTAAGCAGATTGAAGTCAGATGAAGAGCAGGCAGCTTGAAAACGGTGGATGCAAAGATGAATACGGAAAAATCGAGGATAGCATTCATAAGGGGAGGGTCAAGCATGGATGAAGTCCTTGCGTATCTAGAGTACTGGAAAGACGATCCGAAGACCGCAAATCGCTTGCCAATGCTAATCGAGGCCTATCAGCTAGTTCGTTGTGACAAGCCGTTGGCGGGCTGGAAATTCGGGCCCGGGAAACAGAGGCCTAATCAGAGAAGTAGGAATCCTATGTATTGTGCATTTGCAGCGACGCCATTTGAGGGTAATGACTGGTTTATCCTCAGATTGGCAAAGCGTCTCGACGATCACTTTGCAATAGGGTTCTGTCCTGATTATGGGATACAAGATAAGCGGGGGCAGCCACAGACAAGCATTACAAGGCGTCGCCGGGAACTTGTAGAGGCGGTTAAGGAGTTTGAAAAAGCTGACATGCGGTCTGCATCACTTATGTGGATACCCATGGCTGACAAACCCTCTCAGCCCCATGCATTTAAGGGACTTGAGCGAAAGCTCAAGATGCCGGGTAGTGCAGAAGAACTGGCAGATGAATTCGTGAAGACAGTATTGAAGTGGAAGGATCTATTTGAAGCTGTAGGCGGATTCACTTTTCTGTCGACCCTCAGGTCGTGACGATACGCAAATAAGCCGGACATCACGCCGGAATGCCCGGTAAGCAGACTACCTGTGATCCAAGTCCGGTGAACAGCGCTTATCCTTTGATCGCGCCTGCAGATACGCCTTTCGTAATCTGCTTTCTGAAGAGGATGTAGAAGATCAACATGGGAAGCATACCGATAACCAGGGCAGCGAATTGCTTGCCGTAGTCTGAAGAGAGCGCGCCTGAGAATTTCATTATTCCGACAGGCATTGACTTGAGAGAGTTCTTGGAGACTAAGATATTTATGAGCATGAACTCATTCCATATTCCCGTAACGTTCAATATGGCAAGGGTTGCAGCCACAGGCGTGGACATCGGCGCAACTATCGTAGCAAAGATCCTAATATAACCGGCGCCGTCGATTCTTGCTGATTCTATGACTTCGTCAGGGATGCTCTTAATGTACTCTGTGCAGAGATACACTCCTATCGGCAGTCCGATACCGATGTAAGGAATCAGCACTCCGAGTCTGGTGTCATATAGGCCGGTCGTGATACTCATCAAAAAGAGAGGAATCATTATTGATTGAAGGGTCAGCAAAATGCCTACTATGAAGCTGCCGTGGAGAATGGGAGTAGCTCTTGATTTCAGCTTCGCAAAAGCAAACCCTGCCGCAAGGGAAAATACTACTACGACAATGGTGCTAATACCTGTATAGAATACGCTGTTTAAGAATAACGTGCTAAAGTCTCCTATGCGCCAGGCCTGGACAAAGTTATCAAAGTGTATTCCGCGAGGGAGGCCCAGTCTGTTCAACTGAAACTCCTGCGTGGTCTTGCATGAGCTCATTATCAACCAAAGAACGGGATACATTGTCATGATTGTGAATCCAAGAAGAACCGCGTATAGGAGAACACGCGTTGCAACAGATGTTTCTCTTGACATCATACTTTTTCGTCCTGCCTGGGGCCTCATCACTCCCGACCCCCCAGTCTTTGCTCCACTCGTTTTGTGAGTCCGATAAGCACGAGACTTAAAGCCACCATGAACGTGGAAATTGCGTTTGCCAACGGATAATCCGGCGCTCCGCGAAAAGCCGTGTCATACATATAAAGAGATAATACTGATGTCCTCCTTGCGGGGTTACCTGATGTCATCGCAAATATCAGATCAAAGCTTTTCAGAGATCCCGATATAGCAAGTATGCATGCGGTCACGATTACCCCTGACAGTGCAGGAAGTATTACGTATCTTAGGACGTGGCCTTCTGTGGCCCCGTCAATCTTAGCAGCTTCAATCGTCTCGGGGTTGATTTTCTGAAGATTCGCCAGGAAAATAATGAGGTAAGTCCCGGTGTACATCCATAGCATTACAAAAAGCACAGGCAACATAGCAGTCCTCGGATTCAGAAACAGAGTATTTTCCCATCCGGGTCTGAGTCTTTGCATCAACTCTGTAAACGGACCGTAAGGCGAGAAGAATGATTGCCACAGTATTCCTATGACAATCGTGGATATGACCGTCGGCATGTAGATCATACTTTGGAAAAAGTCCCTTGCACCTA
>CZCA01005369.1_pt1 | contig 10399 bp, 13 predicted proteins | sample 591981 | NCBI WGS metagenome assembly CZCA01 (sample SAMEA3556810, study PRJEB10932) | anaerobic digester metagenome
GCCTCGCGCTGGGCAGCAAGCTGGCGGGCAGCCGCGCGAGCCGCAGCCTCGCGCGCACGCCGCACCAGGGTATCGATCACCTTCCCGAGCCGCTGCTCATCCTGCTGCAAGGTCCCGACCTGTTCCTTCTGCGCCTTCAACTGTCGCGACACCTCGGCAAGCGCTTTCTTGCGCCGCGCCTGCTCGGACTGCAGTTCACTGCGCCGGCTCTGCTGCTCCCCCTCGAGCGCCGCGAGCCGGTCGCGCCGTGACTGAATCTCCGCGGCACGGCGGCGGGTCTGATCGAGGTCAGCGCGCAGGCCCTCGATCAGCGCCAGCCGCGCCAGCCCGAGCTGCTCCAGGTAATGCGCATCCCGGGCAAGCTGATTCGGGTCGCGCGCGGACAACAGGGGCGCCATGCTGTCCGCCCCGCCCTGCACGTAGTAACGACGCAGCCAGTCTCCGAGCTCATCGCGGCGCGCCTCGATGCGCGTTGCGGTTTCGCGCTGCTCGGCCTCGAGCAGCGCGAGCTTCTTCTCTGCATCGCGCCGCTCGGACTCGAGCCTGGCGAGCTCGCGCACGACGCGAGAAACCGCGCGCTCCGACTCGGCGAGGGCCTTGATGGCGCTGGAGCGGGTCGCCTCGGTGCGGGCCATCTCCTGCTGCAGGTCACGAATGCGCTTCTTGAGGTCGTCAAGATCGGAGCGCCGCTCGGCGATCTCCGACGCGGGCTGGGCCGAGGCAGTTCCGGGCATCAGGCAGCAGAAGGTCGCGACCATCACGACGAGTGCAGCCGGAATGTGCCAATGCAGCATGCTGCGCCGCTTCCCCCAGCACTCAGGCCCGCGCGCCGTAGACGGCGCCGCGGCCGGGAGTCCGCCCGTCGGTCTGCCACGAAAGCTGCACACCCACCCTGCCTCTGTCGAGGACTGGCTTTGAGATGCGAGCTGAGGCGATTTGGTGCATGGGGTTTCCGCTTGAACAACGCTGCAGGGTCGGTCACGGTCCATGACGATCCCCTGCATCGGGGCAATGCAATATTTTATACTATTGCTTTGCCCAATCCGGCCCCATCGTGAACAAAGACGACATCTCCGCGCTTATCGACAAGCATGAGCACATCGAAACGGCCGCGCGCGCGCTCAAGGCGATCGCCCACCCCCTGCGTCTGAAGATCCTCTGCGTACTCGGAGGCGGAGAGGAGTGCGTGCAGGACATCGTCGAGGCGGTGGGGACGTCCCAGAGCAACATCTCCCAGCACCTTGCGATCCTGCGCGACAAGGGCGTGCTGCAGACACGCAAGGACGCTAACCGCGTTTACTACCGCGTCTGTGACGAACGCACCCTGCAGCTGATCGTGCTGATGCGCGAGGTCTTCTGCGGCGTCGAGCCTGACGAACGATAACCCCGACAACCCCTCACAACCGGAGCATCCCCTTCCGTGGAATTTCTGCAACAGAACTGGTATTGGGCCGCGCTGGCCGCCGTCTCGGGCGCCTGGCTCATGGCTGACCTCATCCGCAACCGTGGCGACCAGAGCCAGCTGTCGCCCGTCGAGGCAACGCTGCTGGTCAATCGCGAGGACGCGATCGTGATCGACGTGCGTGAGCAAGGCGAGTACGCGCAAGGCCATATCCCCAACGCGCGCCACATCCCCGCCGGGGAGATCGAGCGCCGCAGCAAGGAAATGGAAAAGTGGAAGGACCACCCCGTGATCCTGTGCTGCGCATCGGGTGCGCGCTCCAACAGCACCGCCAACACCTTGAGGAAAGCCGGGTTCGCCAAGGTGTATAACCTGCGCGGCGGCATGATGGAGTGGCAGAAGGCCGGCCAGCCGGTGAGCCGCAAGCGGAAATGAAGATGCAGCCTCACGTCCGCATGTACGCCACCGCCACCTGCCCGTACTGCATCCGAGCCGAGCAGTTGCTGCAGCACAAGGGGGTGACCGGGCTGGAAAAGATCCGCGTGGACCTCGAACCGGCCCGTCGCGAGGAAATGATGAAGGCAAGCGGACGGCGGACGGTTCCACAGATCTTCATTGGCGACTACCATGTCGGCGGCTGCGACGACCTGTTCGCACTCGAACGCGCCGGCAAGCTCGACCGCCTGCTGCTCGGCGAGCCGGCCTGAAGCCGGCTCAGCCCGCCTCCAATGGAACGCAGCGGACCGCGAGCGATGCAGCCCCGCCCTCACTTCTCATATCGGATGTCCTTTCATGGCTGAAAACAACCAACCCGTCTTCTCGATCGAAAAGCTCTACGTCAAGGACCTGTCGCTCGAGGTCCCGGGCGCGCCGCAGATCTTCCTCGAGCGCGAAACTCCGCAGATCAACGTGCAGTTGCGCACCTCCGGCCAAGCCGTCGAGGACGGCGTTTATGAAGTAACTCTTACCGTCACCGTCAACGCCAGGATCGGCGAGGACCGCAACCTTTTCCTCGTCGAAGTCGCGCAGGCGGGCATCTTCCAGATCCGCAACATTCCCGAGGGCGACCTCGAACCGGTGATGATGATCGGCTGCCCGAACATCCTCTTCCCCTATGCCCGCGAAGCGGTCTCGGACGCGGTGACGCGCGCCGGCTTCCAGCCCGTGCTGCTGTCACCGGTGAACTTCGAGTCCCTGTACCAGGCCCAGCGCCAGCAGACCGGTCAGCACGCCGCGGGCGAAATCCCCGTCCAGTGAGCCAGCCAGCATGAACCGAGAGCGCCGCATCACCGCAGTACCATTGCCGGGGCTGAGCGCCCTGGCTGTCGTCGTGCTGTGTGCGGCCCCGGTTCCACTGGCCGCGCAAGGCCTCCAGTATCGTTCGGCGGGGCCTGCGCTGATCGCGCGCGACGCGCCATCGCCGCAGGCAACCCAGCTGTTTCGGCTGCGCCCCGGCACCCCCGTTGAAGTCGTCGTCACCCAGGACGGCTGGGCGCGCGTGCGCGAACCCGGGGGCTCGCTCAACTGGGTCGAGCAATCTGCCCTCAGCGCGCGCCGCACCGTCATCGTGACGGCAGAGCGCGCCACCATCCGCCGCGAGCCGCAGGTGGCAGCCGCCCCGGCCTTCGAAGCCGTGCGCAATGTCGTGCTTGAGCTCGTCGGCGCACCTACGCAGGGCTGGGCGCGCGTGCGCCATGCCGAGGGACTCGAGGGCTATGTCCGTGCGACCGAGGTATGGGGCCTGTGACGCGCTGCCGCATTGCCGTGTTCGGCGCCGGAGCGTGGGGCACTGCGCTCGCCCAGGCCTTCTGCAACATCCATGAAGTTCGCCTCTGGGGGCGCGACCGCCCGCACCTCGAAGAGATTGCCCACCTCCGCGAGAACCGGCGCTATCTGCCTGGCGTGCGGCTGCATGACAGCCTGGGCATCGAAGCCGATTTCCGCGCAGCCGCGGAGCAGGCCGACCTCCATCTTGTGGTCACACCGCTCGCCGGCCTGCGTGAAACCGTCCGCCAGCTGAAGCGCATTCGCCCGGGAACGCCGCTACTGTGGGCCTGCAAGGGCTTTGAAGCCGGCACCGGGCGCCTGCCCCACGAAATCATCACCGAGGAGCTGGGTGCCAACGCGCAAAGTGGCGTGCTCACCGGACCGAGCTTCGCTGCCGAAGTCGCCCGCGGCCTGCCGGCGGCGGTCACGCTCGCGGCACGCGACGCCAGCTTCGCCCATCACTGGGTGTCCGTGCTGCATCAGCCGCGCCTGCGCATCTATGCCAACACCGATCTGGTCGGCTGCGAAGTCGGCGGCGCGTTGAAGAACGTGATGGCGATCGCGGCAGGCGTCTCCGACGGCATGGGCTTTGGCCTCAACGCGCGCGCGGCGCTGATCACCCGCGGCCTCGCGGAGATTGCCCGCCTCGCGCACGCACTGGGGGGGCGCAGTGAAACGCTGATGGGTCTGGCCGGCATGGGCGACCTCATCCTGACGTGCACCGGCGACCTCTCACGCAACCGCCGCGTCGGCCTGGCCCTGGCCGAGGGCAAGAGCCTCGCCGACATCCTGCGCGAGCTCGGGCATGTGGCCGAGGGCGTCTCCACGGCGCGCGAAGTGGTCCAGCTCGCCCATCGTCACGGCGTCGAGATGCCGGTCAGCGAGGCGATCGACGCCCTGCTTCACCACGGGCTCAACGCGCGCAGTGCGGTCGAGCGCCTGCTCGCGCGCGACCCGCGCGAGGAGTGAGCGTCGGCGGGCCCGTCGCCGCCCGCCTCAACCCTCCTTCGCGCCAGCAAACCCCAGCTGGCGCCAGGCCTCATAGACCACCACCGCAACCGCGTTCGACAGATTCACGCTGCGATTGGTGGGCCGCATCGGAATGCGGATCCGGGCGTCGGGCGCGAAGCCGTCGAGCACCGACTGCGGCAAACCCCGGCTCTCCGGCCCGAACAACAGCGCATCGCCCGGCTGGAAATCCACATGGTCATGGCGGCGGCTGCCGCGCGTGCTGAGCGCATACATGCGGCGGCTGGCGAGCGCCGCATGACAGTGCGCCCAGTCCGGATGCACCGTGACACAGGTGAGGTCGTGATAATCCAGGCCGGCGCGCGCAAGCTGCTTGTCCGACAGGTCGAAACCGAGTGGCGCCACCAGGTGCAGGTTCGAACCGGTATTGGCGGCAAGGCGGATGATGTTGCCGGTGTTGGGCGGGATTTCGGGCTGGTAAAGGACGATTTCAAACATCGGAGCAGGAAACTCGAGGGCGCCGGACAACCGGCCGTACAAAACGGACACCCGGCCCGCGCGGAAGGCCGGACCAGCGAGCAGGCAATGCAAGGGGCAACCTGCCCCGGAGCCCGCTGCGAGGTGTGCGAGTCTAGCGCCCGCCGCCGGCTTCAGTAAGGGGCGGGCGTGCGCGCCACCACGAGGTTACCGACCCAGCTCGCCCCCCGAGCCTTGAGCGTTCGTGCGAGCTCGTCGAGCGTAGCGCCCGTCGTCATCACGTCATCGACCACGACCACCCGTTGTCCGTACAGACTCACGTCACACTCGAACACACCGCGCGGATTGCGCAGTCGCGCCTCACGGTCGAGTCCAGCCTGGGCGGGAACATCCCTGCGTTTGCGCACGACTGCCAATCCGAGCGGAAGGCCGGTCGCGCCCGCCAGCGGTCGCGCTAGCTCCACCGCCTGGTTGAAGCCACGCTCCGCAAGCCGGCGGGGATGAAGGGGCATCGGCAGCAAGAGATCGGCCTGCGCAACGAATTCCGGCGCCCTCGCCGCCAGGGCGGCACCGAAGAACGAGGCCATCGACAGGCGATGCCGATACTTGAGGGCGTGCACCATGGCGTCGACCGGGAAGACGAAATCGTACAGGGCAAGCGTGGCGTCATAGGCCGGACTATCGCGCAGGCAGGCGGCGCAGCAACCCCCGCCGAGCCCGGGGAGAGCGCAGCGCGGACAGGCACTCGGCGGCCGTCGCGGCAACGCCTGCGCGCAGGCCTCGCAGACAGCCTCGCCCCCAGATTGGGCGCCGCACACGAAACAGTCCTGCGGTGCAAGCACATCGGCCAGCTGCAGCCAGAGCGCATGAAGGGCGCGCCGTGAATTTGACAAGATTTCCGTCCATGGAAGAACATGCGGGCCTCGTAATTACAGCCCGGAACACCCGAAATGACAACGACTTCAGCCACGCTCGACCGCAGTCCCGCTCCGCAGGACCACCCCGGACGCAGGCGCTGGACGGTGGCCGAAGTACGTGCGCTGTTCGATCTGCCCTTGCTGGATCTTGTACACCGCGCCCAGCTGACGCACCGTGAGCACTTCGATCCCAACGCCATCCAGCGCTCCACCCTGCTGTCGATCAAGACCGGCGGCTGCTCGGAAGACTGCGGCTATTGCGCGCAATCCGCGCGCTACGACACCGGCCTCGAACGCGAGCGCCTGATGCCGATCGACGAGGTGCTGGAGAACGCTCGCGCCGCCAAGGCCAGGGGGGCGAGCCGATTCTGCATGGGCGCCGCCTGGCGTGGCCCGAAGGACAAGGATCTCGAGCCGGTTTTGGAGATGGTGCGTGAGGTCAAGAAGCTCGGCCTGCAGACCTGCGTGACGCTGGGCATGCTCAAGGAAGGCCAGGCCGACCGCCTTGCCGAGGCCGGCCTCGACTACTACAACCATAACCTCGATACCGCGCCCGAGTTCTACGGCCAGGTGATTACCACGCACACCATGCAGGACCGCCTCGACACCCTCGACGAGGTCCGCGCCGCCGGCATCAACGTGTGCAGCGGCGGCATCGTCGGCATGGGCGAGTCGCGCGCCCAGCGTGCCGCGCTGATCGCCCAGCTCGCGAACCTGCCCATCCCACCCGAGTCGGTGCCGATCAACAACCTGGTGCAGATCCCCGGCACGCCGCTGGACGGGGCCGGTACGCTCGACCCCTTCGAGTTCGTGCGCACCATCGCCGCCGCGCGCATCACCATGCCATCCAGCTACGTGCGCCTGTCCGCCGGCCGCGAGCAGATGAGCGACGAGCTGCAGGCGCTGTGCTTCATGGCCGGCGCCAACTCGATGTTCTACGGCGAGCGCCTGCTCACCACCGACAACCCCGCCGCCGACCGTGACGACCGCCTGTTCGCCCGGCTTGGTCTACGCGCGATCTGAGCTTCGAAGCCATGTCTGAAGAAACGGCCGACGAGGCACGCGGCACGCACTTCGCACTTGATCGGCACCTGCTGCGGCGCCGCTTCGACCGTGCCGCAGCAAGCTGCGACAGTGTCGACCTGCTCACGCGCGAAGTCGCACGGCGCATGGACGAGCGCCTCGACTACATCCGCGTCGCCCCGCGTCGCATCCTCGATCTGGGATGCGGGACGGGCGCCGACCTGCCTCGACTCGCAGAGCGCTTCCCCGACGCGACCGTGATCGCAGCCGACTTCTCCGCCGCGATGCTGGCCAGAGCCGGTGCCCGCCTCCGCCCCACCCGCAGCGGCGGCCTGCTCCGCCGTCTGCTGGGCGCACCGTCGGCGCTGCCCCATGTCGCAGCCGACGCCGGCGCCCTGCCCATCGCCCGCGCCAGCCTCGGACTGGTGTGGTCGAACCTGATGCTGCCGGCACTCGATGACCCGCTACCCACCTTCCGCGAAATCCACCGCGTGCTCGAAGTGGGCGGACTCCTGATGTTCTCCACCCTTGGCCCGGATACGTTGCGCGAGTTACGCGCGGCCTTGCCCGATCGGCGCGGCGAGCGGGTGCACCGCTTCATCGACATGCACGACATTGGCGACGCGCTGGTCCAGGCCGGTTTTGCCGATCCGGTCATGGACATGGAGATCATCACGCTGACCTACCCCGATCTCGACACGCTGCTGCAGGACCTGCGCCGCAGCGGCGGCGCCAACGCCGCCATCGCCCGGCCACGCGGCCTCTCTGGACGCGGGGAATGGGCCGAGGCGCGCGCCACCTATGAGCGCCTGCGTCAGGACGGCCGCCTGCCCGCCACCTTCGAACTCATCCAGGGCCATGCCTGGAAGGCGCCCCCGAAAACCACGGACGACGGTCGCAGCATCATCCGCTTCCAGCCCCGTACACCGGCGCGCTGAAGCGCGCCGAAGCACTGAATACGCCGATGCCCTCCGCCCCAGTCTGGCTGTTCGACCTTGACAACACGCTGCACAACGCCAGCCCCAACATCTTTCCGCACATCAACCGCAGCATGACGCGCTACCTCGAGCATCACCTCGGGCTCACGCTCGACGAGGCCAATTCGCTGCGAATGCACTACTGGCACCGCTACGGCGCTACCCTGCTCGGCCTGATGCGTCACCACGGCACGGACCCCGATCACTTCCTGGTAGAAACCCACCGCTTCGACCGCCTGCACGAGATGATGGTGTTCGAGCGCGCCCTGCGCGGCATGCTCAGGCGTCTGCCGGGACGCAAGATCGTGTTCTCGAACGCGCCGCGCCACTATGCCGAGGCAGCGCTTGCGGTCATGGGGATCCGACGGCTGTTCGCGGACGTGGTCGGCATCGAGGATCTCGATTACCAGCCCAAGCCCGGGATCCGTGCCTATCGCAGCCTGCTGCACGCGCAGCGACTGCGACCGGAACAATGCATCATGCTGGAAGACTCTGCCGTCAATCTGCGCACCGCCAAGCGCCTCGGCATGCGCACGGTGCTGGTCGGGAGCGGGCTGCGCACGCCCGCCTATGTCGATCTGCGCATCCCCAACATCCTTGCGCTGCGCCGCCAGCTCGGACGGCTGCTCACGCACTGAGGGTGTCCCAGCGCCTGTTGGCGCTCAAGCCTGCGGATCACGAAGCGCACGACCCATCAGGCAGGCGCCATGACCATAGCCCGCGGGGAGATCCGCCGCGAGGGCGCTGAAACCATGGCGCGTCCAGAACGGCACGGCATCGGCGAGCGCCACCAGGCGCAGGCCACGATGGCCCGCAGCAGCCGACCACGCCCGGACACGCGCGAGCAGAGCGGCCGCCACACCGAGCCCGCGCGCCGCTGGTGATACCGCCAGATCGTGCACGAAGCCATGATCGGCGCAGTCCGGAAGCGCTGCGAGCGGCGCATGCAGCGGCGGCGCGCCCTCTCCGCTCCAGCGATGCGCAAACACATAACCGACCGCGACCCCGCCAAGCTGCGCGAGCCAGCAGGCCTCGCTTTCGAGTTCGAGCTTGCGCGCGAGCACCCGCGCCGACTCCTGGTAGTCATCCCCGTAGGCCGCGCGCTGCAACACCAGCACCGCGGGGAGGTCCGCTGCACTCAGCGGTCGCAGGGCAAGCCCCGGCACGACTCCTGGCGCACAGCCGGCGTCCGCCATCAGGCCCCGGCCCTCAGCCAGCGCGCCGCATCGAGCGCGAAATAGGTGAGGATCCCATCGGCGCCCGCACGCTTGAAGGCAAGAAGCGCCTCCATGGCGCACGCCTTTTCGTCAAGCCAGCCATTGGCCGCCGCGGCCTTGAGCATCGCGTACTCGCCGCTGACCTGATAGGCGTAGGTCGGCACCTGGAGCTCCTGCTTCACGCGGCGCACGATATCGAGATACGGCATGCCGGGCTTGACCATGAACATGTCTGCACCCTCGGCGATGTCGAGCGCAACCTCACGGATGGCCTCGTCGCTGTTGGCCGGATCCATCTGGTAGGTGTACTTGTTGCCCTTGCCGAGATTGCCGGCAGACCCCACCGCATCGCGGAAGGGGCCGTAGAAGCTGGACGCGTACTTGGCCGAGTAGGCGAGGATGCGGGTGTGGATGTGACCGGCGCGGTCGAGTTCGCCGCGGATGCGACCGATGCGCCCGTCCATCATGTCGGACGGCGCAACCACGTCGGCGCCAGCCTGGGCGTGGCACAACGCCTGCTTCGCGAGCGCCTCGAGAGTCTCGTCGTTCATCACGTAGCCGCGCGGGTCGGCGGGGTCTATCAAGCCGTCCTGGCCATGGCTGGTATACGGATCGAGCGCAACGTCGGTGATCACGCCCAGCTCCGGGAAGCGCGCCTTGAGTGCCTGCACCGTACGCGGCACCAGGCCCTCGGGGTTCCAGGCCTCCTCGGCGCCATCCGTCTTGCCAGCCGCATCGATCACCGGGAAAAGCGCCAGCGCCGGCACGCCAAGCGTCAGCGCCTCTTCGGCTACACGCAGCATATTGTCGATCGACACACGCTCGACGCCGGGCATGGAGGGTACAGCCTCGGTGCGCGCCTGGCCATCGAGCACGAACACCGGGTAGATCAGATCGTTGGCGGTCAGCACATGCTCGCGCATCAGGCGGCGGGAAAAGTCATCGCGGCGCATGCGGCGCATGCGGATCGAAGGAAAGGCTCCAGTGGGTCGCATCGTGGTTTCTCTCAGGTCGTCGATCGGAGATCGGTGAATCATGAAGTCCGTTCGCCCGCAGGCGATACGGACTGGAATCGAGGGAGCTGAACGCAGATTGCGCAGCGCAGGCGTGGAACTTTCAGGGAGGCGGCTGCATCTTAGCAAGCAGATGGTGCCCGGCCGCTCCTGCGGCCCGCTTCTTGGGCCATCTCCCGCTTCACCTCCCTGAGCGGGTGCCTCACGCCCGGTGAGGCATTTTCGCCCCCGACTACGTCCCCTGGTCGGGGGCTTTTGTTTTATCGGCAGCCAAATCCATGCCGGGAACGGTTTCGAGGTCAGCAACCGAGGGCGCCACCGGGTCACCGGCGAGCCAGCCACCGATGACAGCCTCCGCCTCCTCAACGCCAGATTTCTTCAGGCTCGAGAACAACTGCACCGTCACCTGCGGACCCAAGGGCTGCAGCGCACGCCGAACCTCCTGAAGCACCGCAGCGGCCGCGCCGCGCGAGAGCTTGTCGCTCTTGGTCAGCAGCACGTGCATCGGCCGGCCGGAATGCGCGAACCAGTCGATCATCTGCCGGTCAAGGGGCGTGAGCGGATGGCGAGAGTCCATGATCAGCACCAGACCGATCAGGCTCTGTCTCTTATACACATCTCCGAGCCCACGAGACCG
>CZCA01005899.1_pt1 | contig 10394 bp, 9 predicted proteins | sample 591981 | NCBI WGS metagenome assembly CZCA01 (sample SAMEA3556810, study PRJEB10932) | anaerobic digester metagenome
TCTTGCGCAGCGCCGGCTCGCCTTCGGGCACGATGTAATCTTCCACCGGCACGCCGCCTGCCACCAGCGTCTCCGGCTCAGGATAGAGACGTTGGCTCTCGAAGAAGACGACCGGATCGCTGCCGCGCAGGGCAAGCGCCAACATGCCTTTGGCGTCGTAAGCCGTCGCCGGGAAGTACGCCTTCAGCCCCGGAACATGCGCGATCATGGCGCTCCAGTCCTGCGAGTGTTGCGCGCCATATTTGGCGCCGACCGAGACGCGCAGCACCAGCGGCATCTCCAATACATCGCCCGACATCGCCTGCCACTTCGCCATCTGGTTAAAAATCTCGTCGCCAGCGCGCCCCATGAAGTCGCAGTACATCAGCAGGCATAGCCGACGCCGGCGCCGACGATGGCGCCCTCGGAGATCGGCGAGTTGAAGATGCGCGGGTAGGGCAGCGCCTCGGTCAGCCCGCGATAGACGCCAAACGCACCGCCCCAGTCGCGGTTCTCCTCGCCAAAGGCCACCATCGTGGGGTCGCGGTAGAAGCCCTCGACCATCGCTTCGTAGAGCGCCTCGGCGTAGGTGAGCGTCTTGAGCTTGGGGTGCGGCTTGCCGTGTTCGTCGAAGGCGTAGCGGAACTTAGCCTGCGTCTGCGCCAGCCGACTTTCCTCTTTTTTCTGGAGCACCCACGGCTCGCCTTCGGCGTATTTCTCGCGCTGGCGGTTGGTGAACATGATCTCGCCGATGTATTCGGAATCGAGCGCTACGCGCGGCGCCAGGTTATCGTTGACGGCGGCGCTCAGCACGCGCACCAGGCGGTCGATCACCTCCTCGCTGATAGCGTCCAGATCGGCGTCGCTGGCAAGCTGGTTGGCGACCAGGTAGTCGCGGTAGCCGATCAGCGAATCGTGCTGACGCCAGAGATCCATCTCCTCTTTGGTGCGGTATGCGGAGGCGTCCGAAGGCGAGTGCCCGGCAAAGCGATAGGTGACGGTGTCGAGCAGTACGGGACCGCGCCCAGCCAGCAAAATTTCCTTTTTGCGCGCCACGGCGTCCGCCACCGCTAGCGGATTGTAGCCATCGACGCGTTCGGCGTGCATCGCTTCCGGGTTGACGCCCAGCCCGACGCGCGCCAACACCTCGAAGCCCATCGTCTCGCCGTAGGGCTGACCGCCCATGCCGTAGAAGTTGTTCATGAAGTTGAAGAGCATCGGCGGGGCGCCGCCCACCTCTGCGGGCCACAGCTTGCGATATTGATCCATCGCCGCAAACATCATCGCTTCCCAGACCGGCCCGCAGCCCATCGACGCGTCGCCGATGTTGGCGATGACGATGCCAGGGCGCCGGTTGACGCGCTTGAAGAGCGCGGCGCCGGTGGCGATGTCCGCCGAGCCGCCGACAATGGCATTGTTGGGCATGACGCCGAAAGGTGGGAAGAAGGCGTGCATCGAGCCGCCCATGCCCCGATTAAAACCAGCAAAGCGCCCGAAAATCTCCGCCAGGGTGCCAAACAGGACGTAATCCAGCGCCAGGCTCTTGACGCCGCCGTTCTTATGGAAGGTCTCGACCACCCGCAGCGTGTCGCCGTTGTTGTAGGTGGTCATCACCTTCTCCAGGGCGGCGTCGTCCATCTGCGCAATCGCCGACAGGCTCTTTGCCAGAATCTCGCCGTGCGAACGGTGCGAACCGAAGATATAATCGTCCGGCGTCAACGCCAGCGCCTGCCCAACCGCCGACGCCTCCTGGCCGATGGAGAGATGGGCGGGTCCTTTGTGTTGATACTCGATGCCCTGGTAGGAGCCTTCCTTCTTGATACGGTCGAGCATCGTCTCGAACTCGCGGATCACGACCATGTCGCGATAGACGCGCACGAGCGTCTCACGCCCGTAGCGCGCCGCTTCCGCCGCCGGGTCGCTGACGTACTGGTTGAGGGGAATCTCCGGCGCCTTCAGCACAGAAGGCTTCCGCATTTCAGTCGGGTCGATCAAAATTGCCTTTGTCATAGCGCGGTTCCTACGTCCTTTTTTGCATCAAACCAAATACTTTGACGCGGAGACGCAACGACGCAGAGTTAAAGGAGAAACAAGCCAGGGCTTTGCATTTTCTCTGCGAACCTTTGCGTCGTTGCGTCAGCATTATCCTTGCAATCGAAATCTTACTCCTTGCGTGGGCGCGCCATCCAGCGTTCGGGCGCCGCCAGCGCTTCAAAACCACCATAGCGGCGATACAGTTCGTGCGCATCGCGCGTCGCCAGAATGAAATTGCGCAACCCCTGCAATTCCGGGTGAGTGATGACCGCCTCGACCAGCTGCTTGCCCAAACCATGTCCGCGATACGCCGCATCAATGAAGACATCGCACAGCCAGGCAAAGGTGGCGTAGTCGGTGACGACGCGCGCAAAGCCGATCTGCCGCGCTCCATCGTACACGCCAAAACAAAGGGAGTTGGCGAGCGATTTTTCCACGACGGCGCGGCTGCGCCCAATTGCCCAATAACACTCCTGGCTGAGATACCGATGGACGTAGTCAACGTCCAGGCGGGTGCGGTCGGTGCTAATCTCGAACATACTGATGGGCATCATATGATAGTGAAAGGTCCGCCCGGTTCAAATGAACACTGCCGGCGACACATGAAAGCGTTCCGCCAACGCCCGAATCTGCCGAATGTTGAGCCGCCGCTTGCCGCGCAGAATCCCCGAAACCACGCCCTGCGAGTCGATTTCCGGCAAGTCGGACTGCGTCAGGTTGTGTTCCTCCATCAGGAATTGCAACGCCTCGATCCCGCTGGCTTTGGGCATCAGTGTGTGTTCCTCTTCGTAGGCGCGGATCAGCGTGCCCAGCGTGTCGAGCAGCCCGTAGAGTGGGTGCGTCGTGTCGTCGCCCACTTCGTCGAGCAATTCGTTGAGTCGCGTCACCGCCCGCGCATAGTCTGCTTCCGTGCGCACTGTCAGCACCGGCTCCACGACTGCCCAGTAGGGCTGCACTGCTTCAGCGAATTTCTTACCTTCTTCCATCGTTCCTGATCGTACTCCTACTGACCGCTAGGTTAACTGTTTATCTTCCCGGAAGCTTCAAAGCTTCCGGGAAGATTGCGAGCAATATCACGTGACAACCTAGAAATCGATAAATTTCACCCAACTAGCAACAGATCGATGGTTGCGATTGCCTGCCCCAATGCCTGCAGGAAGCGGGCGGCGGGTGCGCCGTCCACGACCTGATGGTTGATCGTCAGCGACAGACCGATGTGCGGCACGAACTTGACCTTGTCGTTGATCTCGGTCGGCTTGAGCTGGATGCTGGAGACGCCCAAAATGGCGACCTGCGGCGGGTTGAGCACAGGCGTAAAGCTTTCGACGCCAAACGCGCCCAGGTTGGTGACGGTGAAGGTGCCGCCGGTCAGTTCGTCGGGCGTGATCTTGCTCTCCAGGCAGGCAGTTGCCAGGCGTTTGGCTTCGGCGGAGAGCTGACGCAGGCTGAGCGTTTCGGCGTTGCGTACAACCGGCACCATCAATCCGCGCGGCGTGTCGACGGCGACGCCCAGGTGAACGGTGCGGTATTGGTGAATTTCGGCGCCGGTGAAGAGCGCGTTCAGGCCAGGGAAGGCGGGCAGTGTGCGCGCCACAGCGAAGAGCACCAGGTCGTTGATCGTAATCCCGCGCACGCCCATTGCCTCTGGGCTGTCCTTAAGCCGCTTGCGCAGCGCCTGCAACGCGCGCGCATCCGCCGAGGCGTTGAGCGTGAGCTGCGCCGTAGTCTGTAGCGACTGCAGCATCCGCTCGGCGATGACTTTGCGCACGCCTTTGAGCGGGATGATCTCGGCTTCGGGGGATTGGAGATTGGAGATTGGAGATTGGACGACTGAGAGACTGGGCGATTGGGCGATTGCGCCGGGCGCCTCGGCTGGTTTCGTTTTCTCCTTGTCTGCCCCCCTTCCCATCGCCTGCTCTTTGACCAGGTCCTTCGAGGTGACGCGACCGCCGGGGCCGCTGCCCTGAGACGGCACAGCGAAGCCGCCCTCGGCCACCATGGCTTTGGCGACGGGCGTAAGCTTGGGCTGTGCCGCAATCGCCGCCTGCACGTCGCGTTCGATCACGCGACCGCCGGGGCCGGAGCCAGCCAGCGCGCTCGCTTCGATGCCTTTGCGTTCGGCAAGGTGACGGGCGCGCGGGGAGACTGGAGATTGGAGATTGGAGATTGGAGATTGGGCGATTGCGAGATTGGGAGATTGAGTAGCAGAAAGCGCCGGTGTTTCGATGGGTGCAGCAGGTGGCGGTGCGGCTTCCTCGCCCTTCGCCCCTCGCCCCTCGCCCCCCGGCACAGCCTCACCCGCCTCGCCGATCCAGGCAATCGTCGCCATCACTGGAACCTCGTCGCCGGCGGCAAAGAGGGTCGCCAGCAGCGTGCCGGCGACGGTGCTTGGCACTTCCATCGTCGCTTTGTCGGTTTCGACTTCGCACAGCACGTCATCCACGGCCACAGCCTCGCCGACCTGTTTTTTCCAATCGACGATGATGACGCTTTCGACGGTGTTGCCCTGTTTGGGCATGACGATGGGTGTCGCCATGATGAATCTCCCTGGTCTTTGCTGATTTCAGAATGTATGTGTTCCGTGTTACGTGGTGCGTGTTACGTGCTACGCGTTGTGTACTGCGTGTCGAGACGTGCTACGCGCCACGAAATATGCTCTTCGCCCCTCGCAACTCGCCCCTCGCCCCTTGCAACTCCTACAACTCCACATCCCCGATCGATTCCAGGACGTAGGTCGGCTGGTAGGGGAAGCGTTCGATCTCCTCGCGCCTGGTGACGCCGGTGAGGACAAGCGCCGTGTCGAGTCCGCTGCTCACCGCGCCGACGATGTCCGTATCCATGCGATCGCCGATCATGATTGTCTCTTCCGAGTGTGCGCCCAGGAAATTGAGCGCGCTACGCGTCATGTACGGGTTGGGCTTACCGACAAAGAAGGGCGCCACGCCGGTCGCCTTTTCGATCAGCGCAGCCATGGCGCCACAGGCTGGCGCAATGCCGTCCTCGGTGGGGCCAGAGGGGTCGGGATTGGTTGCCACGAAGCGGGCGCCCTGCGCAATCAGGCGGATCGCCTTGGTGATCTGAGCGATGTTGTAGCCGTGCGTTTCACCCAAGACCACGTAATCGGGGTTGACTTCGGTCATCACATAGCCGACGCTGTGGATGGCGTCGGTCAAGCCACTTTCGCCGATGACAAACGCCTTGCCGTTGGGACGTTGCCGCTGTAAGAAGCGCGCCGTGGCGATGGCTGAAGTGAAGATGTGTTCGGCAGCGACGTTCAACCCAACGGTTTGCAGGCGGTGCGCCAGATCGCGCGGCGTGTACATTGGGTTGTTGGTAAGCACCAGGTAGCGCAGACCGCGTTTGTTGAGTTCGTCGATGAAGCCCTGGGCGCTGGGAATCGCCGTTGCTCCGCGCACCAGCACACCATCCATGTCCATCAAATAATTCTTGTATTGTTTCATAAACATTCTCCGTGAAGTCCTTGAACAAAAAACATTGCTCAAGTTTACCAGCAGTTGATTAACTTCACGTTATGGTTTTTCTCGATAGAAATCGCTATCGCACCTTGTGCAGATCAAACAATGACCACATCCACACCAGCCGCACGCACCTGCGCCACCATCTCCGCTGGCGCGCCCTCGTCGGTGATGATGACGCCAAGCTGGTTGAGGCTGGCAAAGGAGGCGATGCCGACGCGCCCCCATTTGGTGGCGTCGAGCACGGCAATCACCTGGCGGCACATGGCGGCAAGTGGACGCTTGACCGCCGCCTCATCCGGGCTGACATCGGTGAGACCGGCTGTCAGATCAATGCCGTGTGCGCCGAAGAAGCCTTTTTGCAAATTGAGCGAGCGAATGTCGTCCAACCCCTGCGCGCCGACGAAGGACGCGGTCTCGCGCTGCAAGACGCCGCCGACCAGCACGACATCCACCGCCGGCGCGTCGAATAGTTCGTGAACGACCTCCAGGCTGTTGGTCACCACCGTGACGTAACGGTGCTGCTTGAGATGGTGCGCAATCGCCAGCGAGGTGCTGCTGGAATCCAGAAAGACGGCGTCGCCGTTGGCGATCCAGCCGGCGCCGGCCTGGCCAATACGGCTCTTTTCCTTGACCTGCTGTTGACCTGCTGCTGACGGCGCAGCGCCAATGCCAGATCGCCGCTGTCGCTGCTTGCCCGCACCGCGCCGCCATGGGTGCGCACCAGCAGCTTCTGCTCCGCCAGCGCCTGCAGATCGGCGCGGATCGTCACCTCGGAGACGCCGAAGCGCTGGCTCAGCTCGGCCACGGCCACGCGCCCTTCCTGCTGCACGAGTTCGACGATGGCGCGCCTGCGCTCGGCGAGGAAGAGGTCGGATGGTGGCTCGATTTGATTCTGGTTGGTTTCGATAACTTTCATTTGCTTTCGATTTTAGCGCAAAATCGGTCACTTGTCAATAGGTGTACTTCACGTTTGGGGCAAATTGCGCCGCGCTGGTGAATCACGAGGATTGACAAAATGATCCGGTAATCGACGTCGCTGCCTTGTCCCCTCCCGTAGGTCATCGCCTCCGGCGCTCCCGTAGGTCATCGCCTCCGGCGTGACGGCGTGGCTGACCGGAAACGTCCGGCTGGAAGCCGAACCCACGATTACCGAGTCTATTTGTTAAACTCCATAAGTGGACTGGCATGACGGCGTCTAGTCGATTTATGAGGATGTACAAACGAATCCGCTCATCGACGTTGCTGCCTGTGGTCAACTTGTTCAGGGCAGTACACCCCCCAACTGGGTGGGGTAAACTCCGCCCAATGGGTTGGCTCACAATCCCTCCACTCTCCACATGTGCATACGCGCATAAACCGCTATGCTGCTTACAGCAGCAGGAGAAACCTCTGCTGGTCGTACACAAGTAGGTGAGCGATTCACTGTACCTGGAAACAAAGGGATTGAGCAGATGAGCCAAATGCTCATCGCCACAGTTGAGGACGATGTGCGTCGGGCACTGGCGCTTGTCTTGAGCACGGCGCTGGCGCCGATGTCTATCGTCGCAATCGATAGCTGGCATGAACTGCTTGCCGTGCTGCAACGTGAGCCGGTACTGGTGGTGGTCGTGGATCGGGCTTTGCTCGGCGACGTTGCCATGGCAGTGCAGGCGCTGCGTCGAGTGCAACAACATGCACGCATCGTCCTGATGAGCACGCGACCAGAGGAAGGCAAGCGGATGTTGGCGCTTGGCGCCGATGCCTTCCTCTGTACGGTTGATGCACCAGCCCATGTCGTCGGCACTGTACGGCGACTGCTCAATCTGGATGGGGATAGCAGGATGGTGGGGCCGTCACCACAGGTGTAACACCGACGATGGCAAACAATTGAGAGGAGAACTTTCCAATGACAACGAAGAGGATCCCGACAGGGACACAGACAGCAGCGCCGCACAGACGGCGCAGTAAAACGTTCAGAATCTGGTTTAGACGTAGCCTGATTGCACTGGTAGGAGTGGTTGTGCTGGCGATCCTGGCAGGCGTAACCTATGAGCGCGTGATGGCAAGTGAGGACGCCACGCGCTATCCGGCTCCCGGACAACTCGTCGATGTGGGCGGGCACCGCCTGCATTTGCATTGTATGGGTGAAGGCAGCCCAACGGTGATTCTGGAGGCGGGTTGGGGCAGTTTCTCCAGTGACTGGAGCCTGGTGCAGCCATTGATGGCAAGCCAGACGCGCGTCTGCGCCTATGATCGCGCCGGCAGCGGGTGGAGCGACGTCGGGCCTTTGCCGCGCACACCGGAACGGATCGCCACTGAACTGCACACGTTGCTGCACAACGCCGGAGAAAGCGGCCCATTCGTGTTGGTCGGCCATTCACTGGGTGGGCGTTATGTACGCATGTATGCCGCACTGCACCCAGATGAAGTCGCAGGTCTTGTGCTGGTTGATGCGCGCCATGAAGTGCACGATCAAGCCATGACAGCCGCGCAGCAGACACAACTTGAGGCGCAACTTTCCGGCTATGACTGGGTTGGCGAGTTGCTAAAGCACATCGGCGTGACGCGTCTGTTTGGAACCGCGCTCTACAGCACCATGATTCCTGAACTGAAACGCCTGCCGGCTGAAACCACCCAGACTATGATCGTGATGGGGTTGCGACAGACGCCGGAAATGGCCGCCGTCAGCCGCAGTGAGATGGCTGTACGCACGGCGAATGATGCTCAGCTCGCTGCGGCCACTCTAGGCGATCTGCCGGTGCATGTGCTGGTCGCCAGCCATTCTGTGCAACGTGATGCTGCATGGCTGTCCGGTCAGGAAGCACAAGCTGCGTTGTCGCAAGACAGCAGCCTGACTATCGTGGAAGGAGGTCACTATCTGCATCTGGATGCGCCCGAAGAGGTGGCCCGCCACATCGCTGCGGTCATTGCTGCGGGCCATCCGCGCAGTGATGCGAGCGCAGAGGCAACCGAGCAGAGTGCATCCGCCACAGGCGAGATCGATGCCTTTATTGAGCGACTGTTGGCCGAATACGATGTCGCCGGCGCCAGCATCGGCGTCGTGCGCGATGGCGAGGTGCTGTTGCTGCGCGGCTACGGTGTGCGCAACGTACAGACGCAACAACCGGTCACCGCCGACACGCAGTTTGGCATCGCTTCGGTGACCAAGTCGTTCACCGCGCTGGGCGTGATGTTGTTGGTGCAAGAGGGCAAGATCGACCTGAATGCGCCCGTCACACGCTATCTGCCGGAATTTAGCCTTGCCACGCCGGAAGCAACCGCCAAACTAACCGTGCGCCATCTGCTAACCCATGCCAGCGGTATGGAACGCGTTGATGTCGGACTTGCCGGTGCATCCATCACCCGTGATGAGTTGGTGAAGATGGCTGCCAGCGCGCCCCTCTTTGCCGAGCCGGGTGAAGCGTATAAATACTCTAACCTCAACACCGTCATCGCTGCACACATCATTGAGGTGGTGACTGGGCAGTCTTGGGAAGCGTTTATGCAGACGCGGATCTTCCAACCGCTCGGCATGACGGACAGCAGCACCGACATCGAGACGCTGCAACAGCACGATAACTTTGCGCTGCCGCATGATGTTGACCTGCTGGACGGCATTCAGCCGGCGACTTTCCTGAACCCTGGCGTCGAGGCGCCGGCCGGCGGCGTCAATGCCAGCGCCGCCGAGATGGTGAACTACCTCAAGTTTCAGCTGACAGGCGACACCCCTGACGGTGAGCAACTGTTGACGCCCGACCTCCTCAACGCAATGCACATGCGTTACGTGGATGTTCCAGCGCCGAATGTCCCTACGCAAGGCTTGCTTGCCGCCGAGTCGATGGGCGTCCCGGCGCCACCGACGCTCACACGCGACTTCGGATACGGCTTCTACTGGTTTGTGGAAGATTTTCTCGGTCACGAGATCATCCAGCATGATGGACAGGGAGTTGGCTACAGCGCAAGCGTTTCCCTGGCGCCGACGGAAGGTGTGGGCGTGGTCGTGCTGACGAACGGCAACGGCGCGCACGCCTTTGTCGAGAGCGTGCGTCAACACTTGCTGGCGTGGGCGCTGGCGATCGACCCCATGCCCGATGCACAGGCGGTCGTTGAGGCGCAGATGGCGATCATCGGCATGGATAACGCTACCCGGCGAGCGCGTCTCGAACAGGTGCGCACCTATCGTGCTGAACCAGACGCGCTGGCAGCCTTCGCAGGCGAGTACACTCACCTGATGGGCGCAACGTCGCCCGTCATGGTTGTGGCGGGGACGCGCACGCTAAGTCTGGCGATTGAGTTACAGGGTATGGCGCTCAACCTGGAACTGGCGCCGATTGCGCCCGACAAATTCCTGATCAATACAGACCCCCTGCGCGGGCTTGAGGTTAGCTTTGACCGCAGCGACAACGGCGACGCCACGATCGTGCTGGCCGGTATGCCGGTGGCGACACGCAGCCGGTAAAGCCCGGCAGGACAGCGAGGCTATGACAGACCGGCGAGGTCACGGCGTCACAGTTGCGACGCCGTGACCTTGCCAATAAGTTCACCTGCGCATCAACGTTGCGCCACCGCTCAAAAACAGGGGAGAGCGACGTTGTGCATCTTGCGACCACTCTCTATACGCGAACAGGATAAGTCAACCAATGTCTGCATCACTTACTTCTCCTCCCCTATCACAGCGTCGTGCACGCTGGCGGCGCCCGCTCTCTATCATCGGTCTGACTGCTGTGTTGCTGATATTCGGGATTTTCTACCTGGTGGCAATCGGCAAATTTGCTCAAGCACAGCTTGTCGAACAATCCCCGCCGCCTGGACGGTTCGTTGACGTGGGCGGCTACCACCTGCATATTGATTGTCGCGGGCCTATCGTGGTGGGCGAGCCCACGCTTGTGCTGGAAGCCGGTCTCGGCGAATCGTCGCTGGCGG
>CZCA01001115.1_pt2 | contig 10373 bp, 7 predicted proteins | sample 591981 | NCBI WGS metagenome assembly CZCA01 (sample SAMEA3556810, study PRJEB10932) | anaerobic digester metagenome
GGCACTCCGAAGAGCCTCTGTCCTGCCAGGGGCGAGACGACAAAGAGCGTATGGAACAGAATAACGCCTGCTATAGCGTGCCAAATAGTGGCGCGCCTGGTTGATGCCCCTCCTACAAGAAGAGCTGCTATGGAAAACATTCCTACCTGTTCATGGCTGTTGTAGGTGTTCAGCGTACCTATGTTTTGCAAGAATATCAACTGTCCCCAGCCTGCTATTACCGTAGATAAAATCATCGCGATAATCCTGGTCTTATCAACCTTGATACCCATTACCTCAGCTATGTGCATGTCCTGGCCCACTGCGCGGAGATTCTGGCCGATCTTGGTCTTCAGCAAGAAACCAATAAGCACACACATCCCCGCAGATACCAGCAACGTGACAACTGGGATACGCACTCCGCCTATGACAGGCCTCCAGATCTTGTCTAAGGCCTGAGATATGTTAATAAGGTCAACGGTGTTTCGGACGCCGATTCCTTGAGGCAGCAGCATGGCCGGATCTTTAAGGGGAATTATCGGTCCTACAAGGAAGAGGAAAATCAGCTGATAAATCCCGTTTGCAAAGAAGCCCAATATCATGCTGGTGATCATCTCACGCCCCTTTGCCCGGTTCAGCACGTTTCCTGCAAGCCATCCTGCAATTGCTGCAATAGGTGTGGAAAGCAAGCAAGCAAGCAAAAACCCTTGAACACCTGTAATGCGCCAGTAGGTAACGGCAATTGCAGCAGCCTGGCCGGCCATGGCACCGATTACTATGCTAAAATTCAGGCCCATTCCTGCGGTAACCGGGATCAGAAGAGATAATACCAGTAGAGAGTTTCTGCCAAGCCGTGTCACTACCTCATTGAGGAGAAATGTGATATTAAGCCCTGCAACCAGTGCCATAGTGATAGAAAGCACCAGAAACAGTATGGGTACACCGTTAGTCAAGATCATGCGACGCATATCCAAGCTGACGGTTGGGCGTGATTCAACAGTTTTGTCATGCGTTTGTGTCATTTGTTACTTACCTCCCGTCGGACGCGTCAATGCGTAAAGGATCATGCCGTTGGAAATGATCAGCCTGGCTACCTCTGAAATGTCCCCTTGGATCACCCTGCTTGTCACAGGCAAAGCAGTCGTAAGTAGGGTTTGGAACAGTATTGTGCCGATGATGACATTGGAGATAGTCGCTTTCTGTAAGCTGGCCCCGCCTATCAGGATAGCTGCTACAGCAGGAAATGCCATCATCAAGGGGGCCATGTAAAGCTGAAGAAACCCATAGCTCTGCGCATATATGATTATGCCTACAGCAGCCAGCACCGTCGACAAGACAACCCCTACTGCCTTCATCTGACGCACGTCTATGCCTGCAGACCTTGCAAACACAGGATTCGCTCCTGCAGCCACCATGGCAATACCCAGCTTCGTCCTGTAAAACAAGTAGATGAGCAGGCAAAATAACAGGAAGAATCCTAGGAGCCCTCCTGATATCTTGACCCCGAACAATTGGAATACCGCAAAGTTGTTGAGAACCTTGCCGAAATGGTTCCCCAAGGTCAGGGTGAATCGTAGCCCCTTCCCCCCGATTGCCCATATGAGTTCCGGGTTCTTAAACGGCGCCATCAGCCAGAAAATACACATAACTGCCACGGTGGAGAATCCTACATAAGTTCCCACCATCATCTCCTGACCCTTCACGCTTTCCAATAGTAATGCGTAAAGGTATCCCACGACAACCGCTATGGGAACAGCAAATACAATAGCCGCGAGTAGACCGGGAAAGCCTGCAAGACCCCTCTCCATACTAATGAGAGCGCCTACCAAGCCACTCAACACCCCTACAGGCAAGCCAAAATTAAGACCGACTCCGCAACTTATCGTCGGAACCATTGCCAGGACTAGTATGCCGTTCATGCCGACTCTGACAAGAGAGTCTGTAATCAGTTGAGGCACTGACATATCAGTAAGGTAGGCTATGACAAATATGATTGCAAGGAACCCGGCGATAATGAGCCGTGGAACTCCTATATGTTCAACAGTTTGCTTAAGTCTCGGCATCATGTCTAGATAGCCTCCTTCCTGACTCTGCCTGCCATCATTAGTCCAAACTCGGCGTCAGAGGCATCAGGCGGCAAAATCCCGGCGAGTCTGCCACGATACACAATAGCAACCCTGTCGCATATCTTGCGCAGCTCCCCGAGTTCACTGGAAGTCATTAGTATGGTCACATTGTGCTCTCTGTTTAGACGGACCAAGAGATCGAGAACAAGTCTCTTAGCTCCGACGTCAATTCCTCGTGTCGGCTCAGAGACAAAAAGAATCTCAGGATCAAGCGCAAGCGCCTTGGCTACGCATACCTTTTGCTGGTTGCCTCCGGACAGGCTCCGCACAGGTTGAGTCGGGCCCAGGCATCTGATATCCAGTTTGCGTATCATCTCCTCGGAATAAGCCCTTAGCTCTTTTCTGTCTTCCAGCCTAAGCCCGGACAGAAAACGAGGCCAAGGTCGGAGAAACTTGTGTTGCACTTGCATGGCGGTGACCCCGATATTCCGTTCAATAGGCTCATCAAGTAGCAGGCCGACGCCGCGCCTGTCTTCAGACACAAACGCAAGCCCTTCTAATAGAACTTGCTCAGGCGAATTGAGCGGGATAAGGTCCCCGTTCTTGCTGACCCGGCCTGAAGCGGGATATAGCCCCATTATTCCGTTGGCTATACCTAGTTTTCCATGGCCGGCAAGCCCTCCGATGCCGAGGATCTCGCCACGCCGGACAGACAAGGACAAACCACGGACCATCTCACCGGGCATATCCACCATAAGGTTGTCAATCGTGAAAGCTAAGTCCTCATCACCAGGCTCCTTGTCCCGAGGAGGAAGGTCTACCTTTTCTATTCTCCTCCCCACCATTAACTCAGCGATTCTCTCAACAACCGCTTCATCCTTATTCAATCTTGCCACAGCCTCACCATCACGAAGGACTGTAATCCTGTCCGCTACTGCCATAACTTCATCCAGACGGTGTGTGATAAAAAGAATTGAAATACCGTCTGCGGCAAGCCTACGCAGTGAGCCTAAAAGGCGATCCGCTTCTGTCTCAGTTAAGACTGCGGTAGGTTCGTCAAAGACCAGGATCTTAACTTCTTTCTTGTCAATTTCTCTGGCAATCTCAACAAACTGCATGTAGCCTACAGGGAGACCCGCAACAGGCAGCCATTCGTCAATGGACATGTCAAGACGGTCCAAAGCGTGCCTGGCATCCTTCCGCATGGCGGGAGTATCAAGATAGTCCAAGAATTCGGATTTGAATAGTCTGCTAAGCGCGTTCTTACGCGTTGTTTCACGGTTCAGCTTAATGTTTTCCGTAATAGTGAACCCCGGCAATAACATGAATTCCTGGTGAACCATGCCGATTCCCATTTGCATGGCTTCGGCAGGAGATAGAAGCTCCACCTTTTTTCCGTCAATGAGTATTTCCCCGGAAAAGCCGCCTGTACTATGAATCACAGGCATGCCGAAAAGGATATTCATAAGAGTTGACTTACCTGCCCCATTCTCGCCAACGAGAGCGTGAATCTCACCGGGATAAAGGTCAATGGAAACATCGTTTAGGACGGTATTGCCAAAGTACTGTTTTGTGATACCCTTCATTTCCAGGACTTGTTGTGCTCGTTCCATGTTTCTGTTCTTCCCTTCTCAAAGTACAAGCTCCACAAAGGAGATAAGAAGAGGTAAGGCGCCGGGTGTGGATTACCCGGCACCCTGAACCCCACTTTATGGAATACATCCTCTAAACTAGAATTCGTCTTTCCCGAAAATGACGGAAGCACTTGTTATGAGATAGAAATTATCTTCTTCATGACCCTCAAGCTTACGAATTCCCATGGAAACGCCGGCCGCAGCCTCTAATCTGGCGTTGACGGCATCCATGTCGTCAAGACTCATCTTGCCTTCGATTGTGTCACGGGCTATTTCTACACAAGCCTCAACAAGAAGATAGTTGGTGGGAATCGGCCAGGTGGCAAACCGTCCTGCGCCACCTTTCTCAACAATAGCAGTATTGATAGCCTTTAGGATCCCAGGGATATTGCCTTTTAGCTCCTCAGTGATTTCCAGGCCGAGGGCTGCCGGGTAACCGTGGGTCGGGCTCGGGCAACACTGCTCAGGGAAGATCGCGCCTGTATCCAGCGCTGAAATGATAAGAGGTTCCTGCATACCGCAGTTGGTGCTAAACAAAGCGATATCCTTCCCGTGCTTGTCAACTTGCCTCGGAACATCTTCGAGAATAAACTGCTGAGCACCGGGTATACCGGACTCGCCCATTGGGTCAGGAGCGGTAACAAAAACAAATTCTAACCCGATCTTGTCACATTCGGCTTTCATGATATCACGGCGCTTAGCCAGAAGATCCATGGACATGTGTCTTGGGAAGGAATAGTGGAGGAATTTCTTGGCTCCCAACTCCTTTGCAAGGTTGACAATTGTCACGCCTCGCGCTTCCTGGTCGGTCTCGAATGCAAGGTCTGCAGTGACCGCAACCAGAGGGGGATCCTCATGGGGAACACCCAGGAGGAAAATAATATCCGGGCGAATATCCCGCACTTGTCTGATAGCTGCGACTGTGCCAGGAACTGCCTGGTTAACTACGATGGCTTTGACATCCTTATCTGCGGCAAGGCCTGTGATTTGGGCTATCGTGGTCTCCTGCTCCTGCATGAAGTTGTCAGGATAGGTGACGTGCTTTATCATGTCACCGTATTTACCCTTCATCTTCTCAGCAGCTCTATACTCATCCTCACCTTGAGAGACTGTTCCTGTTACAAGTCCAATCTTATAAGCAGGGGCTGCAGTCCCGACAACACCTACCACTCCACAAAGAAAAGTCAAAACCAATAAACAAACCACAACTCTCTTCATTATTCTACTCTCCTTCTTCATCTATTTAAGAAATTATGGATTTTGAAAACTCTTCCCTTTTTCAACTACGTTATCCCATTATCACCCCCAAAGTTGCTTTTCAGCTTCATAACGTACCCATACTCACATAAACTGTCAGGTATCATTAGTTATTCGATACAGCTTCTTAATACTCCTGCTATGAAGCATCAAATATTCATGGAACACAGAAAGCCTAATAGGCGCCTTTTGTGCTCTCCTCATAATCCTCCTGTCTTCCATCCTGCACCACGAAACCCTTGAGAAACCATGAAACGCGCTTATACACGAGAAACGTTATGATGGAACTCAGTCCTGCTTTGACAGCATTAAAGGCAAAGAGTATAGGAAGCATGGCTGCTACTTGCTCTCTGGAAAACCCATAGATTATAGGAACTATTGCAAGATTCACAAGAGGCATTGCTACAGTCTGTGCAATGGTACCGGCTATGAGACCTGCTATAGCTCCACGGAGAGTATGATAACGCCTATATATGAAGCTTGCGGCCAGCACAAGGCTGCCTGTGCTTAAGAAGTGCATCAGGGCCCCGACTGCCCCGTCAAGACCTGTAATTGCAGCCATCAAAACAGCCATGATGAAAGTCACCATTAATCCCGCGCCCGGCCCAAAAGCAAACCCTGCAATTAATACAGGCACATCAGCCGTCTCGAAGCGAAGATGTGGCGCAGATGGAAATATCGGACAGTTTACAAGGGATAGAAGCACTGCTACAGAGGCAAGTACACCTAACATCACAATCCGTCTGGTTTTCTGGTTTGTCAATCCGGGCAACCTCCTTCATAGCCTTCATAGCCTTCGTTGCCCAGGATTCGGTTTCTCTTCGCCTATTGCGTGCTGCTCCGGGAAAACTTGATGCATGAGCGATGCATGCTGCTTTGAGTAAAATAGCAATGCCCTGGGCAATAGACCTCAGGGCTTTAATTTCTACAGCGTCCAAACTGCGACAAGCATCTGGCGCAAGCTTGCGACCCTCTCCCATCCGGACTGTACCGTCGGTGCCGGTTTTACGCCGGCTCAACCGCATTTGCGGCTCGTGGACTTGCCTTTCGGCATCACCACCGGTCGGGAATTGGCTAGAAACCCTAGCCTCACCCTGCCCCGAAGATCTGCTATTAGCTATTCCTTTTGCCTTGATACTACACCATTCTTCAAGAAAGTGCAAGCGAGTTGCCTGAAGCGTCTGTGTCAATGAAGACGGTGCCTTCCGCGACTACTCTCACTTCTCCGCTTACTATGGCATAAGGAGCGGAAGGAACCCCACCCGCATAGGGAGGCCTGACGGTGACTGATAAGGTTCCGCCAGGCTGCTTAAAGTCGTAACAGCCTGGTTCTCCAAAGGCGGCTGCATAAGCCAGCGCAACAGCGACACTTCCTGATGCGCAACTTGACTCCCAAACAAACGTATTGGTGGCTGCAACGTGTACCAGAGGGATTATCTCATCCAGTCCCCGACGAAAGATCACCCCGATACATGCTTCATCCTCCAGGTCAAAGGCCTCGCCCAGCTCCAAGAGGACATCCTCTTTCATACGATAGTCTCTTGCATCTACAACTATGTGCGTTATTCCTTCCAATCGAACTAATGCTACAACCGTCGGCCGGATCTTCAGCGAAACCTCGCCCAGCCATGACTCTAACACATCCTCAGGGCTGAAACACGGCAAGATGCGAAGGTTTTTGCCAAGCCCGGGCGAAGTCCATGAGAGAGTCTCCACAAAATAGAAATCAACCTCAGGCACCCCGGGAAACGCGCATGATGCCCAATACGGCATCTCCTCCCTGTTCAGTTTCGCCTCGACGAGGACAGGCTCATTTGCGCCTTGTACTTGGATAAACCCTTGGAAGAGGCTGCCTGTGTCTTTCGATGATGCCATTGCCGGATGCCGTATGGACGCCAAATACGCTCCAAGGGACCTGGCTGCATTACCGCAGAACTCACCGCCCATCATTCTCATGGAAGCTGTAACCGGGCCTCCTGTCATAAGCGTAACAAAGCCCACCTGTTCTCCGCCGAGGACGGCAGGATTCATCAAATGCGAGGCCACCTCCGCATGCATGGATTCGGCGACGGGATCCAAGACAAGTATTGTGGTATTGCCTGCCGGGTTCAGTTTTGCAAACCTCAGTCTCATCCCAATCACCTTCTTACGCCCGTGGCATTGCCATTCATAACAGGTAGTTTCATACTCGCGACAACAGATAACAGAACACACAGAGCCCTATAATAGACAGAGCCTTCACCTCGGCTCTTGCCGGGGCCTTCAGGGCAAGCCAAAAGCCCGGGATGTTCCCTAGCGCGCAGCGGATTTGACCGCTTGCACTATTTCACCTTTTACAACCAACTCCGTGATTGCGCGAATGTCAGGGTATAGCCAGCGATCATCGTCAAGGGAAGCCACAACTTCCCTGACTAAATCGTAGATCTTGCGAGTCTGAGGGGCTAATTTCTCAGGCCCTCGAAAATCCACTGCTTGACAAGCGCACATTAGCTCAATAGCGAGAATATGGGCAACATTGTCCACGACAGTACGGGCCTTTCTGGCAGCAGTAGTTCCCATACTAACGTGGTCTTCCTGAGCTGCCGATACCGGAATAGAGTCTATACTTGCAGGCGTACAAAGAATCTTATTCTCAGACACTAAGGATGCAGCAGTGTAGTGAGGAATCATGAAACCGCTGTTGATACCGCTGTGCGCAGCGAGAAAAGCCGGCATCTGTGATAAAGTCGGGTTCAACAACCGCTCGATTCGCCTCTCAGATATGTTTCCAAGCTCGGCAACGGCAATTGATAAGAAATCCATGGCAAACGCTACAGGTTGGCCATGGAAATTGCCTGCTGATACTACATTACCGTCAGGGAAAACCAAGGGATTATCGCTGGCTGAGTTCATCTCTGTATTAATCACCTTCTGTACGTATCCCAGGACATCTCTGGTGGCGCCATGAACTTGAGGTATGCACCTTAGCGAATACGCATCCTGCACTCGTAGCTCACCCGGAGCGCTTACAAGCTGACTCCCGTCCAGCAACTTACTGATAAACTCTGCACATTCCATCTGGCCCGGATGGGGCCTGGCTTCGTGAAGACAAGGGCGGAAGGTGTCAGGAATCCCTCTGAGAGCCTGGATGGACAGACATGCAACTGCATCAGCCGTTACTGCCATGAGCATAGCATCGTGTAGCGCAATAGCGCCAAGAGCAGTCATTGCTTGGGTGCCGTTAATGAGGCCCAAGCCTTCTTTAGGCTGAAGCGTAAGACGCGACATTCCTGCCTGCTGAAGCGCTTCAGCAGCATCCATCAACACACCGCCCATCCTGACCTTACCCTTACCCAAGAGGGCAAGGGCGAGGTGAGCTAAAGGCGCAAGATCGCCTGAAGCACCAAGGGATCCTTGCTCTGGAACAATCGGGCAAATATCATGATTGACGAGATCCACCAAAGCCTCGATTAACTCGTATCTAACCCCGGATAGGCCTTTTGCGAGAGAATTGGCGCGGAGAAGAATCATCGCCCTGACTACTTCATCCGGCAGAGGAAGGCCTGTCCCTGACGCATGACTCATGATTAGGTTTTCCTGCAACCTGCAGAGTTCATCAGGAGAGATTCTGACGCAGGCAAGATGGCCGAAGCCGGTATTGACTCCATAGATTACTCTGTCTTGGGATAAGACAGACTCCACTGTCGCCCGACTCCTCGCAACCTTATCCCGCACCTCAGGGGCAATCCCCACATGTTTTTGATAACGCGCAACCCCTACGACATCTTCATAAGTAAGAGTCGCGCCATTGATAAGTAGTGTTGACACATCAGTCTCCCTTTCCAAGGATTATCCATGCAGATTTCTATACAAACAAAATTCGCTGAAAATTCTCAAATTCCTTCCGAAACATCCCCTGTTCATTTCTTTTCATATTGTGGAATCATTTGTGGGGTGACAGTCTCCCATTGGATAGGTATCATGGCGCAGAGGGTGATAACGCCCTCAATACCATACTTTACCTGGCGGCTTCTGCCGCAGAAGGGGAGATGTTCGTTGTCTTATCTAAAGAAATATGTAGTTACCTTTGGGCTAATTGTCACTATGGTCGCTTCGGTCGCAGCAAGCGCTTTGGCCGGCGATGCAACCGTGCAGAAGTCCACAGGAGGACTGCCGGTCCACCCATCGTTTAGGGCAGGACAAAACGGGCAGGTGTACTACACTGGAAACACTTCATCTGAGTCATCTGTTACCACAGGACCTGTAACCATAGATTGGCAGACTCTATATCAGATTCAGTTACAGGTAAACCAGGGGTATCACCTGTGGCGGCTTGACCCGGTGGAAGTTTCCCGGCTTGAAGGACAGGACCTTGGCCTGAATCCTTCAACTGACACCTTCACTATGTTCAGCAAGGTGGAAGTTGGCAGGTATTCAGGAACCGGGGAAGCAAACGTTCTTGTACAGCACGGGAGACGGGCTTACGTCGTCCAACTGATCCAACCTTTTGGTTCAGGATCACGAATGATCTGGACAATCAATAATGTCCGCGAGATCACTAAGCCTGAGGACGCTGCGACAATCGCGAAGAAGGCTAAGACGTCGTTCACATACTGGGGACAAAACGGCCCGACAGTCGCAGCTTATGACTTGACTCCTGACTACCCGATTCCGGATCCGCCTGTTACGCAGAATCCGCCTGTCACAACCGGCGGACGTGTCGTCTACTACGTGCAGCCAGGGGATACCCTTTGGGCGATCTCAACAAGGCAGGGCGTAACCATCTACAAGCTCATTGAGCTTAACCCTGACATAAACGCAAATGCCTTATGGGTAGGCCAAGTCATAATCGTTCAAAACGGCAGTCAGTGGGGGTCCGCTCCTATCAGTGGCGGCATTGTAACTCCCGGTGGGACGGGAACCGGCTACGGAAGCAGGACTCACATAGTAGAGCCTGGGGACACCCTGTGGCAAATCGCAACCCGGTACGGAGTGTCGCTTCAGGCCTTGATGAACGCTAACGGAATCACAAACGCCAATGTTATCTGGGCCGGCCAGAAGTTGGTCATTCCACGATAAGGCGAGACTAAAGCGATATCTTGACCACTATATGACATCGCTACCGCGGTAACGGAGTAGCTGCGGGATCAGTCTTGATGGAAGAATGATCTCCCATGATGAAAGGCCCGGCACTTGCTTAGCAAGCGCCGGGCCTTTTACTTTCTGTCAATCCAACCTCAGATTAATCTACACAGACAGCGTAGATCAACTACTTACCTGAAGAACCCTTGTCCTTATCTTTTTCTGAGCTCTTAGCCCCCTGGCCGGGGATTCCGGCATGGGCAGGCTTACCTGAATTCGAGGGTTTAGCCTTGTCTTTATTATTTTTATCATCTTTGTTATCGTTATTATCTTTGCGGTCCTTATTGTCTTTGTTATCTTTGTTTTTCTGTTCCTT
>CZCA01000128.1_pt1 | contig 10365 bp, 10 predicted proteins | sample 591981 | NCBI WGS metagenome assembly CZCA01 (sample SAMEA3556810, study PRJEB10932) | anaerobic digester metagenome
GGTTTGTCGCAAAACATTTTTGCAGGACAGTATCATTCGGCTTTTAAGGGGCGGGGTATGATCTTTTCGGAAGTACGTGAATACCAGTATGGTGATGATGTGCGCGATATCGATTGGAAAGTGACAGCACGATATAATCGCCCTTATGTGAAGGTGTACGAAGAAGAGCGGGAACTAACGGTGATGTTGCTAATCGACGTATCAAGGAGCCTTACATTCGGTTCTTCTACGATGATAAAACAAGATATGGTTGCCGAAATTGCAGCCACGTTGGCGTTTTCGGCTATTCTGAATAACGATAAGATTGGCGTTATCTTTTTCTCGAAAGAGGTCGAAAAATTTATTCCTCCTCGAAAAGGGAGCAAGCATATTCTTTACATTATCAGGGAAATTTTAGGTTTTAAACCGAAAAATAAAGGGACGGAGATCAGTGTAGCCTTGCGATATCTCACTAATGCTATCAAAAAACGGTGCACCGCATTCCTTATCTCCGATTTTATCGATCCCGATGATTACAAACAATCCCTGCGAATTGCAAATCGCAAGCACGATGTAGTGGCTATTCAGGTATACGATAAACTCAGCACCAATCTAAAACCTATAGGGTTGATGAAAGTAAAAGATCCCGAGACAGAGGAGGAAACGTGGATAGACACCTCGTCGCAAAAAGTAAGAAGCGAATACTCCACATGGTGGAACAAGAGGCAGGGAGAAATGCATGATGCTTTCCGACAAAGTGGTGTTGACTATGTTTCGGTTTCTACCGATGATGATTATGTGAAATCGTTGTTACAACTGTTTCAGCAAAGAAGCTAAGGAAAACGTTACGTGAAAAGTTCGACAATTACATATGTGTTAAAGAAAGCAGGGTTATTTGCCTTGATGATTATCTTATTTTCGGAATATTCAATCGCCCAAAGTGTGTCGGTAAGGGCTACGGTTGAGCCACCGCAGATTATGATAGGGCAACAGGCTTTGATTAATTTGCAGGTTATTGCACCCAAAGACAAGGCAATTCAATTTCCGGTTTACGAAAAAGAGATCGTTCCCGGTATCGAGGTAGTTGCTATGTTGAAACCCGATACGGTGATTGAAAATAATGTGATGACGCTCAATTTCAAGTATGTTGTCACTTCTTTCGATTCCACATTGTACCACATACCCGGCATTCCGGTATTTGACGGAACAGATACGATATTTTCCAATTCATTCGGTTTAAAAGTGGTTTCTCCCGTTTTAAAAGATTCCACTCTTGCCTATCTTGAAAAATTGAAATCGGGTGAAACGGATTCCATCGATTTTAATCAACTTGCACTATACGATATAAAACCGATACAAAAACCTCCTTTTGTATGGACGGATTATTTGGATATTTTATGGATCGTTTTGGGGGTATTGCTCCTTCTTGCCCTTATTGGAGCGATTGTTTATTTTATCCTTCGGAAAAAGAAGAAAGGGTATTTTTTCACACCCACGCCGGTGTTGCCTGCTCATGTTCGTGCTCTCCAAGAGTTGGATAAGATGAAAGCCGAAAAAATATGGCTGCAAGGCAGGGAAAAAGAATTTTATACACAGCTTACCGATATTCTCAGACAATATCTCTATGAACGATATGGCATGAAGGCAAAAGAAATGACATCAGGGGAGATTTTGAATGAGATGCAGAAATATGTCGAAGCCGAGTCGGTTTATGAAAATCTGAAGCAAATTTTATCGACTGCCGATTTGGTGAAATTTGCCAAGTATAAACCTTATCCCGATGAAAACGATTTGAGCTTGATAAATGCTTACTTTTTTGTGAATCAAACACGTGAACCCGATCCTCTCCCCAATGAAAAGGATGAAGAGGGCGATGAGAGTAAAAGAAAAGAGCAGTTATGACGTTTGTACATCCCAAATATTTGTATTTGTTGCTGATCCTTATACCGCTTATCGTATGGTATATCGTTCGTTTGTCGAAGATGCAGGCTTCCTTTAAGCTGGCATCTACTCAGGCGTTTGAAGGGATGAAAAAAAATTTGAGGGTGTATATGCGTCATTTGCCGTTTGCTTTGCGCATGATCGCTATCGCGCTCATTATTATCGTAATTGCACGTCCGCAATCGGTAAGCAGTTGGGAAGAAACGAAAACGCAAGGAATAGATATCGTTTTGGCTTTGGATGTTTCGGGATCGATGTTGGCGCAAGATTTGAAACCCAATCGGTTGGAAGCTGCAAAAAAAGTGGCTGCCGAATTTATAAATACTCGGAAGAACGATAAAATAGGGTTGGTGATTTTTGCCGGAGAAAGTTTTACGCAATGTCCGTTGACAACCGATCACAAGGTTTTGTTGAATCTCTTAAACGAGGTGGATTTTGGGTTGATTGAAGACGGAACGGCTATTGGTTTGGGATTGGCAACCGCTGTAAATCGCTTAAAAGATAGTGAGTCGTCATCGAAAGTCATTATCTTGTTGACTGACGGAACAAACAATCGTGGGCAAATTGCACCTCTCACGGCGGCCGATTTGGCGCGTTCGTATGGTATAAGGGTGTATACGATTGGGGTAGGGACCAAAGGAGTGGCACCAACGCCTGTGCAAACACCATTTGGAATACGTCTTCAAAATATGCCGGTAGATATCGATGAGGAAACGCTCACCGAAATTGCCTCAATGACCGGAGGAAAATATTTTCGAGCGGAAGATACCGAAGGATTGCGTCATATTTATAATGAAATTGATCAAATGGAGAAATACCTGATCAGTGTTCAGAATGTAAGTCGTAAAGAGGAGTTGTTTGTGCCTTTTGGCTTGATGGCTCTCGGATTGATTCTTATTGAGCTTATTTTACGCCGAACATGGTTGAGAACAATCCCTTAAAAAACAATGAATTGTAATTGATATGTTTCGATTTGAAAATCCGGAGTTCCTGTATTTGTTTATTGCGATGCCTTTTGTGGTGGCATTCTATATCTGGTCGAACATTAAAAAACGGAAAGACGTGGAAAAATTGGGCACACTGTCGTTGCTCAAGCAAATGATGCCCGATCTTTCGCTTAAACGATCGTATTTGAAATTTTGGTTGATTTTTGCCGCTTTGTGTGCCGGGATTTTTATGGTGGCACGACCGCAATTTGGGACCAAGCTCGAAACAGTAGAAAAAAAAGGAATAGAATTGGTGATTGCCATCGACGTTTCGAATTCTATGCTGGCACGCGATGTCGCACCTGACAGACTTACCCGTGCAAAACAAATCCTTACCCGTATCATCGATGAGAGAAAGGAAGATCAGGTTGCTCTGATTGTGTTTGCGGGTGAAGCTTTTGTTCAGATGCCCCTTACTTCGGATACGCAATCGGCAAAATTGTTTTTAAATTCCATCGATCCGGGTCTCGTGCCTGTTCAGGGAACTGCGATTGCGGATGCTATTCAATTGGGAATGAATTCTTTTTCGAGCGAAAAAAATGTAGGTAAAGCCATGATTATTATTACCGATGGCGAAGATCATGAAGGGAACGCAATGGAACTGGCGAGAAAAGCAGCCGAACAGGGTATTATGGTTAATGTGGTGGGAATCGGGACTCCGGAAGGTGCTCCCATACCCGAATCGATAAATAGCGGTAATTTCAAAACCGATAATGAAGGGAACGTGGTGGTGTCGCGTTTAAACGAACAGATGTGTAAAGAAATAGCCCAAAATGGGAAAGGCGTGTATGTAAGAGCAGATAATACTACTTCTGCCATTCGTGCTCTTAAAGCGGAATTGGATAAACTTCAGAAAAAAGAATCGACAAGTGTCGCTTATTCGGAGTACGATGAAAAATACTCGGTTTTTGCATGGATTTTGTTCGTATTATTAATCATTGAGATTCTGATTTACGATAAAAAGAACCCACTGTTTAAAAATGTTCATATTTTCAAATGAAATTGCGAATTACAAAATATAGCTTAATTTCGTTGTTGCTGATGGTTTCTTTCTCTCTTTCGGCACAAAAAGAAGTGCGTCAAAACATAAGAAAAGGGAACAAAGCATATAACGAACAAAAATACAGTGAAGCTGTCCGTTTTTATCAACAGGCGATTAAAGAAAATTCGCAGTCAAAGGAAGCTAATTTCAATCTCGGGATTGCATTCTACAAACAAAAGGAATGGGATAAGTCAATTGAACAGATGAATCGTTATTTGATGATCGAAAGAGAAGATCCCGTTGGGATGTCGGCCGCATGGCATAATATCGGGAATGCTTTTTTGCAAAAGAAAGAAGTGGAGAAGGCCATCGAGGCTTATAAAAATGCATTACGATTGAACCCCGATGATGAGGAAACACGATATAATCTGGCCGTTGCACAGAAAATGCTGAATGATCAACAAGATAAAAGCGACAACCAAGATCAAGAGAATCAGGATGATCAAAAGCAACAGCAGCAACAACAAGAAAATCAAAACGAACAACAGCAACCCGAGGATAAGAGAGAGAAGCGCCCGGAAAAACAGGATGCCCCGGAACAAATGTCGCGCGATAATGCGCGTCAATTGCTTCAGGCTATAGAAGAAGACGAAAAAGAAACTCAAGAGAAAGTGCAGCAAATAAAAGCTCAACAACGCGAACAGAAGGCCCAAGAAAAAAGAAGACAAAATAAAGATTGGTGATAAACGAGGACAATATACACATGAAATACGTAAGGAAAAGAAAGACAGTATGTTTTTTTACTACGTTGTTTTTGACGTTGGCGATTGCCGCAAATGCGCAAGTAACCTTTCGTGCGTCTGCTCCATCTACCGTAGTAAAAGGTGAACAATTTCGACTTACCTATACGATAAATAAGGAGGGAAAAGATTTGCGGTTGCCTTCCGATATGGACGGATTTGAAATACTTTTTGGTCCTTCCGTTTCTCAGAGTTACAGTCAGCGTACGGTAAATGGGAAAACAACTTCCGAAAGTTCCTTTTCATATACCTATATTCTGGTGGCGCAAAAGGAGGGGACGTTTACTATTGGACCGGCTTCTATCAATGTCGATGGTAGCACCTATCAATCCAATGCCGTTCAAATAAAAGTTATTTCCTCCGATCAGATTCCCAAGAGCCAATCGCAGCAAGAGTCTGGTCAATCGGGGTCATCGTCTCCCACCATAAAATCTACCGATGCTTTTATTCGGGCAATTGTTTCGAAGAGCAATATTTATGAACAGGAAGGATTTACGGTTACTTTTCGACTCTACACTACACTTAATGTTGTGAATTTTGGAAAGATTGAATTTCCCGAATTTGAAGGATTTATGGTGGAAGAGATCGAACTTCCCATGAATCAGCAATTGAAGATAGAACAATACAACGGGAGGAGTTATTATACGGCGGATTTAAGAAAAACATTGCTTTTTCCGCAGCGATCGGGGAAAATTACTATTCCTTCGGGACGCATCGAAATGGTGTTTTCAGTTCCTTCGGGAAAGCGGATTACTACTTTTTTTGGATCTCAAGAAGTGTTTGTGGATGTGAAAAAAACATTGGTCACCAATCCGGTGTCGGTCAATGTTACTCCACTCCCTCCCGATAAACCCGAAAGTTTTACAGGAGCTGTCGGAACCTTTAATTTTCAGTCGAAAATCAGTACGAAAGAAGTAAAAGCCAACGAACCTGTTACCCTCACACTCGAAATATCCGGTACCGGTAATTTAAAGCTTATTCAGAACCCTGAAGTCGAATTTCCTTCCAATTTTGAGGTTTATGATCCTGTTGTAAAGAATGATTTACAGATAACAACAAACGGATTGACCGGGACACGAAAAATCGAATATCTCGCTATCCCCCGTTACGAAGGGACTTATGTGATTCCGGAAGTAGAATTTTCTTATTTCGATCTTAAGAATCGTTCCTATAAAACATTGAAATCGCCTCAATATACCATTCAGGTCGCAAAAGGCGATCCGGTTAAGACGACGGCGAGCAGTTATGTGAATCAACAGGAGGTAAAGGTAGAGGATGATATTCGTTTTCTGAAAACGGGAAAACCTACTTTTCAATCTCGAGACGATTATTTTGTAGGATCGTTGGCGTATTGGTTGTGGTATATTATTCCTCTTGGATTGTTTGTTGGATTTTGCATCATTAAACGACAGCAAGCAAAACAAAATGCAAATATTGCTCTTGTACGCCATAAACGTGCAAACAAAATAGCAATCAAGCGATTGAAAGTAGCCGAAAAATATTTGAAGGAACACAAACAGGAAGAGTTTTATAGTGAGATTTTGCGTGCATTATGGGGCTATTTTAGCGATAAGTTGTCCATTCCGCTTGCCAACCTGTCGAAAGACAACATCGAAAAAGAATTAGCGAATTACAATATCGATGACGAATTGATAAGGACTTTCATGGAGATACTCGATACCTGTGAGTTTGCCCGTTATTCTCCCGTAAAATCGGATGTGGCAATGGGTAACTTGTACAATGAAGCTCTCGAAGCTATTGGTAGAATGGAAAATCAGTTAAAGTCGAAGAAGAGTAAAAAATTAAAGTGATATGGCTCGATATAAATTCTTTTTATTGCTGATGTGTGGCCTGATGGTTAGTTTGCTAACTATTGCATCGGCAGATATCTTGGATGAAGCATCCGAAGCATACAGACGAGACGATTATAAAAAAAGTATAGAATTGTATGAAAAAGTGATTGCCGAACATCTTGAAAAAGGCGAGGAATCACCCGAAATCTATTACAACCTTGGCAATGCCTATTTTCGTGATAATCAGATTGGGAAAGCTATTTTAAATTATAATAGGGCATTGCTTCTTTCGCCTGGAGATAGCGATATCCGGCATAATTTGCGTTTTGCAAATACGCGCATTGAAGATAAAATAATTCCATCCAACCGTTTTTTTCTTGCCGATTGGTTTGAAAGCGTACAAAACCTTTTCAATTCCAATACATGGGGTGTTATTGCGATTGTGTTGTTTTTTCTTTTTTTGGGTTGTATGGGCGTTTTTCTTTTTGTTCGTATTTTATGGGTGCGGAAAACGGCTTTTTATACGGGAATTGTGATTTTTTTGTTGATGATTGCGGCTAATGTGTTTGCTTTTAATCAGAAAAATGCTCGTATATATCGCAATAGTGCCGTGATAATGGCTCCGGCCGTTTCTATTCGCACATCACCTGACTCAAATAGCAAGGAGCTTTTTCAGCTTCATGAAGGGGCTACGGTTAAAATCAGGAAAATCGATGGAGATTGGTATGAAATAGAAATTGCCAATGGAAGTGTCGGATGGATTCCGAAAGATTATATCGAAATTATATAAGTAGCACATTATTATTGTCGATATTTTCATCATTTCTTCGTAATCAGAGTTGCTTGCTATAAGGAATATTTTTGATAAAATGATTGGCATTCTATAATTTTTTTCGTAAGTTTAAAGCGTGAATATTATCGTCAATTGATTCATTAATCATAAAAAATTAAAAGCCATGGCAAGAACGATTACATTTAACGAATTAAGGACATTAAAAGACAAACTCCCCGATGGAAGTATCCGCAAAATAGCTCAGGATTTGGACCTCGAAATCGAAACTGTACGGAACTATTTTGGGGGATATAATTACAAAGAGGGAAAAAGTGTAGGGATTCATATAGAACCGGGTCCGGACGGGGGAATCGTGGTATTAGATGACACTACGATTTTTGATAAAGCATTGGAGATTTTGGGATTAACCGATTATCCTGAGCCAATTGAAGAAAAAGATGTTATCTAATCAAAAAGTTGCAGAAGATTGAATATTATCTCGTATCCATAGAAGGGTGAGTTCATATTTTTCTGCCAAAAACGAACAAAATGAAAAACGAAGAAAAAGAACTAAACCAAAGAGATGAATTGGTTACGGTAGCCATTCATACGTATGAAAAAGCACAAATTCTTAAATCCATTCTCGAAGCCAATAGCATCCCTGCCGTAATTACCAGTGTAAATATCATTCAGCCTAATCCCGCAGGAAGTTATCGCGTAAAAATCAGGAAAAGCGATTTGCCTGAAGCTTTGCCTATAATAGAAAACACCGATCTTTCTTATGTCGAAAAAACCGGTGAAGAAAAAAATAGGAGTAAAGATAAAGAAATCAAGAAGGAAATTCTTGTCCCAACTGATTTTTCCGATTCATCGATGAGGGCATGTGAATTTGCATTTCGATTGGCTAAGGACTTAGGTTGCGAGATAAAACTCATGCATGTTTTTTTCTCTCCTTATTATCCCGTATCTATGCCTTTTGGTGAGTCATACGCCGTCCTTCCTCCTGATGAGGAGCTTTATCTCGATGTTAGAGAGAGGATGGAAAAGGAGATGAAAAAATGGGTAGATAAGTTGAATGAGAAAATTGCTGCCGGAGAACTTCCCGAAATTTCTTTTAATCACATTTTACAAGAGGGGTTGCCGGAGGAGGAGATTATCAATTACTCCAAAAAAATGCATCCTATGGCTATCGTGATGGGAACAAGAGGTGCTAGCCAAAAAGACATTGATCTTATTGGTAGTGTAACGGCAGAAGTAATAGATGGATGTAAAACTCCTGTTTTTGCTATTCCTGAGCTGGCGCCTCCTAAATATTTGAGTGAAATGGAAAAAATCGGTTTTTTAACCAATTTCAGAGAAAGAGAGTTTGTTGCTTTTGATCGTATGATGGAATTTATAGGTAAATACCCCATAAAGGTTTATCTTGTTCATGTGAATAAAAAAGAAGATATGTGGAACGAGATCAAATTAGCAGGGATTCGTCATTTTTTGGAAAAAAAATATCCTTCGCTCGAAACGGATTATAAATTGATAGATAAAGTGGATGAGCCGCTAGAAGTGGTTATCGATAAATTTGTGAGAGAAAATGGTATAGATATGCTTGCCATGTCAAGTTCCAGGCGAAATATTTTTGCTCGCATGTTTAATCCGGGCCTGGCAAGACGCATGCTTTTCCATTCGCAGACCCCGTTATTGGTATTAAAATAGTTTTATAAGTATAAGTTGGTATAAAATTAAAGAGGGCTTTTTCAGCCCTCTTTAATTTTAAGGCGATACGATAATATTGGTCCTTAATTAATCCCTAATTTCGTTTTAACCATTTTTGTTGCATCAATGGCCGAATCGCTTACGTAGACAATGGGAGAGGAAGGGGTTGCTATATCCAAAATATAGGTAAATCCATTCTCGTCACCTACCGATTTTATTGCATTTTGAATTTTTTGATTAACCGGGCCAACCAGCTTTTGGTATAATTCTTGAGCTTCTTTTTGGCTGTTTTGGATATACATCTGATACCTTTCGCTAATCTGTTCCAATTGTCTTTGTTGATCTTGCTTTACTGCGTCACTGATGTTGGTACCCACTTTGCTGAATTCTTCCAGTTTGGCATTATATTCAGTTTCTAGAGCAGAAGCATTTTTCTTGATTTCCTCCTGTTTATCGCTCAATTGTTTTTCGATATCGGGTATTTCCGGCATAGCATTAAAAATTTCTTGAGAATTGATATATGCTATTTTAGTTTCTTGTGCTGCAATGCTCATACTTAGAGGAGCTATCGCGAAAAGTAGAATAAGTAATTTTTTTGGCATCATAAATTTCTTCATTAATGTTTATTATTTCAAAACCAACAAGCAAAGGTAAATTATTTATTTTTAATATCCTAATTTCACCAAGACTTGATCGCTAATGTCAATATCAGGCGATGCAAAAATTATGGATGTTGCTGAGGCTCTATCGATTACTGCCTTATATCCGGCTGAAAAAGAAATGTCTTTTATTGCATTATAAATATCGTCTTGGATGGGTTTCATGTATGCTTCTCGACGTTTGAACAATTCTCCCTGAGGACCAAAATATTTATCGCGCAGCTGTTGAATTTCTTTTTCTTTAGCCACAATTTCATTTTCACGTTTTATTTTTTCATCCCCTTTAAGGGTGTCGATAGCAGCCTGATAGTTCTTATACATTTCTCCTGCTTCTTTTACAAGACTGTCAATTTCGTTTTGCCATTGTTGAGATACGAGTTCCAGTTCTTTATTTATATTCTCATAAGCAGGAATTTTTTTGAGAATATATTCCATATCTATCATGGCGTATTTTTGTGCGTAACTCCCCGTTGTCAGTGCAAGGAGTAGTCCAATCAATAATAAATTTTTTTTCATACGTTGTTTGGTGTTGTAATTATATGGGTTTCGATAGGTTTACTATTTTTGTTTTTGGAAATTTCTAAAATTCTTGTCCAATTATAAAGTGGAATTGACTGCCGCCATAATTCCTGCTTCCATTGATGGGATCGAAGCCATATGCCCAGTCAATACCCTGTCTCTTATACACATCTGACGCTGCCGACGAAGAGGATAGTGTAGATCTCGGTGGTCGCCGTATCATTAAA
>CZCA01002094.1_pt1 | contig 10334 bp, 5 predicted proteins | sample 591981 | NCBI WGS metagenome assembly CZCA01 (sample SAMEA3556810, study PRJEB10932) | anaerobic digester metagenome
GTCAGATGTGTATAAGAGACAGGTAGTGGCCGCCACAGGGGGCGCGCTGCTCTTGCGATGGGTGCGCGAACCGCGACGACAGCCTTTAGTCGTACGTCACTAATCATCATTTACCATAAGGAGGAAGAATGCAATATCGCAAACCTGGCAAGACCAGTCTTCAGGTCGGCAAGCTTTGCCTGAGCGCCATACACTTTGGCTGAACAACCAACGAAGAGGACATCATGCACTATTTGCCAACACGCGCATCCGTCGAAACCCATCCGCTGCCGGCATGGTTCGACAACGCTAAACTGGGCATCTTCATTCACTGGGGGCTTTATTCGGTCCCGGCCTGGGCGCCATTAGCGGGTGAGCTGAGCGACATCCTGGCGACCGGTGACTGGAGCGCATGGTTTGCCAACAATCCATACGCTGAGTGGTACATGAATTCGCTGCGCATCGCCAACAGCCCGACGCAACGCCACCATCATGAAACATATGGCGAGCGCTTCAGCTACTTCGACTTTGCGCCGCATTTCAACGCCGCTGCCGAACAGTGGCGCCCCGATGATTGGGCGACGCTGTTTCAGCGCGTCCATGCCCGCTACGCCGTGCTCACAACCAAGCATCACGACGGCTTCACGCTCTGGCCCAGCCACACGCCCAACCCATTCATTGCCGACTATCATGCGCGCCGCGACCTGGTGGGTGACTTCATGGACGCCATGCGCGCACGCGGACTGACCGCAGCACTCTATTATTCTGGCGGGCTAGACTGGACGTTCAACGACACTGTGATCCAACACATCGCCGACATCCCCAAGGCTGTGCCACAAACGCCGGCTTACGTTGATTATGCAAACGCCCACTGGCGTGAATTGATCGACCGCTACCAGACAATGATCCTTTGGAATGACATTGCCTATCCAGTCGCCACCGATCTCAACGTGCTCTTTGCAGAGTATTACAACAAGCTGCCTGAAGGTGTAATCAACAATCGCTTCACACAAGCCTTCCAACTCGGCGCCGACGGCAACATCGTCACCGATAACTTCTATGACTTCGAAACGCCAGAATACGCTTCATTTCCTGAAATCCGGGCGAAAAAGTGGGAGTCGTGTCGCGGCATTGGCGCCTCCTTTGGCTACAATCGCAACGAAGGACCGGCGCAGCACCTGACCGTCGAAAACCTGGTGCGTTCGTTCGTAGACATTGTGAGCAAGAACGGCAACCTGCTCCTCAACGTTGGCCCTATGGCGGATGGAACCATCCCCGATTTACAACGCCAGCGCCTGCTGGGCTTGGGTGAGTGGCTGGATGTCAATGGCGCCGCTATCTTCGACACACATCCCTGGATCGTGGCCGATGGGAAGACCGACGCCGGTATAGATGTGCGCTTCACGCACAAGGAAGGCGATCTCTACGCCACGCTGCTCGCCACACCGGATGAACAGACATTCGAGATCAAGGGGCTACGTTGTGCATCCGACACGACGATTGAGTTGCTCGGCGCTTCCACACCGGCCGGCTGGCGTACAACCGACGACGGCGTGGCGGTGACACTGGCAGATGCTCTCCCTGCGTCGCCTGCACACGCGCTGCGCATCTCGCCAGCGCCAGATTTCTGTCCAGCGTAGATGAAGCTCGCAACAGGCATGTTCTTTGACAATCAACTCATGTTTTGACAACCAGCGTGTGCGGCGACAAGCCGCACCCACAAATCTGAATCATCGGAGATCATTGTGACCACAACATCAAAATTCTCACCGACCTGGGAATCGCTCAAACAATACGAGATTCCTGACTGGTATATCGACGGTAAATTCGGCATTTTTATCCACTGGGGCGTCTATGCGGTGCCAGCGTTTTCCAATGAATGGTATCCGCGCAATATGTACATCCAGGGGTCGCCGGAGTACGAACATCACCTCAAGACCTACGGCCCACACACCCAATTTGGCTATAAGGATTTCATCCCAATGTTCCGCGCCGAAAAGTTCGATCCACATGCGTGGGCGGCGTTATTTGAGGAAGCCGGCGCGCGCTTTGTCGTGCCGGTGGCAGAACACCACGATGGTTTCGCCATGTATGACTGCTCCACCTCGCGCTGGACTGCAGTGCACATGGGGCCACGCCGCGACATTGTAGGTGAGCTGGCGCAGGCTGTACGTGCACGTGGGATGGTGTTTGGCGTCTCGACGCACCGCGCCGAACACTGGTGGTTCATGAATGGTGGACGCAACTTCCCTTCCGACGTGCAAGACCCTGCTTATGCCGACTTCTATGGCCCTGCTGTGCAGCATGAAGATTGCGACGGCACGCAGCAGAACACACCGGCGCTGGATTCGCACCCCTATCCCACCGCCGAGTATCTGGAAGATTGGCTGGCGCGCACCATCGAACTGGTTGACAAATATCAACCGCAACTTGTCTGGTTCGACTGGTGGATCGGTCATGCCGCGTTTCCAGCATACCTGCAGCGCTTTGCTGCCCATTACTACAATCGCGGTGAAGAATGGGGTAAGGGCGTTGCCATCAACTACAAATACACTGCCTTCGCGGAGGGAACAGCCGTGCTCGATATCGAGCGTGGACAACTGAACTACATTCGCCCGCAACTCTGGCAGAACGACACATCGGTCTCCAAAAACTCCTGGAGTCACGTCGTGCCACAAGACTATAAGAGCGCCGAATCGCTGATTCAGGACCTGGTCGACGTGGTCAGCAAAAACGGCGCGCTGCTACTCAACATCGGACCACGCGCCGATGGCACGATTCCAGAGCCAGAACAGGACATCTTGCGTGAAATCGGGCGCTGGTTAGCCGTCAACGGCGAAGCGATCTACGGCACGCGCCCCTGGCGCATCTACGGCGAAGGCCCAACAGAAGTCCAGGAGGGCGCCTTCACCGATACACAACGGGCGCCCTTCACAGCGCAAGACTTCCGTTTCACGACCAAAGGCGACGCCCTCTACGCAATCTGCCTGGCCTGGCCCGGTGAGAGTGCAACGATCCAGGCGTTAGGCGCCAACTCGCCCTACTTGACCAAGCGCGTTGCTGACGTGACTCTGCTAGGCTCACCAGCACATCTTGCATGGTCAATCACGCCCGACGGCATGAAGATTTCGTTGCCCGCTGACAAGCCCTGTGAACACGCCTACACCTTCAAAATTGTCCTGGCGTAGGCAATGTAATTACCGCATCACCACCGGCAGATAGAGCTGCTGCTCCTCTGCCGGTGGGTTGTCGGTCAGGAAACGGGACATGGCAGCCGCGCCGTTGACAAAGACCGTCGCCACCACCGGGCCGTTGAGCAGCGCCGGCGTGCTGATCAGCGTCGTCGTTGTGATTGCGCTGCTATTGAAAAGCCAGCCCTTTGCCTGACCCGGATAGACCAGCCGTTCGCTGTCCAGGTGACGCAACTGCACCAGCGGCGCATTCGTGGCCGACTGGTGCGTGGCGTCGCCGGAAGCGCTGGCTGCCGGTCGGAAGCCGCTGCCGCGCACAGCAACCTGCGCCTGGTCGTCAAGCACAGCAGATGTCAACGTTGGCGCCTGGATAACAGCAGCAGGCGCATAGGCAAATGCATCGTCCAGCGTTCCGGCCTGTCCTAACCCGCCTGCAACCAGCACCTGCCCGTCAAGCAGTAGCGTCACCGTGTGAAGGATGCGCCCCGCAGCACGCACAGGCAACGTCCGCCAGCCATCGGTGAGCGGGTCGTATAGTTCGGCGCTGGTCAGCAGACCACTGCGATTTTCGCCGCCAATCAGCAGCACCTCGCCATGCGGCAGCAGGGTGGCGCGATGATACTGACGCGGCGCAGGCAGCGCGGCGACAGTCTGCCATGTGTTCGTTGCCGGATTGAAGACCTCGGCCGTCGCCAGAATCGTGAAATTCTCATCAAGCGGATCGAGACCGCCGGCCACCAACACGCGGCCATCCGGCAGCAACGTGGCCGTGTGATGTGCGCGCAGAGCGCTCATGGCGCCGGTTATCTGCCACTGGTTAGCAGCCGGATCGTACACTTCGGCGGCGTTGGATGCCGTAAGGCCTGCGCCGTTGCCGCCCACGACCAGCACGCGCCCATCGGGCAGCAACGTGGCCGTATGATCGACTCGCGGCGCGTTGGGCGCGGCGACGCTTTGCCAGACATTCGTGGCCGGGTCGTAACGCTCCGCCGATTGGCTGCTGGCGTCGGCGTTCGGAGCAGCCAGTCGCTGAGCGATCGCGTCGCTGCCGCCGACAACCAGCACATCCCCATCCGCCAACAGGGTCGCCGTATGTCCGCCTCGCGGCGACTGCATGGATGCCACCAGGCGCCAGGCGTCTGTTATTGGGTCATAGCGTTCAACCGATTTCAGGATGGGGCCGCGCTTGGCGCCCCCTGCAATCAACACAGAACCATCGGCCAGCAGCGTCGCTGTGTGCCCGTATCGCACCTCCTTGATTGCGCCGGCCGTCTGCCAGGCGCCTGTCGCCGGGTTATACCGTTCGCTAACGGCCACCAGATCGATGCCAGCCAGCCCGCCTGTCACCAGCACCGTGCCATCGTGTAGGAGTGTCGCCGTGTGACCGCCACGGCCAATGCCTGGCCCGGTGCGCGCCTGCCAGCCGCCAGACGGGGCGCTCAGCCATTCTGCATCAGCGCCAGCCATCTGGCCGCCCACGAACAGCACCGCGCCGCCGGGCAGCACCGTCGCCGTATGGCGCTGGCGCGGCGTCGTCAGCGGATCGAGTGACGTCCACGCCGCCGCGTCTGGCAGCCACGCCTCCACCGCATCTAGCGCCGCCGGCCCCAACCCACCAGCGACGATCAACGCGCCGTCGGGACGCAGGCTGGCGGTGTGACCGGTGCGCGCCGTCGTCAGCGCCGGTCCTGCCGTGACGCCGCTCGCCGGATTGACCACCTCCACACTTGCCAGCGGCTTGCCAGCGGCTGGTCGAAGCGATTGCTCCCGCCGACGACGACAATCTGCCCACCAGGGTGCAGCGTCGCCGTGTGGTCGAAGCGGGGCGTCTGCAAATCGAAAACAGCCGTCGTCCAGACGCCGGTGTTCGGGTCGAACAGTTCGATACTGGATAGAACGCCAGTCTGGTTGCGTCCGCCGATCACGGCCACACGGCCATCGGGCAGCAGCGTGGCGGTGTGACCGGTGCGCGCCAACGCCAGCGGCGCCACTGTTGTCCAGCGATCCTGGGTCGGATCGTAGCGTTCCACCGTCGCAACAGCATTCCCTGCGCTATCCTCACCGCCCGCCACCAACACCGTACCATCCGCCAGCAGCGTCGCCGTATGGCCGGCGCGCGCAACAGCGAGCGAACCAGCCGTTCGCCACTGGTTGGTGAGCGGGTCGAAACGTTCACTGGCGGCAAGCGCGGCGTCGCCAGCATCCAGACCGCCAACGACCAGCACCTCACCGGTGAGCAACAAGGTGGCTGTATGACGATGGCGCGGCGTGCTCAAGGGCGGACCAGTTTGTGCATTGGGTAAACCAGGATGGTACAAGCGTGTGTTGGCGCCGTCGCCGCCTGTCACCAACACGCGCCCGTCCAACAGGTGCGTGGCGGTGTGTCCGATCAGCGCAATGGCAGCGCGGAACGATGTGCTGTCTGCCCGCGCAATGCCGCTCAACAGCAGCACCACGATCAGGATGACAACAAGAGGGCGCAGCGCACGTGTGGTGAACATCGCCGAACGCTCCTTTCCTGGCAGAGAATCATGAGAATCTACAATTACTGATCACCGGGTTAGCAGGTTATGTGCAGGCTGCTCCATGTCACATCATGACACGTACCATGGAGGGCGCAAAAGGCGCAACTGCAATTTTCAACCTGGCAATCAGTATAGTGAGCAGTATGAAGCAATTGGTGTACGGGTTTGAAATTTCAAGCCATGCTGGAAGATCGTTTCAAAACTTTTTTGGAAAAAGGGAAAGGCTCATAGCTGATCGGCGAGCTACGCTACGGTGTGGACGCACCCTTTGCCGCCACAGCAGCCAGCTCGGGACACGGTGCACCAACCGACAGATTTCACTGTACACTAACCGTATGGCAAAATTGATGAAAGCCAACGACTGCACGAATCGCCGCCAACCGTGCGGATTCCACCTGATAGAATCCGAATATTTTCTTTCCAGATTGCTGCGAGAAAGCAGCTCCATGCCAACGATGAATCAAACGTTCTTCGAGCACCCCATCCTCAATTCTCCCTACGCTTATCCTGGGCGACACTGGGAACTGGACAGCCAGGGGCAGCCGACCCAACAGATCATCGAGCGCCGCCGGCGTGCGGAGTTCATTACACCGGTGCCCAAGCCGCGCAAGCGCAAGGCGCCAGCCAGCCAACAGCAGTTGATCTTCGATGAGGGCGTCGGCATTTCGACCGCAAAGCAGCAATATGACCCCACGCCGATCATCAACAACCTGCGCCAGCGCGTCGATCAGTGGCGGGCAATCGAAGACCCGTCGCGGTGGGGCGTGACGCCGGAGACCGCGCGTCTGCTCCAGCACTGGCGACATCACCCCTTCAACAGCTTTCGCCCCTTTTTCTGCCAGATCGAGGCGGTCGAAACGCTGATCTGGCTGACCGAGGTCGCACCCACCGACAGGTTCGGCAAGGGCTTTCTGGAGCATCTGGAGAACGCCAACCACGACGCCAACCCCGAGTTGATGCGGCTGGCGCTGAAGCTGGCGACCGGCGCGGGCAAGACCACGGTGATGGCGATGATCATCGCCTGGCAGACGGTCAACGCCGTGCGCCGCCCCACCAGCAAGAAGTTTACGCGCGGCTTCCTGATTGTGACGCCCGGCATCACCATCAAGGATCGGCTGCGCGTGCTGCAACCGAACGACCCCGACAGCTACTACCAGAGCCGTGAGCTTGTCCCCAACGACATGCTGGACGACATCGCCCGCGCCAAGATCGTCATCACCAACTACCACGCCTTCAAGCTGCGCGAACGCATGGAACTATCGAAAGGCGGACGCGCGCTGCTGCAGGGGCGCGGCCCGGAGCTGGTGACGTTGGAGACGGAAGGGCAGATGCTCCAGCGCGTCATGGGCACGCTGATGGGCATGAAGAACATCATGGCGATCAACGACGAGGCACACCACTGCTACCGCGCCAGACCCGATACCGAGGACGAAGAAGAGCTCACCGGCGACGAGAAGCAGGAAGCCGAGAAGAACAACGAAGCGGCGCGCTTGTGGATTTCTGGACTGGAAGCGGTCAACCGCCAGCTTGGTCTCACCCGCGTTGTCGATCTGTCGGCGACGCCCTTTTTCCTGCGCGGTTCCGGCTACACCGAGGGCACGCTCTTTCCCTGGACGATGAGCGACTTCTCGCTGATGGACGCCATCGAATGTGGCATCGTCAAGCTGCCGCGCGTGCCGGTGGCCGACAACATCCCCGGCACGGACATGCCGGTCTACCGCAATTTGTGGGAACACATCGGCAAGCGAATGCCCAAGAAAGGACGCGGCAAAGCCAAGACGCTTGACCCGCTCAGCCTGCCGGTGGAGCTGCAGACCGCGCTCGATGCACTCTACGGCCATTACCGCAAGACCTTCGATCTCTGGCGGCAGGAGGGGATCAGCGTGCCGCCCTGTTTCATCATCGTCTGCAACAACACCGCCACCTCCAAGCTGGTCTATGACTACGTTGCGGGCTTCCAGCGTGAAAACGAGGACGGCACAACCAGCCTGGAAAACGGGCGGCTGGAACTGTTCCGCAACTTCGACGAATTTGGCAACCCGCTGGCGCGCCCCAACACGCTGCTCATCGACAGCGAGCAACTCGAATCGGGCAGCGCGCTGGACGACAACTTCCGGGCGATGGCCGCCGACGAGATCGAACGCTTCCGCCGCGAGATCATCGAACGCACCGGCGACGTGCGTCAGGCGGAGAATCTCACCGACCAGGATTTGCTGCGCGAGGTGATGAACACCGTGGGCAAGCCGGGACGCCTGGGCGCAGGGATTCGCTGCGTGGTGTCGGTGTCGATGCTGACCGAGGGCTGGGACGCCAACACGGTGACGCACGTGCTCGGTGTGCGCGCCTTCGGCACCCAACTGCTCTGTGAACAGGTGATCGGTCGGGCGCTGCGCCGCCAATCCTACGAACTCAACGACGAGGGGTTGTTCAACGTCGAATACGCCGACGTGTTGGGCATCCCCTTCGATTTCACGGCTAAACCGGTGGTCGCGGCGCCGCAGCCCCCGCGCGAGACGATCCGCGTGCATGCCGTGCGCCCCGACCGCGACGAGCTGGAGATTCGCTTCCCGCGCGTGGCAGGCTACCGGGTCGAACTGCCCGAAGAGCGGCTGATCGCCCACTTCAACGCCGATTCGATCCTGGAGTTGACGCCCGACCTGGTTGGGCCATCGGTCACACGCAACGCCGGCATCATCGGCGAGGAGATCGACCTGAGCTTGCAGCATCTGGAGGATGTGCGCCCTTCGACGCTGCTCTATCACCTGACGCGGCGGCTGCTCTACTCCAAGTGGCGCGACCCTGGCGATGAACCGAAGTTGCATCTGTTCGGGCAACTCAAGCGCATCGCCAAAGAGTGGCTGGAGACCTGCCTGGTCTGCAAGGGCGGCACCTACCCGGCGCAACTGATGTATCAAGAACTGGCGGACATGGCGTGCGAGCGCATCACCGCCGGCATCACGCGCGCCTTCCAGGGCGAGCGCCCGATCAAAGCGGTGCTCGACCCCTACAACCCGGTCGGCTCGACGCTGCACGTCAACTTCAACACCTCGAAGCGCAGCCGCTGGCAGACCAGCCCGCAACGCTGCCACATCAACTGGGTGGTGCTCGACAGCGACTGGGAGGCGGAGTTCTGCCGGGTGGTGGAGGCGCATCCACGCGTGCGCGCCTATGTGAAGAACCACAGCCTGGGGCTGGAGGTGCCCTACCGCTACGGCTCCGAGACGCGCATCTACCGCCCCGACTTCATCGTGCAGGTGGACGACGGTCACGCCGACCCGCTCAACCTGATCGTGGAGATTAAGGGCTACCGCCGCGAGGACGCCAAAGAAAAGAAGAGCACGATGGAAACCTATTGGATACCGGGCGTCAACAATCTGCGCACCTATGGGCGGTGGGCGTTCGCCGAATTCACCGACATCTACGAAATCGAATCCGCGTTCGCTAAGGTCATGCGTCCCTACGGGACGGAGGGCGCCGTCCCGTAGGGACGCATGACCTTAGACGTTCGTGCCAAATCCAATCCCGTCCTGTAGGGACGATTGAATGACGGAGATCGAATTATGGCCAATACCTACACATCGCTCTTCTACCACATCGTCTTCAGCACCAAGCATCGCGTCCGTTACATCCGCCCGGAGATCGAGCAGCGCGTGTGGGAGTATATGGGCGGCGTGATGCGTCATCACAACCTCACCGCCCTGCAGATCGGCGGCATCGACGACCACATCCACGCGCTGATCATGGCCCCGCCGGTGCTGGCGCCGAGCCAGATCGCGCAATATCTCAAGGGCGACTCCTCCAAATGGATTCACGAAACCTTCCCCGACCTGCGCGCCTTTGCCTGGCAGGAAGGCTACGGCGCGTTCACCGTGAGCAAATCCGGCCTGGACGCCGTCATCCGCTACATCCAGAACCAGCGCGCCCACCACCAAAAACAAAATTTCCAGGCCGAATACCTGGAATTCCTGCGTCGCCACGAGGTCGATTACGATGAACGCTACCTTTGGGGCTAACCCGCCCATCGGGGCGCATGAATAGAGATACGACGCCACGCACAACCCGCCCCGTAGGGGCGCATGAACTTAGGCGCATGAATTTCCGGGCCGTGAATGCCCGGCGCGGGTGGATATGTCACGAACCACCACACGAACCACCGGCCATAATTGACCGCGGTGGGGGTGGATTACACGAACCACCGGCCATAAATGACCGGCCTAAACTCAATCGTCCCTACGGGACGGGACGGGACGGGACGGGACGGGACGGGACGGCACGGGACGCGACGATACGCACGACCCGCCCCATAGGGGCGCATGACCTTGGGAGAAATGATGGCAAAAACATCCACATCCAAATCGGTCGAAACCCTCACACACGACGAGGCAAAACGGCGCAACATTCCCACCGCGGAATATCAATCGGTGCTCGACAAGGAGCAGGCGAACCCGGTGCGCGTCGCCTACGAACGGCGCAACCGTGACCTCGACCCGCAACTGGTCTGGCGCGGCAAGGATGCGCAGGATTGGAGCGACCTGGTCGTCCACGCGCCGCCGCTCTACATCCAGGAGAAGGTGCATCCGAAGGTGCTGGTGGATGACCTGCTGCGCCAGAGCGCGCAGGCGCGCACGCAGGAGGAGGG
>CZCA01001792.1_pt1 | contig 10323 bp, 8 predicted proteins | sample 591981 | NCBI WGS metagenome assembly CZCA01 (sample SAMEA3556810, study PRJEB10932) | anaerobic digester metagenome
CTGAGGATGGATGGGACGGGCGAACAGGTTTTGTGCCTGCTGTCCTAAAGGAAGTTGCGCCGCATCCTGAAAACACAATTGCTGTTACTTGCGGTCCCCCTGTAATGATTAAGTATGTCCTTCCGGTTCTGACTGACCTGGGCTTTTCGCCGGACAGAATTGTAACTACCCTTGAGATGCGCATGAAGTGCGGCATTGGCATGTGCGGGAGATGCAATATCGGCAGCAAGTACGTATGCCGTGATGGCCCGGTGTTCACGTTGAGGCAACTGCTCAAGATGCCGGAGGAATACTAAAGCAGTGTAATGAAGTATCTTCGTCAGGCCCAAGAAACAGACATTGACCAGTGGTGATAGTTCAGTAGGTCCAAATAAAAATTAGAGATTCTAGAAGGACTTTCTTGATCCATGTAGAAAAAAGAGAGCGGGACATGAATTGAGGTGGGGGCAGAATATGTCCATAGCAATCGACGAGATTATTTCCCTTCAACAGAGAATAGTTCCGGATTTGCTGGATGTGCTACTACTTAGGTATAGAATCCTTCAAACAATTTGCTTTCGACAACCTATCGGTCGACGTTCTATATCTGAACACATAGGAATAGGCGAGCGAATTGTGCGTGGAGAAGTGTATTTCTTGAGGGATGTCGGATTGGTGAAAGTTGAACCATATGGTGTTATTGCTACTCAAACAGGAGAAGAAGTTATGTGGGCTCTGCAGCAGTTCATATCTTCTCTTCAGAAACTGCCTGATTACCAGGTTGAGTTGGAAAGAAGATTACACTTAGACAAGGTCATTATCATACCCGGGGATTGCGAGCATGACGAACTTGTATTTATGTCTATGGGAAAGATATTAGGGAAAATCCTAAACGGGATCTTGAAGGACGATGATATCCTTGCTGTCACGGGTGGGACAACACTATCACAATTGACTCCTTTCTTAGGAAACTACAAGAAAAGGGTGTTAGTGGTCCCCGCGCAAGGAGGTTTAGGTGAGAAAGTAGATATTCAAGCCAATGCCTTGGCAGCTAGTATAGCACAAAAACTAGGTGCGAATTACCGTTTGTTACATGTTTCTGACGATCTTGAACAACAATCCCTGGCCCTAATAATGGAACAGCAACCAATGATTAGAGAAACAATAGCTCTCATCAAGAAAGCAGATGTTTTGGTTAAGGGTATTGGTGATGCCTATCAGATGGCTAAGCGACGCAGATTTAGCAATGAAGAAGTCCGGAATCTGATTAGTAAGAAAGCAGTTGGCGAAGCCTTGGGCTGTTTTTTTGATATTAGCGGAAAGATAGTTGATAATCGAAGCATCGGAATAAACCTGGATGACCTGGATAATATCGGGACAATAATTGCAGTCGCTGGAGGGGCAAAAAAGGCAAAGGCTATTTTAGCTGTTTTGGAAAGCAAGAAACAACACATACTGATAACAGATTCAGCGGCTGCCAAAGAAATGTTGAAATTGCTTAACACGGAATATAGGGCTTAAATGAAAGAGAGAAGTTATTTTTACATGAAGTGGGACGCTTTATGAACATATGGACATAGTAGGTCCATATGGAAAACGGATTGGCTTTACTCCAGCCTTCAGTGATTGAAAAAGCTAACATGACAGAGAGAGGATGCCAAGTGGTTTACTTATTAGGGGTTGACATTGGTACTACTAATGTAAAGGCAGCATTGTTTGATACTCACGGTAATCGTATTTGCGTTGTAAATGAAGGCTATCCAACTTATCGCCCGTTTCCCGGATGGGTCGAGCAAGATCCGAATCATTGGTGGAGTGCAACAGTTAGAACCATCTCACGATTAGTGAGCACGGTAAGAGTTGAACCTGAGAGAATCCGAGCTATCGGATTGTCCGGACACGTACGCAGCGCGGCTATTCTTGATAGAGACTTCCATCCTATTCGAAATGGCATTGTGTGGTCAGACACAAGAACTGAGGCAGAATGCCGTTGGCTTAATGAGAAAATGGGACATGAGTTCATTAACATAACCGGTAACAAAGCTGCTACGACTTTCTCCTTGCCTCAGATAATCTGGTTAAGAAATAACCATCCACATCAATACGAGAAAATCTCACACATATGTACACCAAAGGAATTCGTGATCCACAAGCTTACCGGTGTCTTTGCCGGTGATGTTTCGGATCAATCAGGTTCCTTGCTGATGGATGTCAAAAAACGAAATTGGTCTGAGCAACTGTTAAGCAAACTGGAGTTGCCACGGGAATGGTTTCCTCCTTTATATGAGTCGCAAGAGGTTATTGGTGAGATCGGGGCTTACGCATCTAAACATACAGGATTACAAGAAGGAACACCTGTCGTAGCCGGAGGTGGTGATAACTCCTGTGCGGCAATTGGCAGTGGTATCCACAGACAAGGAATAGCTTTGATTATCATTGGGACAGCCGGTATTGTTCTATCTCAACTGGATGAGCCCAAAGGAGATTCTGAGGCAAGGCTTGATCTGTTTTGCAATTCAATACCAAATAAATGGTATCTCATAGGTCTAATACAATCAGCCGGGTTTTCTCTTCAATGGTTAGCAAATAGATTACTTGAGGAAAGAAACGCTGACTTGAAACCCAATTATCAATTGTCCTCGTCAGAGTGGTTAAGCACGGTCGAGAGGAAGCTTGCTTCGATACCGCCGGGTAGCGAGGGGCTGGTCTTTCTGCCCTATTTACAAGGTCAGGGGAGTCCGAACAGAGATCCCAAAGCAACAGGGGTTTTCTATGGCATTAGTGGTGCCCACAAAAACGAGCATCTGATTAAGGCTACTATGGAAGGAGTTGGTTTTTGCATACGCCAGTGTATGGATGTCCTGCGGCAGAGAACAGAGATTAATGAAATAAGGTGTGCAGGAAAAGGGGTAACCAACAAGACATGGCTGCAAATTGTGAGTGACATTTTGGGGCAGCCGATATGGACTGTTGCAACAGATGAAGAGACATCATTAGGGGCTGCTATCTTAGCCGGAGTTGGGGTCGGTATTTTTGACACGATAGAAGAAGGCTGTAATAACATGGTCAAAAAAGGTGAGGAGTGTACGCCTGATAACACTAGGGTTAGACGTTTCGAAGAGTGCTATGGCTTGTTTAACTCTATTTCTTCAAAACTAGATATTTAGCAGGAATAGGAGTCTACTGTTTTTCAGGGGGTGATACTGATAGGTCTCTCCAAAGCCAGCTTGTAGATGGGAGGGATGGAAAATCACTATTCTTGATTTGGATATACATTAAGGAGTGAAAGTATTGAGACAATCTAGGAGCCTAAAAGACACACCGAGATATTGCGGGATTCCAACATTTCTCAACAAACCGCATACAAGGGAATTGGACGGAGTAGATATTGCAATTCTTGGAATACCATTTGAGATGGGTTCTGCGCCTGGGAATATCCATGCGCCTCGCGCTATTCGCAATGTATCCTGGTTGGTAAGATCCACAAATAGCTACCATCTATATGATACTTCCATGTTGAAGATTGTCGATTATGGAGATGTTACAGCTTATCCATCACAATATGAGAAGACATTCGCTAACATCGAAGAAGAAGTGACTGAGATTGTTAAAGCAGGTGTTGTTCCCATTTGTGTAGGTGGCGATCATTCAATAACATATGCCGAGCTTAAGGCCATGAACAAGGTATATCCGGAATTGGCGCTGCTCCAGTTTGATGCTCATACAGATACACATGACAGTTATTTTGGCGATCAAAGGTTCACAAGTGGTAGCGTTTTTCGCAGGGCTGTTGAAGAGAATCTGATTGAGCCTGGAATCTCGGTTCAGATTGGTTTGCGGGGAACACTCTATTCAGAAAATGATTACAAAGTCTCCGAGGACCTTGGTTTCCAGGTAATCACTGCAGAAGAAGTTCAAGAGGTCGGTATAGAGGAAGTAGTCTCCAAAATCATCAACAGACTGGAAGGTAAGAAGGTATTTCTGAGTTTCGATACTGATGTGCTGGATCCTGCCTTTGCTCCCGGTACTGCCAGGCCTGAGCCGGGCGGATTGACGTCCAGTGAAGTCTTTCGCATACTTAGGCGTTTAGAGAGAATTGACTATGTTGGCTTTGATACCGCAGAGTTCAATCCTTCTCATGATGTGGGGGATATCACTGCCGTACTGGTAGCAAACATTATATTTGAGTTCGTTAGCTTAATCGGACTGAAGAAAGATCGGAACGATAGTTCAAGAGAAGGAGTATGAGATTAATGTATAAGAAAATCAGTTTGTGTTTAGTCCTGACTTTACTACTGTCGCTTACGATAATTACTACTCCTTTTGTCAGTCATGGAAAATCTAAAGACACACTGATTATTGGAGTTGCAAACACCCCACCCACCATTGACCACGAAGTGGGCGCAGGGATGGCATCCCAGTACATGATCCTGGATAACGTTATGGCTCCCGGAGCTATGTTTCCGTTGGTAAGATCGAAAGAACCCGGAATGGATCATGTACTGGTTCCGGATCTAAGCGATCTCACAAATTTGCAGCCTCAGTTGTATGAAAGCTGGGAAGTATCTCCCGACCGAAAGACTGCAACTTTTCATTTGAGAAAAGGTGTCAAGAGCGCCTATGGCAATGAACTGACCACCAAAGATGTGCTATGGAAATATGAGAGGCATTTTGCTCTGGGTGCGGTAGGTCGTTTTGTTATGGCTGTAACTGACATCTATGGTACGGAAAACATTAAGATCATAGACGACTATACTTATGTCACGGAATCCACGAGTCCAAATACCTTACAAGAATTGGTTTCCACAAACCTATATGACACCATATGGGATTCTACTGAAGCAAGAAAACACGCTACGCCTGATGATCCTTGGGCACAAGATTGGATATCAAGACATGGCGGAGGATTTGGTGCGTATTATGTTGCAGACTGGGTTGCAGGTCAGCATGTTATGCTTAAGGCCAACCCAAATTACTGGCAAGGAAAGCCCAAAATCAGTACGGTGATCTTCAAGGTAATTCCGGAAAGCTCAAATCGTGTAGCTATGCTCAAGAGGGGAGAGATTGACATAGCTACTGAACTTGCACCTAGAGAGGTCGATTCCTTGAAAGGAGCACCTGGGGTAAAAATCGTTAGTATTCCTGCAAATACAAATGATTTCCTTGTTCTAAATCAGAAGTTGGTAGAGCCGTTCGCAGACAAGCGTGTAAGACAGGCTATTAACTATGCAATTCCACAAGACGCGATTGTTGAGACGGCTTACTATGGCCAGGCTAAACCATGGCATGCAGTGATTCCGTCAATGATACCCGGAACCATGAACGAGAAAGAGTGGAAGTACAATTACGATTTGGGTAAAGCGAAAAAACTACTGGATGAGGCCGGTTATGGAAATGGATTCAGTGTCGAACTGTATTATTCTGCAGGGTGGCCGGCTCATGAAACAGCAGCTGTCATGGTTAAAGATAGTCTGGAGAAAATCGGAGTAAATGTTGATTTGAGAAAAACCCCAACAGGCTCGTTTGACACTCTTGTCCGGTCATACGAAGCACCTTTTGCCATTCTTCATGAATACCCTGCCATACCTAATCCTTTCTTCAGCAGTTCATTATACTATTTGAGCAAACGCGCAGGGGGCGCTTATGGTGCTTTCGGCTATTATGACAGCCCTGTTCTAGATGACTTATTGTTGAAGGGAGTCGAGACCTGGCCATTGTCGGAGCAGTATAAAATAGCCGACAAAGCGCAAAGAACAATTATGGAAGACGCTCCGATGGGATGGTTGGTTGAATCTTACTATACAGCCGGTGTTCGTGATAATGTCGAAAACTTCAACTGGAATTTTGCCAGCCAAGGAACTTGGTTCCACCTGATGAGCATTAAGTAAGAAGAATATCCTGAATTCTCGGGAGGCCGGTAACCGGCGTACCCCGCTTGTGCCGGCCTCCAAATGTCTTGCTTTATATCAATTTAAAGAGGTTAGGAATAATGAAGAGCAGAGATATTCTGGTGGTAGAAGATTTGAACTTATACGCGCTTAATACGTTTGGCGAGAAAGATCTTGCGCTTCTAAGAAATATCAATTTCAAGTTAGGACCCAGAGAAATATTGGGGCTTGTCGGAGAAACCGGGGCGGGCAAATCACTATTGATAAACGCAATTGGAAAAAACCTGGATTACAACTTAAGACTCACAGGGGGTCAATTGCTCTTCCGTTACAAAGGTGAGTTAGTGAATCTGTTGGATGCAAATGAAGAACGGATGGGAGAGATATGGGGGAGAAACATTTCTTTCATTCTGTCAAACACAAGGGGCAGATTTCACCCGCTACTGACCGTTGGAGAGCAGTTTAGCAATATCATTAGAGCTAACTTCCAGGTATCATATAAGGAAGCTTATGAAAGAGCTATTGAGATGTTTAGACTAGTTCAGATGCCTGATCCGCAACAAAATTTCAGCAATTATCCCCACGAGCTTAGCGGAGGGATGGTTCAGAGAGTTGCAATAGCGATTGCCCTATCAATGTCACCAACACTCTTATTGGCTGATGAACCGACCATGGGTTTGGATGTTACGGTTCAAAGACAGGTTTTGGATTTGATGTCTTCTCTCTTTCATGATCGGAATTCATCGATAGTTCTGGCCACACGGGATCTAGGGATAGTAGCGAATTATTGCAAGAAAGTTGCTGTAATGTTCAGAGGGGAAATAGTTGAGCTTGCCCCCGTTCAAGAGTTTTTCAAGAGGCCAAGGCACCCATATAGTAAATATCTATTGCAGATAGCATTTGCGTCTAATCAGAAAATTGAGGAAGAAGATATGAAGTTCAATATAGCTACGAAAGATACATATCGTAGGCATAACCGAGGATGCTTTTTTGCTGATAGCTGCCTGATACCTCAAGAAAAATGCTGGACAGAGACTCCGCAGAGAATTGGGACCGGTGAATACCACTATGTAAAATGTCATAGGGGTGTTGAATAATGCAAATACTTGAAGTGAAAAATCTGCACAAAAGATTCCCTATCAAGAAAGATCGTTCTGTCTGTGCTGTAAATGGTGTGAATTTTACAGTTGAGCAGGGCCAAACCCTTGGACTAGTTGGTGAAAGCGGTTGTGGCAAAACAACCATAGGAAGATGCGTTTGTCACTTGCTTGAGCCAACTGAGGGCGAAATCCTTTTTAGGGGCAAGGATATATCTAGACTTTCCAAACCCGGTCTGACGAATCTGCGAAAAGAGATTCAGATAGTCTTTCAAGACCCGTATGGTTCGCTAAACCCGAGGAAACTTGTTAGGCAAATACTGGAGGAACCCCTTATTGTCAGTGGAGTTAAAGCTAAGGACCAGCGGTTAAAACGTGTTACTGAAGTACTGGCGATGATCGAGTTGGATAACAGCTATTTGGAGAAATATCCTATTCAGCTGACTCAAGGAGAGCAACAGAGAGTGAGCATTGCCCGTGCGTTTATCACCAATCCCAAGCTTGTTGTACTCGATGAGCCTACTTCGTTACTGGATGTTCGTTTCAGAGGGGAAATTGTTCTTCTGCTAAAAAGACTCCAAAAAGAAACAGGATGTTCTTACATATTCATTTCTCACGACCTGAATGTGGTATACCAGATTAGCCATAGGATAGCAGTGATGTATCTTGGGAGAGTTGTGGAAGAAGGGCCGCCTGATATCATCTTTGACACTCCTAACCATCCATATACACAGGCTTTGCTGGCGGCGACTCTATTTCCTGATCCTGATCAAAGGCGAACCGGTTTTGCTCTTAAAGGGGAAGTGCCAAGTCCGGTTAACTTGCAGAATGATCAATGCAACTTTGCTTCGCGTTGCCCGTTGGCAAGAGATGCTTGCTTTGAGTCATTACCTAAACTCAAGATTGTAGGAGAAGACCACTATTCAGCATGTCATGAGCAAGAATCGAACTCCTAAATTGGAAAGTGATTGTGCCGGCAACTTGTGAGGAGGTTCAGGAAATGAAGTTATGGCGGTACCTTAGAAGACGCATGATATTTATAATACCGCAGATACTCGGAGTAACCTTAATAACTTTCTTTATTGTAAGAATGATTCCGGGGGATCCCGCGAGAATAATCGCAGGTTCTCTTGTTAATGAAGCGGGGGTTGAGTTGATTCGAGAAAGGATGGGTTTAACAAAACCGTTACCTGTACAGCTCTTGTATTATATAAGAAACATCTTTCAGGGTGATTTGGGAAGATCATGGGTAACAGGAAACCCTGTTCTTGAGGATATTTTATTAAGGTTACCGGCAACCTTAGAGTTAATCATACTGGCCTTGATCGTAAGCCTAGCGATCATGGTGCCACTGGCAATAAGAGCAACATTTTCAAAAGGTGGGTTTCTAAATAGGTTTGCTAATAAAGTGCTCACTCTATATGGAATGGCTGCAGGGGCATTCCCGGATTTTTGGCTGGCATTGATATTGATATTTGTGTTTTATGTTGTTTTGGGATGGGTGCCATCTCCGATAGGCGCATTTGACATAGCGGTAGTACCTCCGCAGCGTCTAACCGGTTTCTATATTGTCGATAGTCTACTGACTGGTAATTGGGATGCCTTGAAATCTGTTTGCTCACACTTAATATTACCAGTGTTTGTTCTGGCCTTTGTGTATGGAGGGGGCATTCTGAAAGTGGCGATGGTTTCGGCGAATGAGGTTAGGAAATCGGATTACATTAATTACGCTGAAATTTGTGGTTTGCCGGAGAAAGATATTCAACGTTATATCTCCAAGGCTTCTTATCCTTCTGTAGCAACTTTTACTGCAGTGATTTTCGGTTTTCTTATCGGCGGGGCTGTTCTTGTTGAGTCTGTCTTTAGTTGGGGAGGGTTTGGTCAATACGCTGTCCAATCTGTTGTCAACTCTGACTTCGCTGCTATTCAAGGAGTTGTCCTATTCTCGGCAATCCTAAACTTGGTCATTTATATATTTGTTGACATTATCTACTATATGGTTGACCCCAGGATAAAGAATCTTGGATGAATGATAATGCTACCAGGACGAATAACAATAAGTGAAGCAGGAGGCAAGTCATGTTTTCCACAACTACCTCGCAAATTAGAGACAGTCGTCTAGTCTTGTATCTGAAGTCTCATCCCATACAGGCGTTTGGGTTTGTTGTTTCGATAATCTCCATAATACTGGCTATAATTGGCCCATATATTGTCCCACACTCACCTACTCTAGGCGTACCGGGTAAACATTTATTGCCGCCATCGTACGAATACTGGTTTGGAACAGATGTAAATGGCATGTGCATCTTTTCCAGAACAATAGCTGCATATAGAACAGACTTAGTCATCGCAGTAGTCGGAGCCTTAATGGCCTTATTCATTGGCGCCCCATTAGGTATTATAGCGGGATACTTTGACGGGAAGAGTGGATTCTGGGGGTCCATTAGCTTGGTGATTTTGAGAATAATGGACGTTATTCAAGCTTTCCCTGTTTTCGTCTTAGGCTTGCTTCTTGTAGCCGCTTTTGGTCCAAGTCCTCAGAATCTGATATTTATGATCGCTGTTGCAAATATTCCCGGTAATCTCAGGTTGGCGAGATCTGAAGCAATCTCTTTAAGAGAAAAGGATTTTGTGGAAGCAGCGCGTGCGGTTGGGAACTCTGAATTGAGAATTGCATTTCATCACATAATGCCTAATGCAATTACACCTGTGATCGCCTTGCTATCTGTTGTGATGGGCTTTGGCATTTTGCTAACGGCAGGCTTAAGTTTTGTGGGCGCCGGAGTAAGGGTGCCTACACCCGAGTGGGGTTCAATGATTGCCAGCGGCGGAACCACAATGATTACAGGTCAGTGGTGGCCATCATTCTTCCCAGGGTTATTCATGGCGCTTACGATCTTTGGGTTTTCCATGCTAGGAGAGATTATTACGGTACTAATTGATCCGCTGGAGAGAATCAAGTTGCATTCTGGCAGTGATATACAGAGATAGCGGCTAAAGGTTAGTATGACAAGGCTATTACAACAAGGCCATCCAACACTTCTGGCGTAGTTGCAATATTACCGTTGTTCATAGGAATACTATTCATCTCTAGCCTGCCAAGGCTCATAGGATCGACCTCGAGGCTTAGAACAGACTGTCTGTGTGACACAATAACGTCAATAAAGATCTGCAGCTCGAGATTCGCCCCTTAGTGTACCGAGAATCAGAGGCAAAAACCATTGCTAGGAAGCTTTTATGTCAGAATCGGGGTCTCACTTGTGCAGGTTTGGGTTCGGTCACGGCCCTGGTAATACTTCCTAGCCATGTATGAGCTTTGGCAGGCACTTTGCGCATACCCATAAGCTTTCACCCTTAAG
>CZCA01006655.1_pt1 | contig 10314 bp, 6 predicted proteins | sample 591981 | NCBI WGS metagenome assembly CZCA01 (sample SAMEA3556810, study PRJEB10932) | anaerobic digester metagenome
CTGGCGCAGGGCGCGGTGGCGGTCGTCTCGCTGGCGGGCGGCGCCGGCAGCCGCTGGACCAAGGGCGCGGGCGTGGTCAAGGCGCTCAATCCCTTTGCGCGCGTCGGCGGCAGACACCGCAACTTCATCGAGGTGCATCTTGCCAAAAGCCGGCGCGTGGGGCGGATGGCGGGCGCGGCGCTGCCGCACATCATCACGACCAGCTATCTGACGCACGCGCCCGTGGCGGAATTTCTGGCGCGCGAACAGAACTACGGCTACCCAGGCTCGCTGCTGCTCTCGCCGGGGCGCGCGGTGGGCTTGCGGCTGATCCCGATGGCGCGCGACCTGCGCTTTGCCTGGGAGGAGATGCCGCAGCAGTTGCTTGACGAGCAGGCGCAGAAGGTGCGCGAAAGTCTGCACGCTGCGCTGATCCACTGGGCGCAACAGGCGGGCGAGGGCAGCGACTACGCCGACAACGCACCGTTGCAATGTCTGCATCCGGTGGGGCACTGGTACGAAGTCCCCAACTTGTTGCGCAACGGCGTGCTGGCGCAATTGCTGGCGGAGCGCCCCCATCTGCGCTATCTGATGGTGCATAACATCGACACGCTGGGCGCCGACGTCGATCCGCTGGTGCTGGGCCAACACATTGCGCGCGGCGCAGCGATGACGACCGAGGTGATTACGCGGCGCATTGACGATCGCGGGGGCGGGCTGGCGCGCGTCGATGGACGCTTGCGGCTGGTGGAAGGCCTGGCGTTGCCGCGCGAAGAGATCGAGTTCAACCTGACCTACTACAACTCGGCGACCTACTGGATCGACATTGCACAACTGCTGGCTGCCTTTGGGCTGACGCACGTCGATCTGGCTGACGCCGATAAAGTGGCTGCCGCCGTGCGCACCATCGCCGCGCGCATGCCCACCTACATCACGCTCAAGGATGTCAAGAAGCGTTGGGGCAAGGGGCAGGAGGATATTTACCCGGTGACGCAATTCGAGAAGCTGTGGGGCGACATGACGACGCTGCCCGGCTTCGACTGCGCGTTTGTGGCCGTGCCGCGCGTGCGCGGCCAACAACTCAAGGAAGTGGCGCAGCTTGACGGCTGGCTGCGCGACGGCTCGGCGGCGTATCTGGAAACGCTGTGTGCGTGGAGGTGACCTGACCATGTGCGACACGCTGGTGATGACCCGCACCGCTACGGCTGCGGGGGTGACGCTCTTCGCCAAGAACTCAGATCGCGACCCCAACGAGGCGCATCATTTGCTGCTGCTGCCCGCCGCCGACCACCCGCCGGGGAGTCGTGTGCACTGCACCTACATCGAGATCGAGCAGGCGCCGCACACCCACGCCGTGGCGTTGGCAAAGCCCTTCTGGATATGGGGCGCGGAGATGGGCGTCAACGAGCATGGCGTCGCCATCGGCAACGAGGCGCTCTTTACCCGCGCCCCGGCGGACAAGACACCGCGACTGCTCGGCATGGATCTCTTGCGGCTGGCGCTGGAACGGGCGGAGACGGCGCGTGGGGCAGTGGAGGTGATCACCACGCTGTTGGAGCGCTACGGGCAGGGCGGCAATTGCGGCTTCGCCCATCCACTCTACTATCAGAACAGCTTTCTGATCGCCGATCCTGACGATGCCTGGGTGTTGGAGACGGCTGACCGCCACTGGGCGGCGCGCCGCGTGCAGGGACACTACGCCATCTCCAACGCCATCACGCTGGGCAAGCAATGGGATATGGCGTCGCCCGACCTGGTGACGTATGCCGTCGAACAGGGCTGGTGCAAGTCGGCGGCGGAGTTCGACTTTGCCCAGGCGTACTCTGACTTTCTCTACACGCGCTTCAGTGACGCGCGCAAACGTTGCGCCGCCACGATGATGGCTTTGCAGACCAGCAGCGGGCGCGCCACGCCGGAATCGATGTTGGCGGCGCTGCGCCTGCACACCGCCGACGCTGCACCCGACTGGTCGCCCGCACGCGGGCTGACCGGCGCCACCGTCTGTATGCACGCCAGCTATGGGCCGGTGCGCCGCAGCCAGACGACCGGCTCGCTCGTCGCCTATCTCCATCCACAGCGGCCACTGCTCTTCGTCACCGGCACGGCCGCGCCATGCACCAGCATCTTCAAGCCGCCCCGGCACGGCCGCGCCATGCACCAGCATCTTCAAGCCGCTGTGGCTCGACACGCCGCTGCCGGAGAGCGCCGGGCCTGCGCCCACCGGCGTCTACGATCCGCACACCCTCTTCTGGCGGCACGAACGGCTGCATCGCTCGCTCTTGCGCGACTACCCGCAACGCATCACTGTGATCCAGGAGGAGCGGGCGTTGCTGGAGCAGGAACTGCTTGAAGAGGCGCTGGCAGCATGCGACGCACCCCTGGAAGATCGGCGTCGCATCGTTGCCGAAGGCTTCAGCCGTGCACTGGCTGCTGAGGAGCGCTGGTTGACGCGCATTGCGGCGGCGCCACCCAACCGACGCCAATCGTTCTGGCATGAGCGAGCGTGGGCAGGCTTCAACCGGGCGGCGGGTGTGCCGACCGATGCGCTTGTGTAGTCATCCGAGGGAGCGCCATGTCCACGGCAAAAGCTGCTATCATTGACCTGTTTGCGCACCACGTCTCCTCCGGCAAGGCGGCGTTCTTTCGCCAGGCCGGCATCGAGTTCGTGATGGGGCGCCGTGAAGGGCCATACATCTGGGACATCGACGGCGCCACACGGCTGATCAACTGTCACTGCAACGGCGGCGTCTTCAACCTGGGGCATCGCCATCCCGCCCTGGTGCAGGCGTTGGTGGAAAGCGTGCAGACGCTCGACATCGGCAACCATCACCTGCTCAGCGCGCCGCGCGCCCGCCTGGCCGCGCGGCTGGCGGAGCTGGCGCCGGGGCTGCCATACACCGTCTTCGCCGTGGGCGGCGGCGAGGCGACCGACCTGGCAATCAAGGTGGCGCGCGGCTTCACACGCCGCCACAAGATCATCTCGGCTGGCGGCGGCTATCACGGGCACACCGGTTTTGCGCTCTTCACCGGCGACGAGAAGTACTTTGCGCCCTTCGGGCCGCGCGCCCCAGGGTTTGTCCAGGTCGCCTACAACGACAGCGACGCGCTGGCCGCCGCGCTGGATGAGGACACGGCCGCCGTGATCCTGGAGACCATCCCGGCGACGCTGGGCATGCCGATCCCCGCGCCCGACTATCTGGCGCAGGTGCGCCGCCTCTGCGATGCGCACGGCGCGCTGCTGATTCTCGATGAAATCCAGGCCGGGCTGGGACGCACCGGGCGTCTGTGGGCCTATGAGCATTTCGGGGTGACGCCCGACATCCTGCTGCTTGGCAAAGGTCTCTCCGGCGGTCTCTACCCGATGGCGGCGACGCTGTTGCGGCGTGAACTGGAAAGCGTCTTTCACGCCGACCCGTTCATCCACATCTCGACCTTTGGCGGCGCCGAGGTCGGCTGCCCGGTGGCGCTGAAAGTGCTGGAGATCAGCGCCGACCCGGCGTTCCTGGCGCACGTCCAGGCGATGGCGCAGTTGTTCGCTGATGGTTTCGCCAGCCTGCAGCGCCGTCATGCCGGGGTGCTTGTGGGTCTGCGCCAGCTTGGGTTGATGATGGGCATCGAGATGGTGCATCCTGCGTGCGGTCCGCTCTTCACGAAAGCCGCCTACGACAACGGCTTTCTCGCCATCTACGCCGCCAACGACACGCGCGTGGCGCAGTTTCTGCCGCCGCTGATCATCGAGCCGCCGCTGGTGGAGGAACTGTTGCAGCGCGTCGACGCCGCCTTGACACAGGTGGCGGTGATGTTGCGTCGCATGTGAGCCGTGGTGCGTGCGTGTTGTGTGCGTGCTGCGTGCTGCATGGTGCGTGCACCACTGAAATACGCACCACGCACCACGCACCACGTAACACGCACCATCCATTCTTTTCACTGATGAACGATATGCTCGCAGTTGATGTGGAACGCCTCGAGGCGTTCGAAACCGGGCTTGACTTGCTCCATCCGGAGCGCAGCGCGCTGCCGCCGCAAATCCTCGGATACGGCGAGATCAGCGCTGTGCTTGCCATCGGCGACGATGGGCTGGCGTACAAGCGGATGCCGATGTTTCGCAGCGAGGGAGAGATCGACGCCTATCGCTACGTCTTCGACCGCTACGTGGAACAGCTAACGATCGCCGGGGTGACGGTGACGCCGAGCCGACTGGTGACGGTGCGACAGCGCCGTGGTGCATATCACGTGCTCTATCTGGTGCAGCCGCGGTTGCCGGCGGGCGCCATCGGCAACCAGCTTGTGCGCACCGCCGACCAGGTTGGCGCCAGGGCGTTGTTGACCGCCGTCTTGCGCGAACTGGTGAAAGTGCAACGCTTCAACGTTGCTCATGCCGGAGCGTGGGCGCTGGGCATCGATGGGCAAATCTCGAACTGGGCGCTGACGTCGCCGGCAGCGGACACAGAGGGGGCCTTAAGCTATTTTGACATAACCACGCCATTGATCCGCCAGGCAGGTGTGGAGTTGCTGAATGCTGAATTGTTCTTGCGCAGCGCGCCTTCGTTTCTGCGGTGGGTGCTGCGTCGCTTCTTCTTGCAAGATGTGCTTGACCGCTACTACGATGTGCGTCGCGTCGTCATCGATCTGATCGCCAATCTGCACAAAGAGGGACGCGCCGATCTGATTGACGCCTGGATCGAACATGCCAATGCCCAGTTGCACGATCTGCTGCCCGAAGCCGCCATCCCGCCATTGCAGCGCCGTGAGATCGACGCGTACTATCGTGAAGACGCCTTCATCTGGCGTTTCTACCTGGCGGCGCGACGCCTCGATCGCCGGCTGCATCGCTGGACGGGCCGCGCATATCCATTTCTGCTGCCGGGGCGGATACAGCGCTGAGCGAGAGCTTCCGTTGCGCACCTGGAGACGCTTTGCAAGGGGAGGGGATTAGAGCCATGCATCATCGCGTTTACCTGTATGGCCTTGGCATCATCGTTGTCATGATCACGTCGTTATTCAGCGGTGCAACCTGGGGGCAAAAGTTGGGGGTGGGACGCACTGCGCATGGCGTTGGCAGCGTGCGCTTTGTCGCGCCGGCTGCGCTTGGTTTCGGCGATTGTAGCAGCTGGAGCAATGCCTGTACGTTGCCCCAGGCGCTCAGCATTGCCGTCAGCGGCGATCAGGTGTGGTTGCAGGCTGGCGTCTACAAACCAGCCGGTGGACGCGCCGGCGCTTTCCAATTGCTAACCGGCGTCGCCATCTATGGCGGTTTTCCCATCACTGCCACGGGGCTGTTCTCCGAACGCAGCCCGGCCCACTTTGTCACGGTGCTGAGCGGCGACATCGACAACAACGATATTGCTGATGGGCGCGGCGTCGTGACCGACACGGTCAACCTCAACGGCGCCAACAGTTATCACGTGGTGACTGCCACCAACGTGGACGCAACTGCGCGCCTCGATGGAGTCACGATCACAGCCGGGCAGGCCGATGCACCGACTGAACCGGACAATATCGGCGGCGGTCTGCGCAGCGTCAACGCTGACGCCACGTTGGAGAATGTCATCTTTGCCGGCAATCTGGCGCGTAGTGGTGGGGCAATCTTTGCAGATGCCGGCAGTGACCTGACCCTGCGCAGGCTGACCTTGATCGGCAACCGCGCCACAGATGTGGGTGGCGGCGCACTCCACAACCGCGCCAGTGCACCATCGCTCACGGATATTTTCTTTGGTCGCAATGTGGCGCCTTATGGCGGTGCGCTTTATAACGAGAATAGCAGCCCAACCATCGTCAATGCCGTCTTTAGCGCCAACCGGGCGGAGAATGTCGGCGGCGCCGTGCTCAACCAGAGCAACAGCAATGTGCGCCTGGTGAACGTCACGCTTGCTGGCAACTCGGCTGCCATCCGCGGCGGCGGTCTGTACAGCATTGGCAGCGCGCCCACGCTGGCGAATGTCATCCTGTGGGGCAACGCCGCTCCTCAGCAGCCGCAGGTCTCCGACGACATCACCGCGACGACTACGATCACGACCAGCCTGGTGCAGGGGGGATGGCCAGGCGCAGGCAACCTGGATGCCGATCCGGGCTTCGTCGATGCAGACGGCGCCGACCAGCAGCCGGGCACCGCCGATGACGACCTGCGATTGATGAGCAATTCACCTGCGATCAATGCGGGCGCTAACGCCGTCTTGCCCGGCGGTGTGAGCACCGATCTGGACGGGAATCCTCGCATTGTGCAGGGCGTGGTGGATCTGGGCGCGTATGAATTCCAGTTGCCCGTGCAGACGTTGACCATTGGCGGTGCCGGCGCGGGGACAGGGGAAGTGCTCAGCACGCCGGGCGGCATTACCTGTCTGATTGAAGCCGGCGCAGTCACTGGCGACTGTGTGGAAGCCTTTGTGGTGAGTACGGTCGTCACGTTGACGGCGACAGCGGATATCGACGCCATCTTTGCCGGCTGGACGGGCTGCGACAGCGTCAACGGGGCGCAGTGCGTCGTTGCGCTGCACACCGGCCGCATCGTAACGGCGACCTTTCAGGCATTGCGCACATTGGGCGTTGGCGGCGCAGGCAGCGGGACAGGCAGTGTGAGCAGCGCACCTGGAGGTATTGAATGCACCTTGAGCGCAGGCTCACCCGCCGGTGTATGCAGCGCCTTCTTTGTGGATGGGGCAACCATAACGTTGACGGCGCAGGCTGCGACTGGCTCTCGCTTTATTGCCTGGGGCGGCTGCGACAGTGCAGTTGATGTCACCTGCAGCGTGACGATGCGCGCCAATCAAAGCGTGGCGGCGACCTTTGTGGCGCTGCGCACATTGACTGTCAGCGGGACCGGCGCCGGGGACGGCGTCGTCAGCAGTATGCCTGCGGGCATCGACTGCGCGTTCACGGCGGGCAGCGCCAGCGGCGCTTGTAGCGCATCGTTCATCGATGGCGCCGTGGTCACGCTGACGGCAACCCCCGCAGGGGATGCAACCTTCACCGGCTGGAGTGGCGCATGCAGCGGCGTCAATCCAGTCGTGACCGTGACCCTGGCTGTAGTCAACAAATCTTGCACGGCCAGCTTTGTACGGAACCAGCCAGCAGCCGTCGCGTTGACCATCACCGGCGCCGGCGATGGGAGCGGCGTTGTCACCAGCACCCCGGCCGGCATCAATTGCACGATCATGCAGGGGAACGTCAGTGGCGTATGCACGGCGCTGTTCACCCTGCATAGCGCCGTGACATTGACCGCCATTGCCGACGCCCACGCCGAATTTAGCGGCTGGCAAGGGGAGGCCGATTGCGCCGACGGTCAGCTCACCTTAAGCGCGCCCAGGCAGTGCACTGCCACCTTTGCAACAACGCAGCGCAACCTCTATTTACCGTTCGTGCGGCGTTCGTGATGACCAGGCAAGGTGGTCATGGCGCCCGTGTTGCGTGGGGTGGGCGGCGCGTCGAAATCCCCTATCCACGCAGCGGATTGCACCGATGAAATGCCAACTAGGTAGGATAGGAGTGTGGTGCAGGCGGGCTGGCGTCATCGGGGTGCAGGTTGCCCATGTGGCGTTGCAGCATGATATACTTCCGGTGCAATTCACCCAAACCTGTCCTCACTCTGCCGGGTGTGTCAGGCCGTTCACTTTCACCATCCATCAATATAACAAATAAGGAGCAATACCATGCCGACGATGAATCGACGCACATTCCTGAAAGGAATCGCCGCGCTGGGGGCGGGGGCGGTGCTCTATCAGTACGCCGATGGCAGCTATCGTATCGTGCTGGCGAATGCTGGGGCAGTGGATTATGAAATGCGCGTGGTGCACACCAACGACCACCATGCCCGCATCGAGCCGGTCAGCGTCACGATTGGCAGTGGCAACCCGGCGCCAGCGCGCGAATTTGGCGGCGTGGCGCGTCGCAAGACTTTGTTTGATGAGATCAAAACTACCAATCCGACCCAGGATATTCTCTTCCTTGACGCCGGCGACGTCTTTCAGGGCACACTCTATTTCAACCTGTATTCAGGCCAGGCCGATCTCTTCTTCTACAACGGTTTGGGCTACCATGCTGTCGCTGTCGGCAACCATGAATTTGACAAGGGCGACCAGACGCTGGCGAATTTCATTGCCGGGGCGCAGTTTCCTGTGCTCAGCGCCAACATCAGCCTGAAGGCTGGCGCCACGTCGCCCCTGGCTGCGCTCAAGGTGACAGGCGCCACGACCGCCAATGGCAAGCTTGGCGACGCCACCATTGTCACGTTGCCCAGCGGCAAGAAGATCGGCGTCTTTGGCTTGACCGCACCCGATACGCCTCTGTTGAGCAGCCCTAGCAAAGATGTCGTCTTTCATGATGACCTGAACGCCATTGCCCAGGCGCAGGTTGATGCACTGAAGGCGGCTGGCGCCGAAGTGATTGTTGCATTAACGCACATTGGTTACCTGGCAGATCTCGATCTGGCCGCTAATGTGCGTGGCGTCAATCTGATCGTCGGTGGACACAGTCACACCCCTCTCATCCCAGACGCACAAAACACCTGGCCGCTAGGCATCGCACGCATTGCCGCCTATCCACAGATTGTCAAAGACCCAGACAACAAGGATGTCGTCATCGTCCAGGATTGGGAATGGGCCAAATGGGTCGGCAACATCGTTGTTGGCTTCGACGCCAGTGGCAACATTTCTGTGATCAGCGGCGAAATCGATCCGGTGTGGGCCGATGGCATTACGCCGTCTGGCCGCGCCCTCTTGCCAGATGAAGGCGCCCCCATCGCACCGGATGCCGCCTTCCAGAACAAGATCGCCACGGAGTTCAAGCCCGGCGTGGATGCTCTGCGCGCCCAACAATTTGCCGAGTCCGCTGTGCTGTTGGATGGCGCTCGCGCCAATGTGCGCAGCCGTGAAACCAATCTGGGCAACCTGATCACCGATGCGCTGCGTCGCCAGATCATCGTCAAGCCCAACTTCAATCCACGCAACCTGCCCATTATCTGCATTACCAATGGCGGCGGTATTCGCGCCAGCATCCAGATCGGCAGGGTGACAGTCGGCAATCTGCTGGAAGTCCTGCCCTTTGGCAACACCATGGCGACGGTGATTCTCAAGGGGGCTGGGGTGAAAGCGGCGTTGGAAAATGGCGTCAGCCAGGTGGAGAGTGGCGCCGGGCGCTTCCCTCAGGTGGCTGGGCTGCGCTATACGTGGAATCCATTTGTTGCCGCCAACACGCGCATCACGGCGGTCGAGGTTGCCACCCAAAATGTCATGGCGTCAGCGGCCGCCCTGACGTATGAGCCACTCGATCCGGACAAGGATTACCTGGTTGTAACCAACAACTTCATGCTGACAGGCGGCGACGGCTACAGCGTCTTCACCCCCGCCGGCGGCGGTGTGGAGCAGCTGGATACATTCTTGATCATGGCCGATGTGGTGCAGGCCTACATCGAGGACACGTGGCGTTTCTCAAACCTGACGCAAACTTATGATCCTATCGACCAGGAAGTGGATGGACGAATCTTTCGTGAATCTGCCTGGATTCCCTTCGTGGCGAATCAGGCTGCCTTCGTTGACTAACCGTACAGCGTAATCGCAGGCATGTTGCGCGTCCTGTGTTTGTCTGCCATCTGTCTTGAGCAAGCNNCTTGTGCTTGGCCCATTCCTTGCGCGTGGGTAGCGCAAGGTGCGATGCATTATCGTCCCGGCAGCTCGAAGCTGCCGGGACTGGAACATAAGCTACCTGCCTGGTCTGCTAGTTCCCGCACGGCGCTACGTTGCGCCAGTTCGCCACCGTGTCGTTCACAGTTTGCGCACCGGTGGCGCCGTAAGCCAGGGTGAGCTGGCGGTTGGCGATCTCCTCGCACGCGCTGCCCTTCTCCACGAAGTCCCATGACCCAAGCGTGTACTTGTACTCGATCTGCGTGCCTTCCAGTCCTGTCAGCGTGATGGTATAGCTGTTCGGCCCGACATTGGTCAGGCTGACGCCGCCAGGGTTCCACTGCGGCAGACCGCCATTCAGCCGATCCAGCGTGCCCGCAATGTAGACGGTTGCGCCCGTCGGCGTTGCACCGGGCGTCGTCACGTTGAAGGTCACCGTCACCGTGCGCAGCGCCGCCGTGCCCGCAACCTCGTTGGAGGCGCCAGAGCGGTTGAAGGAGGTGTCCACCGCACGCACCACGTAGAAGTAGACGCCGTTCTCCTCGACCGCCGTGTCAGTGTAGCCGGTCGCGGTCACCAGCGCCACCGTTGTGTACGGGCCGCCCGCCGTGCTGCTGCGGCGCACTTCGTAGCCGTACATTGCCGTGTCGTCGCTGGCCGCGTCCCACGCCAGCATGATGCCAGCGGGCGAGCCGCTCACCACGCGCAGATTGGCGGGGGG
>CZCA01006114.1_pt1 | contig 10307 bp, 7 predicted proteins | sample 591981 | NCBI WGS metagenome assembly CZCA01 (sample SAMEA3556810, study PRJEB10932) | anaerobic digester metagenome
TGTATAAGAGACAGGAACTGGACGATGCGCTGCTCTTCATCCACCTGCATGATGCCGAAGCGGTGCGTCTCTTCCAACGGCACCGGCATGACGCCGATCGTCAGGTCGGCGCCCTTCGCCAGGTGATAGTCGATCATCGGGCGGTAGTCCATCTTGTAGATGTGGTCTCCCGACAAAATGAGCACGTTGTCGGCGCGGTTCTCGCGAATGAAATTCAAATTCTGGTAGATGGCGTCCGCCGTGCCAGCGTACCAGTTTTGGCCGCGGCGCGCCTGGTAGGGCTGCAGCAAACGCACGCCGCCGCGACTGCGGTCGAGATCCCAGGGTTTGCCGATGCCGATATGATCGTTGAGGCTGTGCGGGCGATATTGCGTCAACACACCGACCGTGTAGATGCCGCTGTTGACGCAATTGCTGATCGTAAAATCGATGATGCGAAATTTTCCGGCAAAGGGGACGGCCGGCTTTGCCCGCTCTTCCGAGAGGACGGTAAGCCGCGTACCTTCGCCGCCGGCTAGAATCATGGCAATCGTTCTCATGGGCGTCCTTCCCGTTCACTGGAAATGGTCGGTTGAGTGTGATGACTGCTCCGATTGTAGAAGATTGTGAGGAAATCGACAACTTGACAAAATGAGCGATCGGTCAGCACATTGCTCAAGAAGTTTGACAGAAATATCGCCCCAATCTTTTGGTTTCAGGGGTGGTTGATGGTACACTGTCACTTTGCGGTAATGCATTGTGCGTTGCATGTCAATGTTCATGTGACGTACACGGCGCCTACAATTCAAGAGGATGTTTTTTTTACTAGTGATAGGAGGAAAGCGTGCTGCAGCGCCCAACTCAAACAGCAGCTTTCTGGCGGGATCAGTTTGAGGTCACCGCAGATGATATCGAATTTTTGTACCAGTTGCTTCTGGATGCTCAGAAGCCGATGCGCCTGAGCGAACTGGCGGTCGCCTTGATCCAGGAATATCTACGCCGCGAAAATGCGCGTATCGAGGCGGAACTGGGTAAAGGCGTCATGTATGCACCCAAGAACCGTTACACCGTCGGGCAGCGCGTTGTGTTTCCGGCGCTCGAGTTTGCCGTTGGCGATGTGATCGAGGTGCGGCCCGGTCAGAATCCTGAACATGGCGAGTTCGAGGTCATCAAAGTTCAATTCGACAACAAACAAAAGCCACGCGAATTTGCCGCTGCGCTGCAAAGCGCGCATCGCCTCAACCAGGTGAATGGCGACCGTCTGCTGCACGACGACGCTTTGCTCTCCGCTCAGGAAATTTATCAGCTCTATCAGACTGAAATCGACGAAAGCCTGCTCTATGCGTTGGAAGAAGGCGAACGCAGCAGCGCCTTTGTGACGGTCGATGGCAAGTGGCTATTGGCAGATATGTTGGCTGAGGTGCACGTCGGACATCTCAACATCGCAGAAGCAATGTTGGAAATGCAGGGCGCACCGATGTCGGCGGAGCAATTGCTGGCTGAAGTTGAGTTGGATCGCAACGTGAGCGCACCGATGCGCGCGATCAGCCTCAACCATGCGCTGGGCAAAGATGAGCGCTTTGCGCGTCTCAACGATGCTGGCGGCGCACTCTGGTTCTTGCGACGGTTGCAGCCGCCCGAAGTGCAGGCGCCGCCGTTGCTGTTGCAATACCGCCCCACGCCCTACAATCGCGCCGTGCTCAGCGTCGAGATGTTGCAATTGGAGTGGGAGCTGGACGATGAGTGGGGCGAGAGCAGCCTCAGCACCGAGATGCCTTCCATCGTCCCTTCCACCAGTCTGATGCTGATTTACCCGCATCGTCGTTACGGCACGTTGCCGCTCAGTGGGCGCACGCGTAGCTTCTTCCCGCAAGCCAGGAGCGGCGTTTCAACGGTCACGCTGATCGATGGACGGTGGGGGGCGCGCTACGATGGCTGGGTCGTGCATGAAGGGCGCTATGTCGCCGGGCTGTCGAAGTGGATGGAAGAACATCAGATTCCAGCAGGCGCATACATCACAATCGAACGCACCACGAAACCCAACGAAGTGGTGATTGATTTCCGCACGCGGCGCCCCAAGCGGGAATGGGCGCGTTTTGCTCAGGCCGATCTCGACAACACCGCCCTGATCTTTGAGATGAACAAGATGCAGGTTGCGTGTGAATATGACGAGACCATGATCGTGGCCGAGCAAAACCTGGGCGATCTCGATCGGCTGGCGCAGCAGGTGCGTCAGCGCGGGATCGAGGTCTCTCAGGTCGTTGCCCAGGTGGCGCCAGAACTGATCAAACTCAACCCGCAGGGCACCGTGCACGCCAAGAGCGTCTACAGCGCCGTCAACATGATCCTGCGCACGCCCCCTGGCCCGGTATTCTATGCGCTCTTAAGCAATCGGCGGTTCCGCGACGTCGGCAACGGCCTCTTTGCCTTGACGTAGGAGGAAGGTAGTCATGGTTTCCAATGCACTGGCGGAACGGCTGAATCGCTTTCGGCCCACCGTCGACACGAAATTCCACATCGACCACGACTGGTGGGATAAGAGCGGGCAGAGCTTCCGTCTCTATCTGCGCGACCAACTTTGCGACGAGTGCCGCGCGCGCTTCGCCGACTATCACAACACCGAAGATGTCGACTGGGTCGATCCAGAGACGGGTGAGGTGCATCGTACAGACGCCCTGCGCGAATGCCTGCGCACCCGCTGCGCAAATGACCCAGACTACATCAACGAGAAGCTGCCGATTGCGTCGGCCTGTTTCCGTATCTTCCTGGCGAACAACAACACGGCGCTCTCGCCCAACGAACTGCATCAGCTGCTGCCGTGGCGCTCCGCTGAGGAGATTCTGCGCACACTGGGCGGTCAACGCGTCTACCTGGGAATCCGTCCGGCCTGAGCGCCGCCCAGCTGCAAAGGCAGCGTCTTCCTGGAAGTTTCAGCGCTTCGAGGAAGATGCCCCGTCCACCTTGAGAGCAAAAATATCTTCCCTGCCCGCCGGTTGTACATGGCGGGCAGTTTTATATCCAGGGCTATTTCGGCCCCATGCGGATCGCCCCATCCAGCCGAATCACCTCACCGTTGAGCATTTGGTTCTCGATGATATGCGCCGCCAGTGCTGCAAATTCGGATGGTTGACCCAGGCGCGCTGGGAAGGGCACCTGTTGCGCCAGCGATGCCTGCGCCGCTTCCGGTAGACCCGCCAACATGGGTGTGGCAAAGATGCCGGGGGCAATCGTCATCACGCGGATGCCCAGCGACGCCAGGTCGCGGGCCAGCGGTAAGGTCATTGCCGCCACGCCACCCTTGGAGGCAGCATAGGCCGCCTGACCGATCTGCCCATCGAAGGCCGCCACCGACGCTGTGTTGATAATGACGCCGCGTTCGCCACTGGCGCCAGGGGGGTTCTGCGCTATCGCCGCCACTGCCAGCCGAATCACATTGAAGGCGCCGATCAAATTGACCTGCAGCACACGCGTGAACGCACCCAGGTCGTGCACGCCGCGCTTGCTCAACACCTTCTCGGCGATGGCGATTCCCGCACAGTTGATGACGCCGTGCAACCCGCCAAACACCTCGACGGCCAACGCAACTGCCGCCTTGATCTCCTCTTCGCTGGCAACGTCGGCGCGGGCAAAGCGGGCGCGATCCCCCAGCGCGGCAACCATCTGTTCGCCGGCCGTCTGGTTTAGATCCACCAACACCACCTCACCACCGCGATCCACCAACAATTGCGCTGTGGCTGCGCCCAATCCAGAAGCGCCACCGGTGATCAGAAAGGTCTTCCCTGCGATTTCCATAGAACATCCTTTATTCCATTTTCAAGCTCCGGGAATCGACTTGGCGTTACGGTCTCATGATACCATACCACCCATGATCGTTCGCTTCAGACAACCGTTGCGGAAACATGGACTGTCGATTGCGCTACCCGGCTGGGGATGGTATGTTGTAGCGCTGGCGGCGCACACCGGTTGGGGCGTCTATCCGGTGCTTGGTCGCTACCTGCAGACGGTGAGCGGGCTGCCCGGCATGTCGGTGCTGGTGCTCGGTGGTCTCCCTTTGACGATCTGGCTGTGCGCAGTCGTTTTGCCGCGCCATGGCTGGCGGATGTACGCCACGCCGATCTTGTGGATTTTCGGCGCCGTCACCGTGATGCGTTCAATCACCAACATCCTGTCGCAACGCTACACGCTGGCGATTTATGTGCAGCTGATCGGCCTGCTGACTCCGTTTATCGTTGTGTTGCTCAACCGCGTTGTACTCAAAGAACGCGCGCCTCGCTTCACGCTGAGCTCCCTGGCGTTGATTACGCTGGGTGCATTGCTCATGATGAGCGACATCAGCGCCGCCGGCATGATCGTCACGTTGCACCAAACTGACTGGATCGGGATCGGGCTGGCGCTGACGAGTAGCCTGTTCCTGGCGCTGTACATGATCCTGGTGCGCCGCACCACGCACACGGCGGCATCAGGCGTCGCTGTCCTTGCCTTCCAAACTGTCTTGATTCAACTCAGCGCCCTCGGCCTCAGTTTGCTTTGGGGCGAAGATTGGGGGCGCTGGCGCACGCTCGGCGCACGCGATTGGGGTGTGTTCCTTGCCTACTCACTTTTTGTGGTTGTGCTTGCCAATGGGTTACAGATTGCCGCCATTCGCCGCCTGGGCGCGCCGATGGTGAGCAGCCTGATGGGGTGGCGGCTGGTGGCGACGCTCGGTGTGGGAGTGCTGCTGTTGGGTGAGCATCTGACCTCGTTCTGGCAAGGCATTGGCATGGTGCTGGTGTTGAGCACAATCACCTGGTATCTCAGCCGGCAGCCATGATGCATGGAAGCAACTTTTTGTGCAAATTTTTCTTAATTTAGGTGTTGAACCTGCGCAAAAACCCTGCTATAATCGCCGCATCGGAAGTCACAAGTGGGAGTCGCATCTCCCACTCTTTTTTTGAGGGAGTGCCGGATGGCTTGTTTCACGTGAAACATTGCGTGAAAACCATTCTGCACCAATTGACAGGCGGGATTTGTGACAGATTCTGTCCAGCCGCAAATGAGTGTTGACATCCCGGTCATTGACTACGAAGGTAGTCAGTACCGGGTTGATTTTTGGGTGGGGCAGGGACGGCAGTACGAAGATGCCGCCGAACGCCTAGCGATCCGGCGTATGTTGCCAGCGAACGGTGGGCGCATCGCGGAGATCGGCGCCGGTTTTGGGCGTCTGGCCGACCTGTACGCAGGTTACGAACAGATCATCCTGTTCGACTATAGCCGCACGTTACTTCAGGAGGCGGTGCGGGAACGTGGACATGATCCGCGTTTTGTCTTTGTAGCGGGCAATATTTACACCTTGCCGCTTGCCAGCGGGGTTCTGGACTCACTGGTGATGGTGCGCGTGATGCATCACCTGGCAGACGTGCCGACGGCGTTAAGGCAGTTGCGTCGCGTTATGCACCGTCACAGCGTCGGCGTGATTGAGTATGCTAACAAACGCAACTTAAAGGCGCTGGCGCGATGGGTGTTGCGTCGTCAGACCTGGTCGCCGCTGAGTGAAGAGCCGGTTGAGTTTGTGCGCCTCAACTATGATTTTCACCCGGTGTGGATGGCAAGGCAACTGAACATTGCCGGGTTGTCTGTGCGACAGCGATATGCTGTGTCGCACTTTCGGTTGGCCGCACTCAAAGGACGCGTCGACGCCGAGGTGCTGGCAAGGATCGATAGTTGGCTCTTTGCGATTGGGGGAACGTTCCCATTGGCGCCAAGCGTTTTTCTGCAGGTTGGGGCAGCGGATGGCGTGCGCGCACCAGCGACGACTGTGGCGGAATTATTGCGCTGTCCGCAGTGCGGCGCCGAACCACTTGAGCAACGCGCCGAAGATCGGGTTGCTTGCGTACAGTGTAATAGTGTATTTGCGCAGCGGGCCGGTGTGTGGGACATGAAGGAAGCCGTTGCCTGATGGAATTTGGGGTAAGAGGGCGCGTCTTGAGGCGCGCCGCTTTGTAGGAAATACTATAGATCGGTTCCCAATTCGGCATCATACTATTTAGATAGTATATGCTCAATTGGAGTGTATTGAGCAAGGAGATTTCTCATGGCGAAACAGAAATCCATGCGTGCGGCATTCGAAGACGACTTCAGCGTTGACTTTGCTGGCGAATTTGACGCCGACATGGAACATGAACTGGACGCACCCATCGATGTCGACGAGCTTGGGGCAACAGATGAGGTTGAGACGCCTGTTGCGCTCAGCCCAGAGGCGGCGCTAGAGTCGCTCCTCGCGTTGGGGCGAGCGCAAGGTTATGTCTCGTATGATGACGTGCTGAAAGTAATGCCTGAAGCCGAGAGTTCGATGGAACAACTCGAAGATATTTTCGCTTCGCTCTTCGAACAGGGGATCGAGGTTGGGCAGGCGCGCGAAGAAGAACCTGATGTGATGGGTGACATCAGTGACGCCGAGATCGAGGCCGTCGAGATCGAGGAAGAGGATTTCGACCTGAGCCAGATCGAGATCGACGACTCGATCAGTCTGTACTTGAAAGAGATCGGACGTGTGCCACTGCTCACCGCCGAGGAGGAAGTCGATCTCGCCAAGCGCATGGAGCGAGGACGCGACTCGCGCAAGAAGCTCTCCGAGGGTATTGAGGATTGGGAAGAGCGAGAGCGGCTGCTCTGGCACGTGCGCGATGGTCAGGCCGCCCAGGAACATCTGATCAAGGCCAACAGTCGCCTGGTGGTGAGCGTCGCCAAGAAGTACGTTGGGCGTGGCGTGCCGTTCCTGGATCTGATTCAGGAGGGCAACATCGGTTTGATTCGGGCGGTGAAGAAGTTCGATTACCGTCGCGGTTATAAGTTCAGCACCTACGCCACCTGGTGGATTCGCCAGGCGGTCACGCGCGCCATTGCCGATCAGGGACGCACGATTCGCGTGCCGGTGCACATGTACGAACAGATCAACCGGCTGACGCGCACAAGCCGCCAACTGGTGCAGGAACTGGGTCGCGACCCGACGACGGAGGAGATCGCCGACGAGCTGGGTGTGTCGCCGCGCAAAGTGGAGCATATCATGCGCGTCAGTCAGCGCCCGCTCAGCCTGGAAATGCCGGTGGGTGAAGAAGAGGACAGCTATCTTGGCGACTTCATCGAAGATGAGGACGCAGACGCACCCGGCGACGCTGCCGGGCAGCAGCTGCTGCGCGAGGTGATCGATGAAATCTTCCAAAGCCTCACCCCGCGCGAAGTGCGCATTTTGCAGTTGCGCTTTGGGCTGGTTGATGGCTATTGCTACACGTTGGAAGAAGTTGGCAAGAAATTTGGCGTGACGCGCGAGCGCATCCGCCAGATCGAGGCGCAGGCGCTAAGCCGGCTACGTCACCCCAGCCGCAGTCGCAAGCTGCGCGACTATCTGTAAATCGATTTTCCGTTGTTTCACGTGAAACATGAGTCATCCCGAATTTTGGGATGACTCATGTTGCAAAGAGGTCGACGCAACAGTTGCGTCGACCTCTTTGTTTGTGGCGCAGCGAACTTGCAGCACACCACCTCTGGCCTCCGTTATCTACACAGGCTGTCGACTAAACATTCGACCGATCCCGCTTTGCTCTTTATCGGCTACGCTGTGTAGTCAAAACCCTTGCACATTTCATCTTCAAGCGAGGTGCTTATGTCCCCGATCCGACGCTGCTATTGGTCGGCCATGCTGCTTTTGTGTGGAATGATCGTGATGACAACTCTATTGTCGGGCAGTTCCATCAATGCACAAGAGTCGCCTCCGACGCCGTCGCCATCCGCACTGTTTCTGCCAATCGTGCACGGCCCACCGCCGTCTCAAGTCTTGATCGCCGCCGCCTACATCGACAGCGCGATTAGTTATGAGCCGGACGAGGCAATCTTGCTGTGGAATATCGGGCTGGGAGCGCAACCCTTGGCTGGCTGGTCGCTGACGGCTGGCGCGCAGCGCGCGGCTTTCCCGATCACCAGTACGGTCGTGCTGGCGCCGGGCGCCAGGCTCTGGTGCACAGCCAATGCCGACAGTTTTCTGCACTCGTTTGGAGAACCAGCGGGCTGCGCCTGGGAGAGCGCGCCTGCAGGAACGCCAATGTTGGACGCCGCATTGTCGCTTGCCAATACTGGCGGCGTCATCACACTGGCAGACGCTGCAGGCGCCGCTGTGGACACCTTGCTGTACGGCAATACGACGCGGCAACCGACAGGTTGGATTGGCGCACCCGCAACGCTTTACACGCGTGGTCTGGCGACGAGCAGCGGCCAGGTCTGGCAACGCAAGCTCGATCCACTCACCGGGCTGCCCATTGACAGCGATTATGCGCAGGATTGGGCGGGCGATCTCACCGATCTGGCCTGGGGGCGGCGCGTGCGACAGCCAGGGTGGGGAGGATGGGATCCGTCTGATGGCCTGTTGCCGGTCACCGGCGTCGAAACTGCGGCATGGGGAGTGGCCGTTGGGCCGGAGGGTCTTTACACGCCGCTGGCTGAGATATTGAACCGCGCCAGCCAGACTATCGACCTGAGCCTCTATACCTTTGAGCATCCTCCTTTGGCGCAGCTCCTTGCCGGTATAATCCGGCGCGGCGTGCATGTGCGCTTGTTGCTTGACGGCGCTCCGCCCGGTGGCATCACGAATGTCCAGAAGTGGTGCGTCACTCAGATCGCAGCGGCAGGGGGCGAGGTGCGCTACCTGGCGGTGGCGGATGAGGCGCCCACCGGTTACAAGCGGCGCTACCGCTTCACGCATGCCAAGTATGGCGTCGTTGATGGGCATGATGTGTTTGTGGGTACGGAAAATCTGACGCTTGACGCCATGCCGCTTCCAGCCACACAACCGGTCGGCGGACGGCGCGGCTTCTACCTGTTTACTGATGCACCAGGCGTAAGCGCTGCACTGAGCGATCTCTTTGCGCGGGATTGGCGCCCTGCTCTCTTTGCCGACATGCACCCATATGATCCTGCTGATCCGAAGTACGGTGCACCGCCAGCCGATTTCGTATTGCCCGCCGCCAAAGTCTACAACGTTGCGGATGCGCCTTTCCGTGAGGTTGTGCGTGTTGAGGGCATGGCCCCCTACGCTGTGATCAGCGCCCCGGAGAACGCGTTGCGTCCGGATGCCGGCCTTCTGGCGCTCTTTGCGGCTGCTGGGCCGGGTGACGAGATCACTCTGGTGCAAATGTACGAGGATAAGTACTGGGGGGAGAGCGCAAGCAACCCGATTGCCGACCCCAATCCGAGGCTCGAAGCCATTATTGCCGCCGCGCGGCGCGGTGCGCGCGTGCGACTGTTATTGGATAGTTATTTCGACGATGCCGAGCAGTTGCGCAGCAATCAGGCGACAGTCGAATATGTGCGCGCCATTGCAGCGGCGGAAGGGCTGAATCTTGAGGCGCGCAGCGGCAACCCGACAGCGGGCGGCATCCACGCCAAGCTGGTTTTGGTGCGGTTGGGAGAACACTATTGGGCGGCGGTTGGCAGTCTGAACGGGGGCGAAACCAGCCACAAATTGAACCGAGAGGTGGTGCTGCTGGTTGACCAGCGCACCATTTATGAACGGCTCTACAGCGTGGTTGAACACGATTGGCCGTTGGCTGAATGAGTGGAGGAGGATGGCGACCTTCCTGGAAGTTGCTCACTTCCAGGAAGGCGTCAGGATTGCATTAATCCAGGTAATCGTAGGCGATCAGTGTCAGGAACTCGATGAAATCGTCGCTCAGACACAGCTTGTCGAGGATTTCGGCTGCCTCGGCGTAGCGATCGACGCTGCGCCCACCCAATTTGGCGAGTTCCTCCTCGCGCAGACGGGCGTAGAGTTCGCGCGTGACAGGGCGGCCATCGTCCAGCGCTGCGCCGTGATGGATCCACTGCCAGATTTGCGAACGGGAGATTTCCGCTGTGGCGGCGTCTTCCATCAGGTTGTTGATGGCGGCGGCGCCGTTGCCGAGCAACCAGGCATTCATATATTGCAGCGCGACGCTGATATTGAGGCGCAACCCGGCGTCAGTGATGGCGCCGCCCGGCACGTTGATGTCGGTGATCTGGCTGTCGGTCACCTGGACATCTTCGCGCAGGCGGTCCTTCTGGTTGGGTCTTTCGCCCAGATAGTTGTTGGCGACCTCCAGCACGGTCGGCACCAGGTCGGGATGCGCCACCCAGGTGCCGTCGCAGCCATCGCCAAACTCGCGCAATTTGTCCTCGCGCACCTTGCGCAGCGCGTTTTCGGTGACGATCGGGTCGCGGCGGTTGGGGATGAAGGCAGCCATGCCGCCGATGGCATGGGCGCCGTGCTTGTGGCAGACATGCACCATGCGTTCGGTGTAGGCGCGCATAAAAGGCTGTCTCTT
>CZCA01002658.1_pt2 | contig 10286 bp, 8 predicted proteins | sample 591981 | NCBI WGS metagenome assembly CZCA01 (sample SAMEA3556810, study PRJEB10932) | anaerobic digester metagenome
GCCGTAGCCGTTGGGCAGGCAGGGCAAGCCAGGTCGTCGTCGCGCAGCCGACGATGGCGGCGAAGATGCCCATGCCGACGATGCTCCAGCGCGTGCCCGGCGGCATCCCCGGCGCATACTGACGCAGGAAGGCAAGCAGCACGATGTCGATCATGCTGACCATCGTCACCACCAACAGCGGGCGCAACAGCGATGTAAGCCATTCTCGATCCATCGGGTCGGGAGCGGTTGAGTCTGGCGCGTCGGGTGGTCTCTGCCCTGTTGCGTCGGCGGTTGTGGGGATGAAGACTGCGTCGGATGTGGAGTCGGCCATTGGTTGCGTCATCTACGGAAAACGATACCACGTCTGGACATTGTGATAGAAATCCCACGGGCCAGGCGCCAGCCCGCCCCAACGCGACGTATACCCGATATTCTCCACGATGCCGGCCAGAAAGATGTAGGGCAGGTCATCATGTAAAGTTTGTTGAATTTCTCGGTAAAATGGCGCTCGATCTTGCGGTTGGCAACCTGGCGTCGTCAGCCCTTGCGCCAGCAGCGTTTCCAGACGTGCATTCTGATAGCTGGTAAAGTTGAAGCCGCTGCCGGGACGATCCGTTGCCGCTGACCATAATTCTGTGTCATCCGGATCGATCCCAATGCCCGCCCAACCGCTGATCGCCAGGTCAAAGCGCTGGCCGAGCAATTGCCGCGTGAAGGTGGTCACATCGAGAGGCTGGGTGACGATATCGAAGCCAACGGCGTTGAGTTGATCTTCGATGGTGGCGGCAATGCGGGCATAGTATGAGTTATTGTCAGGAATGTTCAGCGTCAGGCGCAGGGAACGCACATCTTTTTCGCGAATGCCATTGCGGTTGGTGTCGATCCAGCCATCTTCTTCCAGCATGGTCCGTGCCTGATCGGGGTTGTAGGCGAGCGGTTCAAGCGTTGCATCGAAGGCCCACGGCACGATCGGTAATATGTTCGCCGCCAACGGGTAGGCCTGTCCCAAATAGATGGCGCTGACGATGCCACGATAGTCGATAGCGTGTGCAATGGCGGCGCGCACGACCGCATCGCCCAAGATGGGGTGCGGGTCTTGAAACTGGAATGCGCCAGCATCGGTCAGCCCGCGCTGGGGAGCGGTTGGGTTAGCAAGATTGAGGGCGAGGAAGTCATACGCGTCAGTGGCGGCGCTGAAGGTCTTGATGGCCGGTGCGTCTAGCAGGCTGGTGAGTTGATCGGGTGTGAGCGATGTCTCGTCGAGTTCGCCTGCCAGCAGAAGCTCCAGTCGCTGGGTGGCGTCGGGCACGATGCGAAAGATCATGCGTTCCATCAAGGGCGCCCCTTGCCAGTAGCGGTTGTTGCGCTGCAACACGACCGTTTCACCAGGTATCCAGCTTTGGAAGACAAAGGGGCCTGCGCTGACATCTGGCTCTTGATTGAAAAAGCTGCTGACGACATCGCTGAAATCGGCGGCGAAGCGATGGCTGGGTAGCCAGCCAACGCGTAGCAGTTCGAGCGCATCGCAGCGCGCCTCCTTAAAGGTGACGCGCACGGTTAGAGGGTTGACCAGCGTAATGTCTTCAATTGCCGCCGCCAGATGCTGGTATGGCGAATTGACGGCATCGAGCCTGATGGCATCGTAGGTAAACTTGAAGTCATTGGCATCGACCGGGTCGCCGTCGCTCCAGGTGACGCCTGGGCGTAGATAGAAGGTCCAGGTGCGGCCATCGGGTGCGGTCTCCCATCGCTCCGCCATGGCGTTGACGGCGCCATACTGGCCTGTCACCGGGTCCTGGCGCACGAGTGTGGGATAGAGCATGGCGTGCACGGCGACGCTGGCGCGATCGGCGGCCAGGATTGGGTTGAAATTTTGCGGATTCACGGTCAATGCGCGCACCCATGTCCCGCCCGGCTGCGGTGCACCGGCAAGATACCCTAATGGTGTAGGCGTGGGCGTAGGAAAAATGAATTCGGTGCGCGCCTCAGGTTGTTGGCTACACCCTGCCAGCACCATCAGCAACAACAGCACCCAACGTCCACCTTGCCACCATGGCTGCACTCGAATTCTCATGTTGCTAGTTTGCACGATGCCGGGATTGCGGGCAAATTGGCGTGCCAGATCGGGGCGGCGGATGCGGTAAACGTGGCGACAGGGTTTGACGAAGCCTTCACCCTCCGCTACAATCGAGATCAATTGGCCCCCTTAGCGCAGAGGATAGCGCAACTGCCTTCTAAGCAGTGGGTCGTAGGTTCGAATCCTACAGGGGGCGCCTGCATAACGCTGTGTCTTTGCTGATAACGCCGTGTCTTTGCTGCAGACAAGAAATCAAAAGCCCATCAGAAATAACTGATGGGCTTTTTTTGTCTTTCATGCGCATGGGGCGACCAGCGGCATTTTTGAGAGCGTTCTGTCGCAGAGAGCCGTTGGAGAGACTCGAACTCTCGACCTGCGCATTACGAGTGCGCCGCTCTACCGGCTGAGCTACAACGGCTTACTATGCATGCAGTATAGCGAAAAGTGCGCAATCCGGCAAAAAAGCGACGCCGCTGCACACTATCTGCCGCAGTCCTCCCTGACGGTTACTGTTTGACGCGGGTAACGTAGGCGCCGTCGCGCGTGTCCACGCGCACGATGTCGCCTTCCTGCACGAACATGGGCACTTGCGTGCGCAGCCCTGTCTCCAGCTCAACTGTTTTGGTCGGCGCGTTGGCGGTGTCACCCTGGATGGCAGCTTCTGCCCACACGACGCGCAAATCGACGGCGGTTGGCAGCTTGAGCGAGATCGGTTCGCCCTCATAGAACTCCATGCTGACTACGGCGTTCTCCAGCAGATAGTCCTTGACATCCTCCATGAACTCCGGGCCAAGTGCAATCTGCTCGAAGGTGTCTGTGTTCATAAAGTGGTAGAGTTCGCCGTCGGTGTAAAGATACTGCACATTGGCTTTGTCCAGCTCGACGTCGTTGAGCCGCGTGCCGTTGCTATAGGTGCGTTCGACAGTCGCTTCCGTGCGCAGATTGCGCACCTTGAGCCGGATCGTCGCCCCGCCGCGCGCCACTTTGATATGCTGATACTCCAGTACACGCCAGAGCTGACCGTCCTCTTCAAAAATGCTGCCCTTGCGCAGGGTCTGTACTTCCGCCATCGTTCACGCACCTTGCCTGTTCATAGCTGCCGGCTGATAACCTTCGGCATTATAGTGGCGCGGTTTGCAGGCTGTCAAAGATGCGGCGGGCGAAATGGGTGCAGTTCATCATCGACCAGGGCAAATCGCTGTGTGGCTGTATGGCTATGATTACTTGATTGCCTCCGGATTCAAACAATTCGGCGGCAGTTTGCCCGCCAGCCCAGCCAATAGATTGTCGGCGGCCATCTCCGCCATCTTGCTACGCGTCTCGAAGCTGGCGCTGGCGATATGCGGCACAATGAGCGCGTTGTCGAGCGTATAGAGCGGATGGTCGGCGGGCAGCGGCTCCGGGTCGGTGACGTCCAGACCGGCAGCGAAAATCTGCTTCGCCTTCAGCGCCGCGTACAACGCCATCGTATCGACGACAGGGCCGCGCGACGTGTTGACCAACACCGCGTTGGGCTTCATCAACTTGAGCGCAGCGGCGTCGATGTAGTGGCGCGTCTCCGGCGTCAGCGGCACGTGCAGCGACACGAAGTCGGACTGCGTCAGGAGTTCTTCCTTGCTCACGGGGATGGCGCCCAGCTCCTTTTCCGCCACTTCGCTGCGCATGGCGTCGTGGTAGAGAATGCGCATGCCGAAGCCGGCGGCGCGGCGCGCCATCGCCAGCCCGATGCGCCCGATGCCAGCAATGCCCAGCGTGGCGCCGTGGATGTCCTGTCCCATCAGCAGCATGGGTCCCCAGGTGCGCCAATGACCGTTTTTGGCGTAATCGCGCCCCTCGACGATGCGCCGCGCACAGGCCATCAGCAGCGCAAAGGCCAGGTCGGCGGTGGTGTCGGTGAGGACGCCGGGGGTGTTGGTCATCAGGATGCCGCGCTGCGTGGCCGCAGGCACGTCGAAGTTGTCGAAGCCGACGGCAAAGTTCGCTACGACTTTGAGCCTGGGCGCCGCGTCCATTAACTCAGCGTCGATTTTGTCGGTGAGCAGCGTCAACAACCCGTCGGCCTGGCTTGCCCACTCCAACAGCACGGCGCGCGGCGGCGGCAGCTCGTCTTCCCAGACGGTGGCGTCGGTCTGCTCCAATACCTTGCGCAACCCCCGGTCAGGGATGATGCGCGTAACAAAGACGCGTGGCTTGCTCATGCGGCGACTCCTTGCGCACTATGATTGATCCAATCACGGAATAAGGTCAGCCCTTCGCGGATGTCCGGCGTGTCGATGCCGGAGTAGGCGAAGCGGATGTAGTGGCCGGTCTCGCCGGCGAAAGGACGCCCGAAGTGCATGCGCGTGCAGAACGAGACGCCGGTATGCTTGAGTGCGGCGTCGGCGAACGCGGCGACGCTGGTGTAACCGAGGCGTTCCATGACGCCGGTGACGTTCGGGAAGAGATAGAAGGTTGATTCGGGCTTGTGCACAACGAGGCCATCGATCTGGCGTAGAAGCTCCACCGTGGCGTCGCGGCGCTCACGCAAAGTTTCGACGTTGGCGCGCGCCGCCGATTGATCGCCGCGCAGCGCCTCAACGCCCGCCCACTGCACAAAGTGCGTCGTGCACGATTCGTCGTTGGTGTTGAGCCGTGCGATCGCCTGGATCGCTTCTTTGGGGCCGATCGCTGCACCCAGCCGCCAGCCGGTCATAGCGTACTTCTTGGAGAAGGTGTAGAGGATCACCGTCCGCTCCTTCATGCCTGGCAGACTGGCAATGCTGGTTGTCGCGCCGGAGTAGCGCACATCGAAGTACGCTTCGTCGGAGAGCACCCACAGGTCGTGCTGGATCGCCAGTTCAGCCACGCGCTCCATCTCCGCCGCCGAAGATTCTGTGCCCAGCGGGTTCTGGCAATTGTTGTAGATCAGGATACGCGTCCGGGGCGTGATCAGCGACTCCAGGTAGTCCATGTCCATCTGGAAGCCGTCGGCGGTTTCGATGAAGCGATAGGGACGCCCCACACCGTGAAAATACTCAATCTGCGATTCGTAGATCGGGTAACCTGGGTTAGGATAGAGCACTTCGTCGCCTGGCTCCATCACTGCCTGGATGAACTTGGTGACGACTGGCTTGCCGCCCGGCTGCACGGCGACATTCTCCGGTGTGTAGGCGATGCCACGCTCGCCGCCTGCCACCTCCGCCAGCGCCTCGCGCAGCGGTGGGATGCCGGCGGCGGGCGCATAGCCGGTCTTGCCGTCGGCAATGGCTTTGTTTTGTGCGGCGACGATATTCGCCGGCGTGGGAATGTTGATGTCGCCCAGATGGAAGGGGTAGATTTTGTGCCCCTGCGCCCGCCAGGCGGCTGCGGCTTCGGAGACGGCAAAAGCGGTCTCCGTGCCCAGATTTTTGAGCCTGCTCGCCAACTGCATTTGGGAAATCCTCCGACTGATCATGGAAAAATGAATATGAATTGCTATTCAATCAGCGGGCGCCGGCGCTGCTTTCATAATTGTGTCGGCGCCCGTCTGTTTGATCATGTGACCCGGCGGCACAATCAGGAACTCCTCTTCGTTCCAGTCGCCGTGCACCAGTGCCGTCATCAGGCGGCGGTCGCCGGAGATGCATTCGAAGGTCCAGCCCTCCGCCTGCGCTTTTTCTCTAGCCTTCTGTTCATACTTTGTCCCGTCGCCCAGGCCGGTGTCAATGAAGGCGGCGCGCGTGTAGTGGCTCATCCAGCCGCGCATCTCCTCGCGCAGCATGTCGGCGGTCTCCTGGCCGTACTTCTCGACCCAGCTCTCATACTGTTCGGCGTCGTCGACCATGCCTGCGCCCAGCCCCCCCGATGAGCCTGGCTCCTGACGCTCCATGTAGTCGGTGCTGTACCAGTAGGTGCCGGGATGACGCTCGAACTCTTCCTGATAGCGCTGGCGTGAGCCAAGATAGAGCGTGATGCAGTCGTGGGCGCGCGGGATCACGATCGGCGTGTGACGGGCGATCAGGTTGGCGGTCGATGTCCCGCACAGCCCATAAGCCAGCAAGATCGCGTCACATTCGCCGGGTTGGATGGCGTCGATCTCGTCCTGGAGGGTGTGGCGCAACTTCTTGGGCGAGTTGTGCAGCCCCTGACGAAAGAAGCGGGCGGTGACCGTGTGCGGCGAGGTGGCGGCGGCAGCGTAGACAGAACGGGCCAATGCTTCACAGGTCAAGGCGATAAAACGAGCCATGGGATCACACCTTTTCAGGATTTGCGCTGCCCTGAAGCTGCGCCACGAACGCCGCGTGCGCCTCACTCTGGACGCCTTGCTGCACCGCAATCAGCACTTCCGCCAGTTTGCCCGCCAGGATCGCCGCAACGGGCAGCCACAGGCCGGGAAAGCACCGGCTGTGCAGCACACCGTCGGCGTCTGGCAGCTGCGCCACAAACCGCCCCTCTTCCAGTACAAACCAATCCAGGGCACGGTCATAGACGCGCCAGACGATGTATTCGCGCACGCCGGCGCGGCGATAGACGTGCATCTTGGTGTGCAGGTCATAGGAGGCGCTGCTGCCCGCAATCTCCACCACCAGCTCCGGCGCGCCCTCAATAAAGCCATCGGCGGCGATGCGGCTCTGCCCGCCACACTCTGTCTCGATGCGCAGCAGGGCGTCGGGCTGCACCTCGTTGTTGGCGTCCAGCCGCACGCTGCCGTCGCCGCCAAATTGGAGACATGGCGTAGAAGCCACGTATGCCCCCAGCCAAAAAAGAATTGCGCCGTCAGCAACCTGATGTTCAATACGAATTGGGGATGGCATTTGGACGATTCCTTCGATCAGTTCGGCTTTGCGGAGATCGGGCATGGCGTCGTAGCGGCGTTCAAACTCAGCGCGCGTCAGGTGATCGCCATTTTCCAGGGGAAGTTGGCGTGGTGCGTCGAGTCCTCGCGTTGCTGCCTGGGGCTTGTCTATCACGGCTACCATGGGGCGCCTCCCTGTCTTTGCGCACATCTCCCTGCGGTTGCCCGGCTATTATATCACGGCGACGAAGCGGGCGAGAAAAGTGGCCGTTTCGCCCCCCTCCACCGCACTCTACACCGGCGGGTAAGCCATGCTGGCGCACCGCCTACCGTTTGACTGCGCCCGGCCGAATCGTGGCGTGGTTGAGCAGACCGGTCAGGCCGTCGTGCCGAAAGACGATGCGCGCCCGCTGCGCCGGGTTCTGCCGTCGTTCCAGCCGCCGCCAGAGCGGCGCAAGCAGGCGCTCCTCGCCAAAGCCGCGCGCAGTCAGTGCGGCCTCTGTCTGTGTCAAGACACGTCGCAACAAGTCGGGGATCGGCTGCGGCGCATCCAGCCCATAGCGGATCACCTGCTGATGGTACGTGCGCATCCGTCCCCAATAGTCGTCGCCCAGCTCTTCGATCATCAGGGTGTGAAGCGTCGGCTGCGCCTCGACCAGCCCCAGGTTAAGCGCGGCAACCGCCATGGTTTCCGTCCAGGGTTGCTGGCAGGCTGGACGAATCTCCAGCGTACCGTAGGCGGCGCGCAGACGTGCACTGTTCCAGATGTAATGTTCGTGAAAAAGGAAGGCGGGGTAGTCGGCGCCGTGTGTGCGCAGATACTCAGTGAAAGGGATCGAGCTGGGCACAATCTCGCCGCCAGCGCGCACGATCAAATAGGTGGCCTGGGCAATCGTCTCGATGAAGTCGGCCAGGTCGCGCATCGGCCGCGCCAACATGCCGTGACGATGTTCGTTGGCGCGGATGGCGGCCATCACCCCCTCGCGCGCGCTGCAGTAGGGGCTTTCCCTGCCGGCATAGACCGGCGAGTTGGCGCACAACGCAATCACGATTGGCGTGATCAGGCTGCCGTAGTTGAGCATTGCCGTCATTTCGGCGCGACCGATCGCCACGTGCAACTGGTCGGCGGCGGTGACGGTGTACCACAGCCAGGGGTCGGCCATGGCGCGGTAAAGGCTCAGGTAGCGTTGCTTGGGCGACATGATGCGCAGGCTGGGGGGGCTAAGCGGTTGGACGCCGTAACCGAGGACGCGCCACCCGGCGCGCGCGGCAGCGCTCACCAGCTGCGCCACAGCATCCTGCATAATCTCTTGAATCTCGAATAGATTTTGGCAGGGTTTGGTGCTGATCTCCACGGTGCCCAGCCCAACTTCAAGCGCGTAGGAGAAATCCGGCCCTTTGAGACCGACGATGAAATCGCGCTGGCCGAGCGCGCCTGCGCCATATTCTGGTTCGAGAGCAGGGTTGGTGAGCAGCGCCTGCCACAGCCGCCGGGCGTCGACGGCCTCACCGGTCGCCGCCACGATGGGGAACTCTGCCTCGCGGCCGACTGTGCGCGGTGTGGGCGTCGCCAGGGGAAAGCCGGCGGCGAAACGTTCCGCCAGTTCGGCGAAGATGGGTGCAAGTTCGGCGTCGGTGGTTTTCTCTGGCACAATGAGTTCCTTTTTATGCCATACGTTGCACGATGTAGGGCAACTGGCACAAGTCGCGGCAAATGGCGTGGGCGCGCGTTGCGGCGCTGCCGCGATCGATAATGCCGGTGTACAGGATGGCGCGCATCCCCACCGCCAACGGGCCAACGATGTCGTTGGCCTCGCGGTCGCCGATGTGGGCGATCATGTGGGGAGGCAGCCCCAGTTCCAGCGAGGCGCGGCGAAAGATGCGCGGGGATGGCTTCGATTCTCCCACCTCATCGGAAAAGAGAAACAGGCGAAAGTACTGTAGCAAGTCGTGCTGATAGAGCAACTGGCGCACGCCGCGTCCGGTTGTGTGGATGGTGTCGGAGATGATGCCGAGTGTGTAGTGTCGCGCCAGTTCCGCTAGCGTGCTATGCACGTGCGGCGCAAAGTCCGGCGGGATGCGCACCTCCATCGTTTCAATGGCGCGCGCCAGGTCATTGACCTCATGCAAAAAGGCTGCGTACTTGCCGGGCGCCGGCTTCAAGCCCAGACAGTCGTAGGCATAGCTTAGGCGACGGTGGACGCTGGGCGTCTGATGGTGATTATGCCACTCTTCACGAAAGCGTGCATTGGCCTGCCGGTACGCCTGCGCAGCGTCGTCTGGCTCGATGTGGGGGTAGTGACGCATGATGTGATCGACAAAGAGCACCACGCGTTCGTCGGCTTTAGAGGGCAATCCCATTTGCGCCCGTTTCGGTTCGTCGGAATCATCGGCGGCGAGCGTGTCCCAGAAATCGAAAGTCAGCGCCTGGATCATGGTATGCGATCATAACATGGAAGATGAGAGATTGGAGATTGAGGGTGGACGCCAGTGATCCTTTCGTCAGCGTGCAAATACCAGCGTCAGCCACACGATGCCCAGCGACAGACTGAGGACGGTGATCAGCGGGCCGGCTTTCAGGTATTCTGTGAACGACAGGTTCACATCGCGGCGGTAAGCGATCTCCGCCACGATCAGATTTGCCACCGAGCCGAGCAGCGTCAAATTGCCTGCCAGGGTGGTGGACATGGCCAGGGTCAGCCATGCCTGCGTCGGGTTGGGAAATTCCGGGATGTAGGGACGGAAGAGCAGCACCGCCGGCACGTTGGAGACCAGATTGCTCAGCATGACGGCGACCAGCGAGAGCGCGGCCACGCCTTGCTCTGCCAGCGGTCGCGCCACACGGAACAGTTGGTCGCTCAGACCAACGCTCTCGATGGCGCCGGTGACGATGAACAGCCCGCCAAAGAAGACCAGCAGCGATAGATCGATCTCGCGGAAGACGGCTTCCGGCTCCAACCGCCGGCTGATGAGCAGGATCGCCGCGCCCACCAGCGCGGCCAGCGGGATCGGGAAGCCAAGAATGAAACCCGCCAGCATCACAGCGGTGGCGAAGATGCTCTTGCGCAACAACGCCGATTCGGTGCGCAACCGCACGCTTGGCTCCTTGACTAACCGCCCGCCAAAGTCGCGCCGAAAGACGAGCATAACGACCAACCAGATCACAAGCAGTCCCGCCAACGCCACCGGCGCCAGGTAGAGGGTGAAACTGTTGAAGGAAATACCCGACGCCACGCCAATGAGCATATTCTGCGGGTTGCCGATGATCGTCGCCACCGAGCCGATGTTGGCCGCCGTCACCAGCGCCACCAGGTACGGAATCGGACGCACGTTGAGCGCCAGACACAGGTCGAGCACCAGTGGCGTGAACACCAGCACAATCGTGTCATTGAGGAAGATGGCCGAGAGTACGCCCGACGCCACGATGACATAGGCCAGCAGCTGGCGCGACGTGTGGGCATGATGGATGACGCG
>CZCA01000942.1_pt1 | contig 10273 bp, 6 predicted proteins | sample 591981 | NCBI WGS metagenome assembly CZCA01 (sample SAMEA3556810, study PRJEB10932) | anaerobic digester metagenome
CCTCCATGCTTGACGACGCCGGGCGCTGGACGGCGAGCGGCGTCCGGCAATAGTCACACGTGATCTGGGCAGTTGTTTTCTCAACGCTCAGCGGCGCACCGCACGCCGGGCAGACAAGTTTCTGAATCTCCATCACTCATAGCGGATCAAACTGCGCGCCATGCCATCCCACACCCAGAATGGCTGGCCTGCCGGCAAAAACTGGGCAAAGCGCGGCACATCGCCGGGGCCGGCCTGCACCCACTCGGCGCCAAAGGTCTTGTTGCAGAGCGCGTGCGCCTGGCCGTAGTCCGTCGCCGCATCTTGCGCCAGCGGTTCAGTGAACTCGATCGCCGGCTCATCGCTGGCGCCTGCCGCCATCCGCACCAGCGCGAAATCGTTGATGCACAGCAGCGGCAACTGTGCAGCCTCCGGCGTCACAGCGGGCAACGTCGCCGTTGGAATCGGCGTCGGCAGCCCCGGCGGAGCCTCCACGACAAAGACAGCGAGGTAGGCGTCGGCGGCAATCGCTGCGCCTGGTTGCGCTGGATAGGGCGTCACCTGCAGGAGCTGCACCATGAAGCCGTCATGTGCGATTGTGGCCGGTGCGAACAACCTTCCCTGGCTGTCGGTGGCGCCGCCCAGCACATAACTCGTCGGGCGCTGCCCTGTGCTGGCGACCGTAAGCGCCAGCTGCACCTCGCCAGCCTGCACGCAGACCACCAGCCGTGGACAGCGCGAGTCGGTCACAACCTCATCGAAGCGCACGCGCAGCACATCCTGCCCGATGATTGCGGTGTAGCCGACGCCCAGCTCGAACGGCTGACCCGGTTCGGCGTAATCGACGCCGCTAGACATGCGCGGTCCTGCTTCAAGCATGAGCGTGACACGATAATCCTCTGGAGCCAGATCGACGCCGACCTGTGGCAACGGCGTTATGCTCAGCAGATGAAACCCTACGCCATCGAAGAGCCGGAAGGGGCGCACCACCCCGGCGGGCGGCAAGGCAGCGCCGGCGTCATCGGTGTGGGCGGTGAGTGTGATCGTCTGTGGCGCCGCGCCCTCCTTGCGCCAGCCCAGCGCCACCTGCACGACGCCGCCCTCCGGTTCCTCGCATGCAGCATCCGCAACACAGCGGGCGTCGGTCACAGCCTCCACCGTGAGGGTGATGTTGGCGCCGGTCAGGATCACCTGCTCGCCCGGCGCCAGCGTGAAGGGCTGATCGGTCAGCACGTGCATGTCGGCGTCGGTGTCGGGATTGGCCGTCGGGTCTTTGCTGACGACAAAGGTGGCCGCATACTCACCCATCGCCGTCGGCGTCGCCGTGGTGGGATAGGGTGTGACGGCAGTGAGCGTGATCCGGTAGGGGCCAACCTTCGCCGTGAGGTCGCTGCCCGGTGCATCAGGCAGCACAGCGCCGGTTTGGTCGGTGTGCGCCACAAAGACGGGGTGCGTCGTCGGACGCCCCTCGCGCCACAGCGTCACCTGCACGCGCACTGGGCCGGCTTCGGCGCATTCAGCGTCGGCGGGACAGCGTTTGTCCTCGGCCCAGGGTTCCAGCCGGAGAGTCGCGCCCTCGCCGGCAAGCTCGATGGCCTGGTTGGCGCGCAGGGTAAAGGGTGCATCGAGCGGCGTCGTGCGCCCCTGAGTAATGGGAGGTAGATCAAGCTGACACGCCGCAAGCAACGTCATCAACAACCACAGGACAGAGAAGACACCATAACGCCGATGCATGACACCCTTCCAGAGTTTACCAACAGTTCGTGTGGATCACATTAAGCCGTGCACGACTGTACGGCAAATTGAGAGAGGCGTCAATCGGGCAAGGCTTACGCCGACCTGACAAATCTAGAAACCCGGTTTTGCGGCATGGCATGACTTTCACTATCACAAAGGATGCGACATCTATCGATACGACGATCGATAGATGTCTCGCCACGCTTTGCGAACCTCTGCGTTCTCAGACTCAAAGGCTAATTCTCACCCATTCGCTGGCAAATCATCATCGACTGATGAAGGGCAGCCACTGCGCCCTGAGTGGGTTGAAAGTAGGGCCGCTGCATTGTACACCGGACTGGAAAGGCTCTCCCGTTACGGCGTATTCCCAGCGCACGCACGCCCCGGTGTTGATGATGACCGGTGCGAGCATGGCCGCCGGCGTGATGGTGATCAGCGTCGTCACGGAGAGCGTCCCTACGGCGGCAATCGTTTCCTGCGTGTCGCTGTGCGCGATGGTGGCATGCACCTGATAGTCTGCGTTGACCACTTCGGTCACAGCGCCTTGCGGACGCCCGCTGAAGGTTCTGGTGAGCAGCGCTCCACTGACGAGCGGCGTGGTTTCCTGCCAGACTAGTTGTGCAGGCAGCGTCGTGGTCAACCCANNGCGTGGTTTCCTGCCAGACTAGTTGTGCAGGCAGCGTCGTGGTCAACCCACCGCCAGAATCAACAACCGTGAACGCAGTTGGCAGCGTGTCTGTGATGGTGACATCGGTGAGGGTGTGGGGAGTTTGATTGTTGACGCGCAAGGTATAGGTGATTAGCTCACCAGGCGGAACGACTTGGGGGCCGGACTTGGTGATGGCAAGCGTGGTCGGGGTGGCTGTTGGAGCCGGGGTTGGGCGAGCGGCCTGATAGTGGAGTTGGGCAAAATCATTAGGAAAGAGTTGACTCAATGTCCAGCTTATTTCTTGCCCCGCGATATGATGCTGCCACCCCATTGCTCCATCATCAATCGTGTCTGAAAGGATAACGAGGGGGACTGGCACGGTGTTTGTAACAACTATGTTGTTTAGGGTGTATGGGCCATTGCTCACGATAACCGTGTAAGTCAATGCCGATCCAGGGATAAGCTCACCTGTCGGATCATTCTGCAATGAGACATATTTTGTGCCTGGAGTTGGAGTAGGAGGTGGGACAACATAGGTTACGGTCAACGACGGTCGCTGTTCTTTTCGGCTGTGTTCTTTTGACCATAAAGCCACAACGGCTTCACCTTGCGCGTTGGATGATGGGTATTCAATTGCGATACTAACTGTGCTTTCCGAAGCGCTCATTGCTTCCTGCAATAATGAGGTCACGTCCAGGCTGTTCAAGCCGGTGGTGAGAGGAACATTGATCAGGTGTTCTGGGCCAATGGTTGATGCAGTATAGGAGCGCCAGGTCAGATTCGTTTCACGCCATGCACTGTTTTCTGCAATACGCTTCATAGACAAAGTGACATTGCCGGAAACCCCTCGGATATCAAATACATGGAACCGCAAAACGGCATGGTCAAGTTTACCTCCTGGCGGCGAACCTGGAATGTCAAACTTAAAGACACTTACCAGCGAGCCAGAACCACTGGTCGGACTCGAGCCAAACCAAATATTGTTGAACGTCCCAAAAACAGCGTCAGGCGTCCCAGAGGCGATGTATGTATCGTCAATGGGGAATACTTCGTCCTCTTTACTGCCGAACGCATTGCTCGCAACGCCATGCGTAACTAACCACAGAACACATGGCACAAAAACAAGCATATACCTTCTGAGCCCTTTGGCGAAGCAGTAACAAAATGTTAGCTTAAAATTCCTATTCATTGCAGTTTCCTTGAACACCTGGGCCACACTCTGGGGTATTGGTGGGTGTGGGATCGTCTCTGGTTGTGGTAGAGGAACCCTGACTCCTAAACTTGAACTCTGGATAATCACCATTTGTCACCCTCAACACTGGACCTATTCTCTCGTACTGCGTGGCGTCAGTTCCTGGGATGATGACAAAGACCGTCCACTGGTATCGTCTGTCGGGCGCAATGAAACCTTCCATACTGGGATCCTGGCTCAATATATCCAGATTGATTCTTACAGGCGGACTTTTCGTAGCCGACGCAATCCCCATGCCACACTTTTTATTCACAAAACAATCTAACTTCGTGTCTGGGTTGACACCCTCCTCAGGCCGCCATGCGATTACCTCCAGCATATAGGGTTCAGGTATCGTGCCGAATGAACTCCAGGAAAGAATCAAGTTCGTGACGCTGTCTTCCCCCTCGACCTTTGGCGCAAATGCCTTATAGTCAAGTGTCAAGTCACCAGCGGTAGTTGAGACAGCTTGCTCACTGCTGGAGACATCCTCCGTCACAGCGGACTGTGTTTGCGTCAGAGTTGCCAGCGTTGAAGTTGATGTTATTACCGTCGGTGTTGCTGTTGGCGGCTCTGTAGGCGTCGATGTTGCAGTGGGTGACGGCGTGTTCGTCGGCACCGGCATTGCCGTTGGTGACCGCCGGGCTGTCGGCGTTGCAGTTGGCGCCAACGCAATGCGGGTCAGCAGCCCCGCAGAGATCATCATAGCGGCGGGAGGAGTCGATGATGCACCCTCGGTTGGCGTGGGTGTAGCAGTGGCTGGCGGAGCAGATGCGGCTATTGCAGGAGGAGCAGCCCCTGGACTCTCTGCTGTGACAGTGGGCGTGGAGCCTGTTGGTGGGGGAAATAGCTGTCGGAAAAGCACTACCCACGCCAATCCTGCCAACAGCAATGCGATTGTGGAAATCAATAGCACCACCCTCAGACGGATCGACCAGCCCACAGCCACGGCCGCCGCCCCATTGCCGCCGGGCAGCGCCGCCTGCGCGATCAACTGTTGCGCCAGTGTTGAGGGAGACTGCACCGTGATGCGCTCACCTCGCTGCTGCAGGCCCGTGGCGGTCAATGTGGACGTGCACAACAAAATGTTGTCGCCACGTTGTAGCTTTACAGCTTCGGCGGCGCCATTGACCGACGCTTGGGCGTCGCTGATCTCACGCCAGAAGTCCACCGCCACCGTGCGCGTGGCCCCCAGGAAACGCGTCGGGCGCCGCCAGTATGGATACTTGCCGGTGTTTTCCTCATCGCCAGGCGAGATGAGGTCAGTTGCCCTATTCTCCTGACGCGCCTCTGTGACCAGGTCCTGCCCCCAGGTGTGCGGAGTGGTCAGTGGGGTGATTTTCCGGCCGCGACGTAGAAAGGCGCGGCAGGCGCCGACGTGACCGATCATGACATCATAGCCTGCATCGCCTGACGGCATGAAGACGGCCAGCAGCACCGATATGCGTGGTGGCATGGAGCCCGACGCGTTTGCCAGTTCACGCAGTACAAGCGCGTTCGCAGCCTCAATCGCGCGCTTCATCCGCGCTTTCGCTATGTCCCGTTTGAGCAAGTCGCGACCAAACCCTTTGCGAATGGCTTCATACACCTGCAACAGCAGGCCATTCTCCTGCGGCAGTGGCTCGGCGCTCTCCAACAATAAGACGACGATCGCTTCACCGTGCGTGCGTCCGGCGTCCTGGAACCCCAGCCGCCAGCTTTTATACAGCGTGGTCTCCCCTTGTAGCGCAGCTTTGCTGGAAAATCCTATCGATACCTGATGGGTCAAGTTGCTGATCATGCCTCACTCATCTATCTGGAGCAGAGCGCCTTATCGGTGTGAGATGCCTATCTTGCCGCCTTCTTACCGGCTACGGTGACGGCGTGAGAACAAGCGTTGCCGTCGGTGCACGCACCGTACTGGTGGCAGTCGCCGCAGCCGTTGGTGTGGCAGAGTTGGTTGGCGTCGCAGTCGGCGTGGCAGAGTTGGTTGGCGTTGGGCTTGGCGTCGACGTGTCGGTGGCGGTCGCGGTTGCAGTGGCGATCAGCGCCGGTGTGGCCGTGATGGGTGGCAGGACGTTGCCAGCAAGCACGCCTGCACCAAAACCGGCGCCAAAGACCAGGAGACCGAGCGCCAGCAGCACAACCAACAGCGAGCGTTGCCCGCCATGATTGTTGCGGTTGGTGTGCGTGTCTACGACAGGCCATATCCCAAGATGAAATCCGATCTCATACAGTTCAAGCGCTATCCAGGCGGCGTCACAACGACTTTCAGGCTCCAGGTGCATGGCGGAACGCACCAGACCGTCCAACCGCTGCTGCAACGCAGGCGAGATGGCGCTGCGATCCGGTTGCCAACGCTCTGCCAGAGGCGGAAAAACGCCGCGCATAATGGCGTCTTGCAGCGCCCGCCGCTCCTTCGCAACGAAGGGCGGTTCGCCGACCAGCATGGTGTAGAGCACTGCGCCCAGCGCATAGACGTCGATTTTCGGCTGGACGTCGATTACCCCGGCGCTTGCCGCCGCCAGCACCTCCGGCGGCAGATACGCAGAAGCAGAAAAGGTCTCATGCATGGTAAACGTCTGGCGACCGATGGGACAGGCGCTGCCAAAGTCGATCAGAACGGCATCGGGCAGGTCTGCTTTTTTTAACCTGGTGCGAAACAGGACATTATGCGGCGCAACGTCCAGGTGCACCAGCCTGTGCGCGTGCAAATCATCGAGCGCAGAAGCAAGCGCATAGCCAATTGCCACCGCCTCACCGCCGGAGAGCCTGCGCCGGCGGTGCAGAAGTTCACTGAGGGAGCCGCCGGTCAGATGTTCCAGCACAAGACAGGCACAGCCGCCCTCCTGCGTCCTGCCCGCATAGCTCCCAGGTTTTGCCTCGTCATCCAAAGCCGGCAATAGCCGAACAACATGAGGATGGGATAATTTACGCAGATAGATGGCCTCATTGTGAAGTGACGCCGTGTACGGCCTGCCATGGCGATCGTAGCCGCTGGCGAGCTTGACGACCACGGGCGGCGCGTCCGGTGGCGCCGGACGCGCCGCCAGGTAAACCTGAACCCTGCTTTCCCGGTTGCCATCCAGCCGACGCACGACGCGTAGGTTGGTTGCACGAATCGTCTGTCCCGTGGCATAGGCGTCCGACTGTTTCATCGTCATGTTCACTGCGCTAATTGGCCTCCGTCCGGTTGCCCGCCGTTCTGTTGCTCCAACCGCGCCACCTCAAGATAGCGGTAGTGGAATGTATCATGTTTGCCAAAGATGATCTCATCCCGATCGCGCAATACTTGCCCCGAATTCGGCCCCAATGTAAGCATTTCGCCCTTGCCAGATGGGATAACGCGGACATCTCCTGCAATCAGGCTCAACTCATGCTTACCATCGCGGGTAACAATGGTCGCCTCTAATTCAGGCAGCATCGCAGCGGATCGTCTTCGCCGCCAGTCCGCTTCACAGTAGAACTCATCGGGCAGATTGAGGGGAATGTCGCCCAACTTGATTGTCTGCCTGACGCCCGTGTCAACGGAAGAATCAAGTCGATACAGGATCGCGCTGGCTTGCAGTGCGGGGCTGCGTAAAGACACCGACGGCGTTTTCGCTATTTCCCTCTCCCTTTTGCGCCATAACCAGAACGCTGCTCCCCAAAGCAGTAATGAGGTCAACGCAGATGTCAACAGCAGAATTCGATAAGGGAAATCTGTCATCGTCCACGCCCTCATGCTCTCGGAAGACGTCGGGGTGAGGGCGGGTGATGGGGTTGGCGTCGGGGCGAGGGTGGGTGATGAGGTTGGCGTCGGAGCAAGTGGTAGTATCGTGTCCGCCTCGCCGCGCAGGCCAAACTCGTCTTCAACCCAGGCGCGGATGAAGTAGACGCCAGCGGCAAGATTCTCCAGAGGCAACGTCAACGTGACGACGCCCATCGCGTCAGACAGATGTTCAGTCGCCGCTGTCACTGGTGGCACAGCGCCTGGAATCTCGTAGCCCAGGCTGTGCAACCGACGATTGGGGTAGGGCGCCAAATCCCATCGGATTGTCAACTCCGACGGCGTCTGCCCCTGATCTCCCGATGCAACTGGCGACGCAGGCAAACTGCCCGGCATTGTCACAAACACTTCGACGTAAGGGGCTGGCACATCCAGCAGCAAATCACCAACGCCAACGGTTCGCGTTTCAGCAGCATCACCGCCAGGTTGCGTGACAACCACGCGCCTGGCCTGTGCATTCGCACTGCGATACACCAGATCACAGAGGCGCTGCGGCGTGGCCAGGATGCTCCAATCCACCTGATCCAGCGCCGGGACGTAGCGCCCGCCCGTGCCTACTGCCAGCCGGTTCAGATTGGCTTTATTGCCCGACGACGTGGGCGCATATACGGTGTGAACAGGGATCTGTTTTGCTGTCGCCGCCTGGATCACATCATCCAGGAGTTCTCCACCCTGCCGATCGTTGCCGTCAGAGACCACAACCAGCGTTCTGCGTGTTTCAGCATCGGAGGGTGGCATTTTTGCCAGTGTGCGCAGCAGCAGCGATGCGAGCGGCGTCTCAGACAGGTCGGCATATGGTGGGTCGCTCAGTTGCGTGACCTGATTGAATAGCAACCCCAAATCATCCACCATTTCGGTCACCATAAATGGGGCGGCGCCAGTGCTATCAGGCGTGACAATAGAAAAATAGTCACGATCGACGGAAAAGAGTGCAGACTCACCGGAAAGCGCAATCAACTGCATAATCTCCTTCCCCATCTCACCGAGTACGAAGTCCTGATTGCGGTAGAGATCAAGAAAGATTGTCGTTTCGGTCCTGGGGCGCATCTGACGTGGCGTTATGCGTGTGATGGGCTGCGGCTCACCATCCTCTTCCAGCCCCCAGACGCCATCTTGTTGCCGGCAGATGCAGGCGTCATTCTGCACGGGACAGAGCACGCTCACAGTGACTGCGGGAAAATCGGCTGACGCAACGCTTGCGGTCGGCGCCAGATTCTGGGCGTGCGCCGCCTTCGGACAGCGAGCGACACAGGCGCTGCCCGCCGCCAGCACCATCAAGCAGACGCGCGCGGCCAGCAAGAGTTTTTTCGGTAGACAGTAGCAACGGGGCAAAAATCCTTGTGTACTCACAGATGTCACGCGTGCAATTTCCGATCAATCGTTACAATTGGTTGCCATAAAACGCTCACTTGCTGGTGAGATGAGCCTCTGCTCCACCTGCAGCGCGGTGCACACTCAAGGCTGCGCTGCGTTCACCAGCAACCTGCGCGTCAACTCGACGATGTTGCCATCGCGCTGAATGATCTTCCATGTAAAAATGTGCGTACCTCTGGGCGGGTCACAAATCTCCTGCTCCCCCACCCCCACAATACCAACGTCATTCAAGAAGACCTTGTCCACCCCCTGGATGTCCCATCGCAACATCGTGCAATCCCCTTCGCGGATAATTTCTGGCGCAACCTCCGCCATGGGCGTCAATACCGGCGTCGGCGTCGGCGTGGGCGTGGGCGTCAAAGTAGGCGTCGGCGTCGGTGTGGGCGGAATCAGGTTTGAAACGGGCAAGGAAGTCAGATCAGGACAGCTCAGATAATTGAGCGCCACCCAGGCCGGGCGTGGATCATCCAATGAAACGAGAACTTGTAACCAACGTTCGGGCACTGTCTGCTCCTGCGGCATGAAGGGGCGCGCAATTGGATAGACCCTGGCGTCTGGCATCAGTTGGCCGCGTTCCGGGTATTGCGTACCAGGGCCTTCGCGGATGTACAACGGAATCTCGGTGTTTTGCGTGCAGAACGCACGCCTGGCGGTCACCTTGACCGCTGGCGAGGCGACCTGCTGCTCGCCAAAGGTCGCAACTAATGTATAGCTGACCTCGCCTTCGCTGCGCGCCACCTCCGCAATCGGCAGACACGTCTCGCCCAATTCGGGTGAGACGGCCCCAATGTTGGGCACGATGCGCAGGTCTGGAGCGCGCCCGCCTATTTCCCACGAAAAACAGATGTCGCCTTGCTCGCCCAACAGCAGATCCGTAGGCGTCACCTTGAAGCGTGTGATGACTGGCAAGGGTGTGGGCGGCGGCGTGGCTGGCGGCGGTGACGCAATGGCAACCTGCCATGACTTTTCACCCAGCAACAGGCACCCGCGCAAGCGCACTTCGTACACACCGGGGGCTTCGTCCAAAATCTCTATACTCGCCTGATCATCGTTCCAGTGCCAGATCAGCCATTTGAGAGCCATCCCATCCTTATAGACAGAGTAGAAGCAACTGTTGATTGGCGTCCAGGTCAACTTCATATCTCTGGCCGCGACAGGCTGTCCCTGCACCGGTGTGCCGGCGACCATAACGGCGTGCGCCGCAAATTCTGGCTGCAGTAAAAAAGTTGAGATAAAAAGCGCCAGCAATAGCGCCAGCGCCACCAGTGGCGGCAACCACCCTGGGATCAAGGCGCGACTGAGCACCTCACCGGGCAGCGTGCGCGCCAGCCCCCCATCCTGGGGCGCCACCAGCACATTGATGGCATGGCGCTTTTCCAGGCCAAACCAGCGGGGTTCACGCACGTAGGCGCGAAAACCCACCTGCACCGGCTCCCCAGGCGGCGCTGAAACCACTGCCTCAGCTGGCTCGAAGACGAGTGCATCCGCGCGCTCCTGCCAGCGAACCTGGATCGCACGGGCATAATTGCCACGATTTAAGATCTGAACGTTACCC
>CZCA01004950.1_pt1 | contig 10267 bp, 10 predicted proteins | sample 591981 | NCBI WGS metagenome assembly CZCA01 (sample SAMEA3556810, study PRJEB10932) | anaerobic digester metagenome
ACACCCCCCGGCCCTTGCTGGGGGGCATAGCCCCGCCACACCCCAGCCACGGCGAAAGCCTGCACCCGCCCACCCAGCGGCAGCTCGAACCGGCTGCCGCGCTGCAGGTCGTGACGGTCTGCCGCAGCCTCGGAGACCCATATCGGCGGCAGACTGTCGACATGCTCCACCGGCGACATCGAGCCGCTCACCAGCGGCAGCCCCCAGTTACCTTGCGCCGGCCGTGCCAGCACGCTGAACAAGGGCTCTTCGTCCGACAGCCGGAGGTTGACAAGCCGGGTCGTATCTACCTTATCCACGCCCTTGATCGCGGCGATCTCTGCCAGCGCCTCCGGATCAAGATAGCCGCTACCCGAAGACGACGACGCACGCACGTACAGATCGGCCGGCAGCACCTGCGCCAGCCATTCATCGACCGACACGCGGAAAGAGCTGACCATGATCGCCATCGACACCGCAAGCGCCACGCTCGCGATCACGCCCGCTCCGGCGACCACCGCCTGCCCGGGCGTCGCCGACAGGCGTGCGTGCGCCAGCCGCCAGGTCACACCGCGCCCGCGCCTGAGCAGCGGAAGCGCCGCGCGCGCCAGCGCCGGCAAGCCCAGCACCGTCCCGCCGAGCACGAACATCACCGCCGCATAGCCGCCGACCGGGATCCCGCCAAGCGCGGGCAAGGTGCAGGCAACCCCTGCCAGCGCCAGCATCGCCACGGCGTGCCGGGTGCGAAGCTGCGCCTGCGGCAGACCGGCGCGCTCGCCTTCGCCCGCCCGCAGGGCACGCGCCGGAGGAACCCGCGACGCAGCGCGCGCCGGCAGCCAGGTGCCAGCGACACCAGCGAACACACCCAGCAGCAGATAGCCGAAACTGAGGCCCGCATCGAACTGCAGCGCCGGCGCCAGGCCGCGGAAGAATCCCGCCCCCAGATCGCCCCCGACCAGCCGGAAGGCGCCCGCCGCGAGCGCATGCCCGAGCGCCACGCCGAACACCCCGCCAACCATGCCGACCGCCGCGCCCTCGGCGAGCAACCCGTGCATCAGCTCGCGCCGCTCCAGGCCAAGCGCGCGCAGCAGCGCGAACTCCCGCCGTCTGCGCGCCACCGACAGCAACTGCGTCGAGAACACCAGGAAACCGCCGGTCAGCAGTGCGATCGCGGCCAGCATGGTGAGATTCACCCGGTAGGCCCGCGACAGCGTGCCGACCTCTTGCGCTGCGGCCTCTGGCTCACGCAGCGCCAGCCCCGGTGGCAGCAGCGGCGACAGCGTGGCGATGCCCGCCGCCGGGCTCAACCCATCAGCGAGCTTCAGGTCCACCCGGCTGAGCACACCGACTCGCCCGAAGCGCTGCTGGGCCCCGGCAATGTCCATGACACCCAGAACGCCCGCTGCACCCGGCACACGCCCGGCCAGCTCGAGGCTGAAGCCGCGCACTCCCGACTGCACCCGCAGCTTGCCCTGCTCGAGGGCCGGCGGCTGCGGCGCACCGTCCATGCCGCGATGCGGCTGAGAAAGCCGCACACGGGCCTCGTCGGTAAGGAACACGTTATCCGCCTGCAGCGCGGCAAAGCGTCCGTCCTCATCCCCCGCGCGCTCGGCGAGGGGCACCAGCCCGGGCTGCACGCGCAGCACGCGGAACAGATCCACCCCCAGGATACGAAGGCTGTCGTCGCGGCCGGGCAGGCGCACCTCAAGCTCCAGCACCGGGCTGGCGACCGCCACCTCGGGGCGCGCGGCGAGCTGTGCGAACACCGCCTCGTCGAAGCCGTCGCGCGGACCTACCAGCTGCAGATCCGCCTCGCCGGCCAGCAGCCGCATGCCACGGCCGAACTCGTCGAGCGCCGCAGCGTGGATGAGTTGCACCGCAAGCCCGAGCGCCACCCCGAGCGCGATGGCCAGCAGCGACAGCGCCGTGGCGAGCCGCCGGCGTAGCAGGCTGGCGAGAAAGACGCGACGCAGCGATGGACTCACACGCGCCTCGTGATGTCGTGCAGGCCGTCGGCACGCAGCTCCAGAACACGGTCCGCCCGCGCTGCCGCGGTGCGCGAATGCGTGACCAGCACGCCGGCTGCCCGGCTGTCGCGAATCTGCCCGAGCAGCAGGTCGAGCACCCCGCTGGCGCGTTCGGGATCGAGGTTGCCGGTCGGCTCGTCCGCGAGCACCAGATGCGGCCGATGCACCAGCGCACGCGCGATCGCGACGCGCTGCAGTTCGCCTCCGGACAGCTGCTGCGGCGGATCCTCGGCGCGGCCACCCAGACCGACGCGCTCGAGCATCGTGCGCGCACGCCCGGCGGCAGACCCTTCGGGCTCTCGCAGCAACCACAGCGGCAGGGCCACGTTCTGCAGCAGGTTGAGGTGGGGCAGGATGTGGAAAGCCTGGAAAACGAAACCGAAATGGCTGCGCCGCAGCCGCGCCATGGTGTCGTCGTCCAGGCGGTCGACGCGCGAAGGTCCGACCTGGATCTCGCCGCCATCGATCGGCTCGAGGCCGGCGATGCAGTTGAGCAGCGTCGACTTGCCCACGCCGGACTCGCCCACGATCGCCACGCACTCGCCCGAATCCACGCGCAGTGACAGGCGATCGAACAGCACGCGCGGCGGCGTGCCGGGCAAGGTCTTGCACAGATGGCGAAGTTCCAGCATGTCAGGCGAATCCGGGTGAGGCGCTCAAGCAAGTTGGCGAAGGGTCGGCGTCACGCCCGTCCTCCGGCGCATGCCCGCGATTGTGTCAGCTTGAAGTGCGGAAAGTTGCATGAATGGATATCGCGGGCTCGCCCGCAAGGCCTGCTGGATCGCCCCCCTCCAGACCTCGCGATCGCCATGGCACGCGCAAACGGTGCGATCCGCAGCACCGCGGCCGCAGGCCTGCCGCGCTATACTCCCGGCCCTTGCGATGCATTCACCGGCTTGCGGTGACGTCCGCCCCGGGGTCCCGATGCCGGTCGAGCACTACGAAAACTTCCCTGTCGCTTCGCTGCTGCTGCCGGCGCGCCTGCGCGAACCCGTGGAGGCAATTTACGCATTTGCCCGCAGCGCCGATGACGTGGCCGACGAGGGTGACGCGCCGCCGGTCGTCCGTCTCGCCCGACTGCACGACTACCAGCTGGCCCTCGAAAACTGCGCACACGGCAACCCGGTACTCGATCCATCGCTCGCGCCGATGTTTGCGCGCCTTGGAAGCGCGATCTCGTCCCATACCCTGCCGCTGCAGCCCTTTCGCGACCTGCTCGACGCCTTCATGCAGGATGTGGGCAAGACGCGCTACCGCGACTTCGACGAACTCCTCGACTACTGCCGGCGTTCGGCTAACCCGGTCGGACGCCTGATGCTTCATCTCTACGATGCCGCCACGCACGACAACCTGCGGCGCTCGGACGCGATCTGCACCAGCCTGCAGTTGATCAACTTCTGGCAGGACGTCGCGATCGACTGGCACAAGGGGCGCATCTACCTGCCGCAGGACGACATGACGCGCTTCGGTGTAGACGAAGCCGCACTGGATCGCATGGCGCGCACCGACGCACCGGTGAGCGCGAACTGGCAGTCCCTGCTCGCCTTCGAAGTGCAACGCGCCCGCGCCATGATGCTGGAGGGCGCCCCGCTCGCCCGCGCGCTGCCCGGACGCATCGGCTGGGAACTGCGCCTGGTGGTGCTCGGCGGCCTGCGCATCCTCGAACGCATCGAGGCGGTCGGCTACGATGTCTTCCGCCACCGCCCTGCGCTCCGCCGCAGCGACTGGCTGCGCCTGGGCTGGCGCGCACTGACTTTCGGAAAACCCGCATGAATCCGCACGACTACTGTCAGGACAAGGCCGCCAAGAGCGGCTCGAGCTTCTACTACAGCTTCATGTTCCTGCCCGCAGAACGCCGCCAGGCGATCACCGCGCTGTACGCCTTCTGCCGCGAGGTGGACGACGTGGTGGACGAGTGCCACGACCTGTCGCTGGCGCAGACCAAGCTCGACTGGTGGCGGCAGGAAGTCGGGCGCATCTACGGCGGCACGCCGACGCATCCGGTGGGCCACGCCCTGAAGGACGTTCTGGAGCGCTTTCGCCTGCCGCAGGAGCAGCTGCTCGAGATCATCGACGGCATGGCGATGGACCTGGCGCAGACGCGCTATCTCGACTTCAAGGGCCTGCAGCTCTACTGCTACCGCGTGGCCAGCGTGGTCGGCCTGCTCGCCGCCGAGATCTTCGGCTACCAGGACCGCCAGACGCTCAAGTACGCGCACGACCTCGGCCTCGCCTTCCAGCTCACCAACATCATCCGCGATGTCGGCGAGGACGCCCGCCGCGGCCGCATCTACCTGCCAATCGAGGATCTGCAGCGCTTCAACGTGCCCGCCAAGGACATCCTCGAGGCGCGCTACTCCGACGCCTTCCGCGAGCTGATGGCCTTCCAGGCCGAGCGCGCGGAGCGCTTCTACGACCAGGCCTTCGCCCAGCTGCCGGCGGTGGACCGCAAGGCGCAGCGCCCGGGCCTGGTGATGGCGGCGATCTACCGCACCCTGCTGCGCGAGATCGCGCGCGACGGCTTCCAGGTGCTCGACCGCCGCACCTCGCTGACCCCGCTGCGCAAGGTGTGGCTGGCGGGTACCACCTGGTTCCGCGCATGAGCGCGCCAGACAAGGCAATGCCGCAGGACACCCGTGGCGTGCTCACCGACCACGGGCTATCGGGTGCCGAGCGCATCCGCTCTATCCGCCTGAGGCACCCATGAGCGTGCCCGTCGTCGCCATCATCGGCGCCGGCTACGCCGGGCTGGCCTGCGGGGTGGAGCTCGCCCGGGCGGGCGTGCACGTGACGGTGTTCGAGCGCTCGCACACCTTGGGCGGACGCGCGCGCGTCGTTCACAAGGACCATCACTGGCGGGTCGACAACGGCCAGCACATCCTGATCGGCGCCTACAGCGAGCTCACCCGCCTGCTACGCCTGACCGGCTGCTCGCCCAAACAGCTCGCCCATCTGCCGTTGACGCTGCACGTGCCGGGCGAGCTTCATCTGAAAGCAGCCGCGCTGCCCGCCCCCCTGCATCTTGCGCTCGGCCTGCTGCGCGCGAAGGGCCTGGACTGGGGCGATCGCCTGGCCATGCTGCGCCTGATGCGCTGGCTGAAGAAACGCAGCTTTCGCCTGCCGGTCGCCGACATGACGGTCACGCAACTGCTTGCCGAGACCCGGCAGACCCCCAGGCTGAACACCCTGATCTGGGCGCCGCTGTGCGTGGCCGCGCTCAACACCCCGGTACAGGACGCCTCGGCGCAGGTCTTTGCCAACGTGCTGCGCGACAGCCTTGCGGCTGGCGCGGCGGCCAGCGAGCTGCTGCTGCCGCGCACCGACCTGTCCGAGCTCTTTCCGGTGCCAGCTGCGCGCTACCTCGCTACCCGGCGCGGCAAGCTGCGCACCGGCAACGCGATCGAGGCGATTCGTCCGGTCGACGGCGGCTTCCGACTCGAGGGCGACCCGGGTAGCCAGCCCTGGCCGCACGTGGTGGTGGCCACCGCGCCCTATCACGCTGCACCGCTGCTCGCGTCCACCGGGGCCTGCGAACGCCTCGCGGAACAGATCGACGCGCTCGAGCATGAGCCGATCGTTTCGGTGTATCTGGCACTCGGCCGCGGCCAGACCCTGCCCGAGCCGATGATCGGCCTGCTCGCGGAGGGGCCGGCAGACCCGGCGCAGTGGGTGTTCGACCGCGGCCAGCTGGGCGGACCGGAGGGGCTCTTCGCCTGCGTCATCAGCGCGCACGGGCCACATGAGGCGTTGCCGCGCGACGAACTGATCCTCGCGGTCCATGCCCAGCTCGAGCGCCAGCTCGGCCGTCGCCTGCCCGCGCCCGAATGGTCGCAGGTAATCGTAGAAAAGCGCGCCACCATCGCCTGCCGCCCGGGCATCTTCCGCCCCGGCATTCGCACCCCGCTGTCCGGGCTGTGGCTGGCAGGCGACTATCTGGATTCCGAGTATCCGGCGACGCTCGAGTCGGCGGTGCGTTCGGGGGTGGCCTGTGCGACCGCAATCCTGGCCGAACTGGGCCGCAAGGGCTGAGCGGCCCGCCCGGCAAGCCGCCGGAAGCGGGCGCGCGGGACCGCCTTCCGTCAGGACGTCTGACTGACGGCGCCTTCCAGATGACGCAGGATCGGGTTGAGCATCGCCGCCCCGAGCCGCTTGCTGCGCGCACCGTTCCACCCCACCTGTCCATCGGGCAGGATCGCGTTGTCCTTGAACGGCATCTCCAGCGTGAGCGACACGCAGCCGAAACGGTTGGCGACCCACTTGCTCGCCAGGGTCAGCAATTCCTCGCCGAAGCGTCCAGGCTTGTAGCCGTGCTCGGTCTGGAAGTCGGGACTGACCGCGAGCAGGCTGTCGACGAAGCGCGCCTGCGCCGCGCCAGCCTCGGCGGTGAAGCCGGGCACTTCCTCTGCGGTTGAAAAGAACACGTAGGGCAGCGATTCGTCACCGTGGATATCGAGGAAAAGCGCGCAACCGGTGCGCTCCATTTCCGCTCGCACCACAAAGACCTCGGGACTGGCGCCAGGATCAGGCTCGCGCCATTCGCGATTGAGGTTGCGCCCGGCAGCGTTGGTGCGCAGGTTGCCGCGTACCGCGCCGTCGGGGTTCATGTTCGGCACGATGTGCAGCACCGCGTATTCGCGCACCTTGCGCGCGACCGGATCCGCATTGTCGAGGAGGCGCTCGAGAAGGCCTTCGATGAACCACTCCGCCATCGTCTCACCCGGATGCTGGCGGGCAATGATCCACACCGGAACCCGCCCGGGCGCATTGCGCCCGACCGTCACCAGATCCAGGTCGCGCCCCTCGACCGTGCTGCCCAGGTTGCACACGCGGGCGAAGGGTGAAAGCTCGGCGCGCGCGAGCAAGTCGAGGTGGCGCTCGTGCGAATACGGCTCGAAGTAGGCGTAGTAGAGGCTGTCGCGCTCGGGCGTGTGCTCGACGATCAGCTGTCCATCCTCGTAGCGTGTACCGGCGATGCGGAACCAGTTCTGGCGGTCGTACGATGCCACGCAGCGATAGTCCGGCCAACCCTCGGGATAGGCCGCGCTCGCCGCGTTCTCGAACACCATCCGCACCGGCTTGCCCGCCGCGCCCATCAGCCGGAAGTGGAACCACTGGTGGAAGTCGGCGGCGTTGTCCTTGCGCAGGCGCAGGCGGATGTTACCCGGATCGTCGAGACTGACCACCTCGATCGCCCCGGAATCGAAGCTGGCGCTGACCTTCAGCATGCTCATGCCTCCCTGCGGCGGAAAACCAGGGTATCCGCGTCCGAAGCGTCGGCGGCAAAGGCGTAACCCTCGGCGTCGAAGGCCCGCAGCGCCTCGACCTCGTCGATGCGGTGGGTAATCACGTAGCGGCTCATGAGCCCGCGCGCACGCTTGGCGTAGAAGCTGATGATCTTGTAGCGCCCGCCCTTCCAGTCCTCGAACACCGGGGTCACGACGCGGCCCTTCAGCTTCTTGGGCTTGACCGACTTGAAGTATTCGTCGGAGGCAAGGTTGAGCAGCACACGCTCGCGGCCCGCGTCCTCCTCGCGCGCGAGCAGGCGGTTGAGCGCGTCAGTGATGCGCTCGCCCCAGAACTCGTAAAGGTTCTTGCCGCGCGGGTTGGCGAGCCGGGTGCCCATCTCGAGGCGATAGGCCTGCATCAGATCGAGGGGGCGCAGCACGCCGTAGAGGCCAGAGAGGATGCGCAGGTGGTCCTGCGCCCAGGTCAGCTCCTCCTCGCTCAGGCTCCTGGCGTCCAGCCCTTCATAGACGTCGCCGTTGAAGGCGAGCAGCGCCTGCTTGGCGTTGTCGGCAGTGAAGGGTACGGACCAGCTCGCATAACGCGCGACGTTGAGCGTGGCGAGCTGGTCCGAGAGCGCCATCAGGTCGGCGATCTCGGCCGGGGACTTCTCGCGCAGCACCGTGATGAGCGCTGCGGACTGATCGAGAAAGTCGGGCTGGGTGAACGTCGAGGTGGTCGGCGGCGTTTCGTAGTCGAGCGCCTTGGCGGGAGAGATGACGAGGATCATGGATTCGGTCGTTCGAAGCGGCGCAATCGCCTGAGCCGGCGATGTTAACGCGAATCGGCGCGCGCGGCCCAGCACCCGCCGCCGAGCACCCACTGCTGCGCCGGCCCGCGCGCCCCTCGGCTCCGCCGCAGCTCAGGCGGGGATCACTTCCAGCAGACGCGCCGAGAGCTCATCAGCACGCTTTCGGCCGATGCGTGACTCGCTGATCGAACTGAGCCACTCATCGAACAGACCACGCAATTCGTCGGCCTGTGTGGTGGCGTGGATGCGCTTGACGAGGTCGAGCTTGCCGTAGGGACCGTGGAACGTGCGCAAGGTGTTCATCATGAAATCCTGCGCGAGTCCGAGGCTCGCCTGGCGGGCGCCAGGTGCTCCAGCACCTTGGGCTGGACCCGGCGCCGCAACGGAGGGGGCTGGCGCCTCATCCGCGCTGGAATCGATGAAGCCGCCATCGACCAGTTCCTGCAGGGTCTGCGCAAGGTCGGTATCGCCCGCAAGGCGGGCGAGATCCTCCAGGGGCCGCTGACCGTCGACAAGGATCAACAGCCGGCGGGCGCGCAGGCCGAGGCCGTTTGAGCGCGCGGCGATCTCCTGATGCCCCCTGGCCGTCTTGCAATACCTCTTCATCAATGATCGTCTCCATGCCGGCGCGGCCTGTGGCCGTCTGCGTGTTCTTTTCGCCTGCGTCGCGAGCAGACATGCGCAAAGCATGGAAGTGGGCCCAGCCCGGGTCAACAACGGGCGCACGCGGGCCGTGAGGCTTTTAACGCTCGCGCGTCTGTCGCCGCTGCTCGAACAGGCACACCGCGACCGCTGCACCGACGTTGAGCGACTCGATCCCGGACGCCATCGGGATCAGCACGCGCTGATCGGCACGCGCTAGCAGCGCTGGCGAAAGGCCCTGGCCTTCAGCCCCGAACAGCCACGCGATCGGACCCGACAGATCAAGCGCGTAGAGCGAACAGGCACCTTCCCCCAGCGCCGTCGCCAGACAGCGCCCAGGATAGTCCTCGAGCCGCACGAGGGGGTCGATGCCCTCTTCGATTTCGAGGACGAAGTGAGCGCCCATGCCGGCCCGCAGCACCCGGGGCGACCACGCCTGGGCGCAGCCGCTGCCCAGCAGCACGCGACGGATTCCGGCGGCCGCTGCGGTGCGCAGGATGGTGCCGAGATTGCCCGGGTCCTGCACCGCATCGAGTACCACGACGCTATCGACAAGCGGCCCAGCGCGAACGGATGCGGGAAGGTCGATCAGGGCGAGCACGCCAGACGGACTGTCCACCGGGCTGACGTGCCTGAATACCGCGTCGGGAAGCTGATAGCGCGGCACGTCGCCAGCGACACGCTCGAGCAGGCGCTGGTGCTCCAGGCGCGCGAGACCACCTTCCGCGCATACCAGCGCCTTCAAGGGCCATTCCGCCTCGAGCGCAGCCTCGACCAGATGGGCGCCGTCGAGCAGGGTTTCTCCGCGCTGGCGCCGATCGCGTCCGGACTGGGCGAGCGCATGCAGGCGCTTGACCAGCGGGTTGTCGCGCGAGGTGATCGACTTCATGCTGCGCTCAGCCCCCTGCCCCGCCCGCCAGCAGTTTCTTCACGGGGCCAAAGCTGCGGCGGTGAAAAGCGCGCACACCGTGCGTCTCGAGCGCTGCGAGGTGGGCCGCGGTCGGGTAGCCCTTGTGGGCCGCCAGGCCATACTGCGGCCATTGCGCATCGAGCACGCGCATCGCCTCGTCACGCGCGGTCTTGGCCAGGATCGAGGCAGCGGAGATCGCCGGCTCGGTGGCGTCGCCCTTGACGATCGCGCGTGCCGGATACGGCAGCTGCGGGCAGCGGTTACCATCGATGAGCACCTCGCCCGGCGCCACGCCGAGCGCCATGACCGCACGCTGCATGGCCAGCATGGTTGCGTGCAGGATGTTCAGGCGGTCGATTTCCTCTACGCTGGCCTCGGCCACGGCCCACGCCAGGGCATGTTCGCGGATCTGGGGCGCAAGGCGTTCGCGCGCGGCCTCGCTCAGTTTCTTGGAATCATTGAGGCCGGGAATCGGACGTCCAGGGTCGAGGATGACTGCCGCCGCCATGACCGGACCACACAGGGGGCCGCGCCCCGCTTCATCAACGCCACACACCAGATCAGTGGCGGGAAGCGGCGCGGCAAAAAGGTCGGGGGTCATCGCCAGGCCTCAGCGCGCGGCCACGCCCAGATACGGCAGGATCGCCTCGGCCGCGCGCCGCGCCGTGTCCTGCT